>ERZ1370068.6170-contig-5170_pt1 | contig 26461 bp, 40 predicted proteins | sample MGYA00561227_ERZ1370068 | MGnify/ENA primary metagenome ERZ1370068 (study PRJEB38410, sample SAMEA6850437) | metagenome | study: Metagenomic assessment of the ecological functions of the soil: analysis of the soil microbiota associated with the...
GCTGGACGCGAGCCCGATTCGGATCGCGTCGAACTCATTGATGTCGATCAAAGCTCTCCTTCGCTTCGCGCGGTGATTACTCGTCTACCTCGACGTCGGCCAGCTCTTCGGCCAAGCGGCCTCTGGCCTCGTCTCTTCGGCTCTGCTTCCTTCGGCGGCCGCCGCGACCTCGACGCGTCGGACAGGTCGCCGAGCTGCTCGTCGGCGCGGCAGCGCCAGCTCGCGCCGTCTCGTCGGCGGCGCTCGCCGCCCGGCCTCGGTCTCCTCGGCCGTCGGCTGGCGCGCCGCTGCCCGCAGCGAGCCCGGCGAGAGAGTCGATCCCGAGCTCCTCCGCCGCGCGCAGGCAGCTCGTCGTCCTCCTCGCGCACCTCGACCTTCTCGCCCTCGTCGGAGAGCACGTTCACGTCGAGCGCGAGCGACTGCATCTCCTTCAGCAGCACCTTGAACGACTCGGGGATCGACGGCTCGGCGATGTTCTCGCCCTTGACGATCGCCTCGTAGGCCTTCACGCGCCCGACGGTGTCGTCGGACTTGATCGTGAGCATCTCCTGCAGCGTGTACGGCGGCGCCGTAGGCCTCGAGCGCCCAGACCTCCATCTCGCCGAAGCGCTGGCCGCCGAACTGGGCCTTGCCGCCCAGCGGCTGCTGCGTGACGAGCGAGTACGGGCCCGGTCGAGCGCGCGTGGATCTTGTCGTCCACGAGGTGGAGCAGCTTCAGGATGTACATGTAGCCGACGGTCACCTTCTGCTCGAAGTTCTCGCCGGTCCGGCCGTCGAACAGCCGCACCTTGCCGGAGCAGTGCCGGCCCGCGGGCCGCTTCGTCGTCGACCACGAACTTGATCGGCGAGTCCGGGTTCTGCTTCGTCCACTCGACGCAGCGCCTCGTCGACGTCCGTCTCGCGTCGCGCCGTCGAAGACGGGCGTCGCGATCGGCGAGGCGCGTGCCGTCGCCGTTGCTCGAGGCCGAGTCGCCGTTCTCGTGCGAAGACGCCGTGCGCGGCCGCCCAGCCGAGGTGCGTCTCGAGGATCTGGCCGATGTTCATCCGGCTCGGCACGCCGAGCGGGTTGAGCACGACGTCCACGGGCCGTCCGTCCTCCAGGAACGGCATGTCCTCCTCGGGCACGATCTTCGCGATCACGCCCTTGTTGCCGTGGCGGCCGGCGAGCTTGTCGCCCTCCGGCGATCTTGCGCTTCTTCGCCACGTACACGCGCACGAGCTCGTTCACGCCCGGCGAGAGGTCGTCGCCCGCGTCGCGCGAGAACGTCTTCACGTCGATCACCTTGCCGCCCTCGCCGTGCGGCACCTTGAGCGAGCGTGTCGCGGACCTCGCGCGCCTTCTCCTTGAAGATCGCGCGGATCAGCTTCTCCTCGGCCGTCAGCTCGGTCTCGCCCTTCGGCGTCACCTTGCCGACGAGCAGGTCGCCCGAGCCGACCTCGGCGCCGATGCGCACGACGCCGCGCTCGTCGAGGTCCTCGAGCGACTCCTCCGAGCGGTTCGGGATGTCGCGCGTGATCTCCTCGTCGCCGAGCTTCGGTCGAGCGCGCGTCGATCTCGTACTCGTGGATGTGGATCGAGGAGAGCACGTCCTCCTTGACGAGCCGCTCCGAGATCACGATCGCGTCCTCGAAGTTGTAGCCCTCCCACGGCATGAAGGCGACGAGCAGGTTCGCGCCGAGCGCGAGCTCGCCCTGGTCGGTCGAGCTGCCGTCCGCCAGCACCTGCTCGGCCCTGCACCTTGTCGCCCGAGGCCGACGATCGGCTTCTGGTGGATCAGCGTGCCCTGGTTCGAGCGCATGAACTTCGTCAGCGGGTACTCGTGCCTGCCGTCCTTCGTCGTCGACGACGATCCGGTCGGCGTCGACGTCGACGACGCGTGCCCGCGCTCCTCGGCGAGGATCGACGTCGCCGGTGTCGACCGCGGCGCGGTACTCGAGGCCGGTGCCGACGAGCGGCGCCTGCGTGATCATCAGCGGCACGGCCTGCCGCTGCATGTTCGCGCCCATCAGCGCGCGGTTCGCGTCGTTGTGCTCGAGGAACGGGATCAGCGCCGGTCGCGACCGAGACGATCTGCGCCGGCGCGACGTCCATGAACTCGACGTCCTTCGGCGCGCGCGGTGACCGCCTCGCCCTCGCGCGGAGCGGCAGAGCACCTGCTCGTCCACGAAGCGGCCCGGTCTTGTCGTCGACCTGCGCGCTCGCCTGGGCGATCGTGTACTGCGCCTCCTCGGCGGCGTCGAGGTAGACGATCTCGTCGGTCACCTTGCCGTTCGACGACCTTCCGGTACGGCGTCTGGACGAAGCCGAACTCGGAGACGGTCGCGAACGAGCGCGAGCGAGCCGATCAGGCCGATGTTCGGGCCCTCCGGCGTCTCGATCGGGCACATGCGCCCGTAGTGCGTCGGGTGCACGTCGCGCACCTCGATCGGCGCACGCTCGCGGGTCAGGCCGCCGGCGCCGAGCGCCGAGAGCCGCCGCCGGTGCGTGAGCCCCGCGAGCGAGTTCGTCTGGTCCATGAACTGCGAGAGCTGCGAGGAGCCGAAGAACTCCTTCAGCGCCGCGACCACGGGCCGGATGTTGATGATCGTCTGCGGCGTGATCGTGTCCACGTCCTCCGTGGTCATCCGCTCGCGGACGACGCGCTCCATCCGGTAGAGCCCGACCCGGAACGCCTCCTGGATCAGCTCGCCGACGGTGCGCAGGCGCCGGTTGCCGAAGTGCTCGTACTCGTCGAGCTCGCCGCGGATCGCGTCGCGCGGGAGCACGATCGCGTCGGCGGCGTAGTCCTTCGATCTCAGGGTCGACGCCGAGCTGCGTCCGGCAGCTCCACGAGCTTCTTGACGAGCGCGAGGATGTCCTGGGTCGTCAGCACGCGGACGTCGTCGGGGACGTCCACGCGCGAGCCGCTGGTTCAGCTTGTAGCGGCCGACCTTGGTCAGGTCGTAGCGCTTGGGGTCGAAGAAGAGCGACGCAGCAGGTTCCGCGCGTTGTCGAGCGTCGGCGGCTCGCCCGGGCGCTGCTTCTTGAAGACCTCGATCAGCGCCTCGTCCTCGCGCGTGGACGGATCCTTCTCGAGCGTGTTGGCGATGTAGAGCGAGTTGCCGAACAGCTTCATGATCGCCTCGTTCGGAGCTCGTGTCGAGCTTCCAGCCGGTCGGTCGGGTCCTCCTCCGGCAGGGCGCGCAGAAGCGTCGTGATCGGCAGCTTGCGCTTCCGGTCGATGCGCGCGTAGACGATGCCCTTCTTGTCGATCTCGAGCTCGAGCCAGGAGCCGCGCGCTCGGCATCAGGTTCGCCGTGAAGACCTGCTTCGCCGGGTCCTTCGGCTCCATCAGGTACGCGCCCGGGCTGCGCACGAGCTGCGTCACGATCACGCGCTCGGTGCCGTTGATGATGAACGTGCCCCACTCGGTCATCATCGGGAAGTCGCCCATGAAGACCGTCTGCTCGCGGATCTCGCCCGTCTCCTTGTTCACGAAGCGGACCGGTCATCGAGAGCGGAGCCTGGTAGGTCAGGTCCTTCTCACGGCACTCCTGGATCGGACACGGGGGCTCGCCGAACTTGTACTCGCCGAACTCGACGGCGAGCGTGCCGGTGTAATCCTCGATCGGCGAGATGTCGTCGATCGTCTCGCGCAGGCCCTCGTTGAGGAACCAGTCGAACGAGGCCTTCTGGATGTCGATCAGATTGGGAAGATCGAGAACGTGCTTGAGGCGCGAGAACGTTTTGCGCGCGCGTGGCGCAGCGACCCTGGTGGTCAAATCGGGGATGCCTCCCTTAACGGCTCTGGAGTGACTTCAGAATGCGGACAGGCGAACGTCGGCGCGGAACCGCCAAGAATAGCGAAAGAAGTGGTCGCTGCGCAAGGCCGCAGCGACGGGTAGGTCGCTCGGTAGGCGGCCCAACACTATAGAGATTCGCTGTCGAAAACCGCCAGAGGCGCCCTTTCGGACGCCTCTGGGCTCATCCGCTTCGTGAGCCGAGAACGCTGGAGGCTCGGCGGCGGCTTTGCCGGATGCGCGCCGATCTTGCGCGCCGTCAGATCCGGGTGCCGCCGCCCTTCAGATCGGCCTTGCAGACCTTCGCCGTCACATGGACGCGGTCGTTCGGAGCGAGCGCGCCGAGGTTGTCGGCGCCCTGCCGGCGGATCCGCGTCTTCGCGTCGACCATGACCGTGGCCGTGCCGGCGGCCTTGAACGTCGCTGCCGTGCTTGTTCGACCGCTTCACCGACCATCACGAACGACGTGTCGCCGTCCTGCGGGGTCGACGTCGGCGCGCGAGCGACGCCACTCGAGCATGACCGTCGACGGCCGGCTTGCACTTGGCACCGGTAGCCGGCGGCTTCGGGCCTTTGTTGCCGGGATGGTCGCTCGCGACCGCCGCAGAGACGGCGACGAGCGAGGCGACGAGGACGAGAACGAGAATCTTTCAACCGCATTTGTGTGTACCTCCGTATGGGGTAGGGGGTTCACCCAGCTAGACGGCGTTCTCGGCACGCCACCTGCGGCCGTGCTCAGCGCAAATCACTGGAGACGGGTGAGAACGCTCCCAGGGCCGAAACGGGCATGTAGAGCGAGGAGCGCCGCGAGCTCGGGCTCGCTCGCTACTTGACCTCGACCGCCGCGCCTGCCTCTTCGAGCTGCGCCTTGATCTGGTCGGCCTCCTCCTGGCGGGACGCCCTCCTTGACCGGGTTGGGCGCGCCGTCGACCAGGTCCTTGGCCTCCTTCGAGGCCCAGGCCGGTGATCGCGCGGACGACCTTGATCACCTGGATCTTCTTGTCGCCTGCGCTGGTCAGAACGACGTCGAAGGCGCTCTTCTCCTCCTCCCGCAGCGCCGTCGCCGCCTGCGGCCGGTGCGCCGCCCGCCGCGGCCACCGCGACCGGAGCGCGCTGCGCTGACGCCCCACTCCTCCTCGAGCTTGTTCTTCAGCTCGACGAGGTCGAGGACGGTCATGCCGCCCAGGCTCCTCGACGAGCTTGTCGGTATCGGTCTTAGCCATCCTGCTGCTCCTCCTCTGGCTCGGTCTCGCAGCCTGCTCGGCTTCTGCCGACGCCTCGGCTGACGGCTCTTCTGTTTCTCCTCGGGCGCCTCCGCCTGCGGCTCTTCGGTTCCTTGCGGTTCCGCGCGCGGCCTCGGCCTGGGCTCCTCGGAACGCGTCTCGCCCTGCTCCTCGAGCTGCCGGATCCGGGCGTCGATCACGCCGACGAGGTCGCGCAGCGGCGCGGTGAACAGGCCCACCACCGTCGTCAGCGGCGCCGGCGACCGCGCCGACGAGCTGCGCCCGCAGGACGTCGGCCGGCGGCAGCGTCGCGAGCCGCTTGATCTCCGGCGTCGCCGACGACGGCGCCCTCGAGCATGCCGCCGCGGATCACGAGCACGTCGTTCGCCCGGGCAGTCTCGCTCAGCACCTTCGCCACCGCGACCGGGTCGCCGTCGGCCTCGAGGAAGCGCGATCGCGGTCGGGCCCGTCGATCAGCTCGAGCACGCTCGTCGCTTGCCGGCCTGCCTCCGCCGCGCGGCTTGCGTGAGCGTGTTCTTCGACCACCGTGAAGCGTGCGCCCGGCCTCGAGCAGACGGCTTCGCAGCTCGTCGATCTCGGGCATCGTCAAGCCGCGGTAGTCGGCGACCATCAGCGTGTCCGGTCGAGCGCAGGCGCTCGAGCCAGCTGCTCGACGACTCGCTCTTTCTGCTGCTTTCAGCATCGATTCACCTCTTCACGAAACGAGCCCGCACTCAGGCGGGCTCGGAAGGCTCGATGCCTTTCCTCCGCTCCGCCTCGGCTGGACTTCCGCCTTGCGGCTGCCAGCGGTCTTCGGCTGGGGCTCTCTTACGCTGGTGACTGCGTCTTGCTTCTGCCGTGTGCTCCTTCGTCAGGTCTTCCACGATGCCCCTCGTCCGCGCCGGATCGACGTGGATCCCGGGGCCCATCGTGCTCGTCAGTGTAACCGTCTTGATGTAGCGGCCCTTCGCCGCCGACGGCTTCGCGCGCACGATCTCGTCGATCAGCGCCGCGTAGTTCTCGAGCAGCGCGCGCTCGTCGAAGCTCTTCTTGCCGATCGTGACGTGGACGTTCGCGCCGCGGTCGGTGCGGTACTCGAGCTTGCCGGCCTTCGCGTCCCGGACCGCCTTCGCCGACGTCCATCGTGACGGTGCCGGTCTTCGGGTTCGGCATCTTCCCGCGCGGGCCGAGGATGCGGCCGAGCTTGCCGACGACGCCCATCTGGTCCGGCGTCGCGATCGCGACGTCGAAGTCGTCGAAGCCCTCCTCGATCTGCGCGGCGAGGTCGTTCGTGCCGACGACGTCGGCGCCGGCCTCCTGCGCCTCGCGCGCCTTCTCGCCCTCGGCGAAGACGGCGACGCGTCGTCTCGCGGCCGGTGCCGTGCGGGAGCATCAGCGTCCCGCGCAGCTGCTGCTCGGCGTGGCGCACGTTGAGGCCGAGGTTGAAGTGCGCCTCGACGGTCTCGTCGAACTTCGCCGCCGCGGCGCCCTTCAGCATCCGGACCGCCTCGGCCGGCGAGTAGAGCTGCTCGCGGTCGATCTGCGCGCGCGCGTTGCGGTAGTTCTTGCCGTGTGCTCATAGATCCGTCTCCACGCCCATCGAGCGGGCCGTGCCCGGCGATGATCAGCATCGCGTGCTCGACGTCGCGCGCGTTCAGGTCCGGCATCTTCGTCTCGGCGATCGAGCTGCAAGCTGGTCGCGCGTGAGACGGCCGACCTTCTCGCGGTTCGGCTCGCCTGAGCCCTTCTCGAGCCGCAGCGCCTCCTTGATCAGGACGGCGGCCGGCGGCGTCTTGGTGATGAAGTCGAACGAGCGGTCCTCGTAGACCGTGATCTCGACCGGGATGATGCGGCCGTTCTCCTGCGCGGTCTGCGCGTTGAACGCCTTGCAGAACTCCATGATGTTGACGCCGTGCTGGCCGAGCGCAGGGCCGACCGGCGGCGCGGGGTTCGCCTGCCCGCCCGGGATCTGCAGCTTGATGAGGGTGAGGACTTTCTTCGCCATTCGTGCCTCTAGTCGATCTTCTTCACCTGGTCGAAGCCGAGCTCGACCGGCACCTGGCGCTCGAAGATGTCGACGAGCACCTTCAGCTTCTGCTGGTCGGGGTTGACGTCGACGATCTCGCCGTCGAAGTCGGAGAGCGGGCCGGAGGTTACCTTCACCGACTCGCCGAGCGAGAACTCGACCTGCGCGCGCGGGCGCTCGCCGATCGCGGCGCCGGTGCGCAGGATCCGGTCGACCTCGCCCTGCGAGAGCGGGACGGGCTTGGAGCCGGCGCCGACGAAGCCGGTCACGCCGGGCGTGTTCTTCACGACCGTCCAGGCCGTCGTCGTTCAGGTCCATGTTCACGAGCACGTAGCCCGGAAGGATCCGCTTCTCGGTCTGCACCTTCTGGCCGTCCTTGGTCTCGACGACCTGCTCGGTCGGGACGACGACGCGGCGGAAGCGCGTGCTGCTGCGCCATCGAGTCGATCCGGTGCTCGAGGTTGGCCTTGACCTTGTTCTCGTGCCCGGAGTAGGTGTTGATCGCGTACCAGCGGAACATCGTCGTCTACTCGCCCAGCAGGACGTGTTGGACGAAGCGGCGGAAGACCTCGTCGGCCAGGAACAGGTAAGTGCCCGACGATCAGGCAGGCGATCGAGCACGACGACGGTGCCCTGGATCAGCTGCTGCTGGCCGGGCCACTCGACCTTCTTCAGCTCGCCCCACGACTCGCTGGACGAAGCCGAAGCGCCTGCCGCGGAACGCTGGCGCGCGGCGCCGTCGCTGCGCGGCTGGGCTCGACGGCCGGGCGCGACTGCTGCTGCGGCCGCTGACCGCGTGCGCTCGAGTCGCAGGCCTGGCTCTCGCGTCCTGGGCGGCGCGGCGGGCGCGGCGCTCGGAACGGGTCTGGCGGGCCATCGGTCTAGCGGGTCTCCCGGTGCACAGTGTGGCGGCCGCACGCAGCGGCAGTACTTCTTGAACTCGATCCGGTCGGGCGAGTTTCGCTTCGACTTCTCGGTCTGGTAGTTGCGCCGCTTGCACTCGGTGCAGGCGAGGCGTGATTCCAACTCTGACTCCGGTTGCCATTTCCTGTTTCTCTCTTGCTTCGAGTACGCGAGGAGTAGCGGCGGGAGGACTCGAACCTCCGACACGCGGATTATGATTCCGCTGCTCTAACCAACTGAGCTACGCCGCCGCGCGCGGCACGAAGGTGTAGTCCACTTACGGCTAGTCTGCCGCGAATGGCTGGGATCGAGGCAGAGGGACTGCAGCGGACGGCCGCCTGGATGGGGCGCTCTGATGCGCGCGCGACCTCAACTGGCTACAGGTCGAGGAATACCTCTCGCGGGACGACCGCGTCGTCCTGCCGATCGGCTCGACGGGCAAGCACGGCTACCTCTCGCTCGAGACCGACAACATCCTCGCCGAGCGCGTCTCGGCCGAGGCCGCCGGAGCCGCTGGGCGTGCTCGTGCTGCCGGTGCTCGGCCTACGGGCTGACGCCAGTCTTTGCGGCCCTACCCGGGCAGCCCGACGCTGCGGCTCGAGACCTTCATCGCCGTTCTGCGTGACCTGCTCGACTCCGCTGCACGGCCAGGGTTTCCGGCGCTTCCTGGTCGTCAACGGCCACGAGCGGCAACGTCGCCGGCGGCTGCGCTCGTGCGCGAGTGGGCGGCGGCACACCCGGACGCGCAGGCGATCTTCCACAGCTGGTGGTCGAGCGAGCGCGTCCTCGCCGCGGCGAGCGCGGTCGACCCGGAGCCAAACCACGCGAACTGGTTCGAGAACTTTCCCTGGACGCGGCTGAGCCGGCGTCGACCTGCCGCGAGGCGCAAGCCGTCCGCTCGACCACGCCGCCTACCGCGTCGCGCTCGCCCGAGGGCGTACGCGAGCTGCTCGGCGACGGCGTCGTTCGCGGGCGCCTACAGACGCTGCCGGACGACGCAGGTCGAAGCGGATTTGGCGCGCCGGGCGTCGAGGAGGGTTCGCGAGTTGCTCGGGCAGCGGCATGGCGGTCGACCCGCTCGCGGTCGTTCCACGAATGGTTCCGAGGCCGCGCACGAGGCCGGCGTGGACGCGCCCGGGTGATGACGCTCGCGACCGCCGACGCGGACGGTCAGCCCTCCGCGCGGATGCTCCTCCTGAAGAGCGCCGACGAGCGCGGCTTCACCTTCTTCAGCGGCTACGAGAGCCGCAAGGGCCGCGAGCTGACCGAGAACCCGCGTGCCGCGCTCGTCTTCTACTGGCGGCCGCTCGGCCGCCAGGTGCGGAGTCGAGGAACCGGTGCGACGGCTCTCGGCGGAAGAGTCCGACGCGTACTGGGCAACGCGGCCGCCGCGCTCGCGCGCGGCGGCGGCGGCGCCTCGCGCCAGAGCGAGCCGATCGAGAGCCGCGACGAGCTCGAGGCCGAGTTCCGAGCGGCTGCCTGCGCCGGCGACGAGGCTGCCGAGCCCGACCGCTGGGGCGGCTACCTGCTCGAGCCGGAGGCGATCGAGCTCTGGCAGCACCGCGACGACCGCCTGCACGAACGCCTCAGGTTCACGCGGGCAGTTCGTGGCGAGCCGAGCGCCTCGCACTGAGGATCGGCGTCGCGGCGCTAAGGGTGGGGACGTGGCCGCTAAGCCGACGCTGCTGCTGATCGACACGATGCAGCGGGCGTTCACGACGATCCCGGCTGGGGCCGAAACAACACCGACGCCGAGAGCCCGCGTGGCCGAGAGTTGCTCGTACTGGCGCGAAGCCGGAGCTCCGGTGATCACGTTCGGCATCGAAGCGTCGAGGCCGACGGCCTCTTCCCGCGATGGGCTTCGAGTTCAAGCCGGAGGCGATGCCGCCAGTGAGCCGGTGCTCAGGAAGACCGTCAGCAGCGGCTTCGTCGGCACCGATCTCGAGCGACGACTGCGGGCCGCCGACGCGCACCGTCATTGTCGCCGGCCTGACCACCGTCACTGCTGTTCGACGACGGCCCGCATGGCTTTCGGACGCCGCGGCTTCGAGGTGTGGTTCCTCGCGGATGCGACCGCGACACATGCGCGCGAGGTGCCGGGCGGCGGCGGCGGTTCGACCCCGAAACCGCGCACGAGACGGCCCTCGCGAGCCCGCAGGCGACGAGTTTGCTGAGATCGTGGACGCGGCTGCGGCAGTGAGCCGCCGGAAGTACACGCGCGCGCGTAAGGCCTGGAGTACGCCCAGCCGAGCGCGGCGCGGCGGGGCTGGTTTGCACCGTGTCGTTTTCGCGCTGTTCATGCGGGCGTCCCAAAGAGCCTGAGTTGGGACCCTCAGAGGCGAGAGCGGGGCCTAACCGGACAGCGCTGCTTGGCCGCAGCCAGGGTAGCGCCTAGTGGTATTCATGGACGACGGCGTGGCCTCGCCCGCGGCTGATCAGCGCGCGGTTGACCGGAAACGCAGCCCAGAACGCGATGAACAGGCTGACCGCGAGGCTCCACCAGAAGAGAAGTCGCCAAGGCCCGCCGCCATCGCGCCGGGGCACGAGCAAGACGAAGCCGTTGTCGACGATCTCCATCACCGTGATCGAGACCGTGTCAGCGGCGAGCGCGATCCGCGCCGCCTGACGAAGCGGGACGCCGCCGGTGACGAGCGCGCAAGGTCAGCAAGTAGCGAAAAAGAAGGCCAGCACGACCGCGATCGCGATCAGGCGGCGTTGCCCCAGCCGAGCGCGGTCGCGATCACAGCCGGGACCTCGCCGATCGCACAGCCGGTCAGGCAGGTGCCAGGTCGCCGCAAAGGCCGTGCGGTTCAGGGACGCGGGCGCCCCGTGTTGCCCGTGGACGTGTTCCATCTTGCCCCGAGAATCCTCCGTGCGCATCCCCGCGGCAGCAAGGTCGCAAGCCGCGAATTCCTGGCCACGGTAGCGACCGGAGATTCGGCCCAGGGAAAAGCGGGATGCTCGGCGCTCGGCCGCGGAGGCTTCGCGACCTCCATCAGCAGGCGTTTGGGTCGTCCCAGGGCGGGAGAGGCGAAGGATGATGAACAGCGCTCCTGGCGCCCCCAGCGCACGGTTCCAATCCAGCGACGACGTCGGAGAGTCGCTGTCGTCGGCGCCGGCCAGGCCGGCCTGGCGATGCGGCTACTTCCTCGCCCGCCAAGGCCGCCGCTTCGTGATCCTCGAGCGCGCCGGCGAGATCGCTCCTGCCTGGCGCGAGCGCTGGGACTCGCTGACGCTCGTTCACGCCTCGCCGCTATAGCGCGCTGCCAGGGCTTCCCTTCCCAGGCGACCCGGACGGCTACCCGACCCGCGACGAGGTGATCGCCTACCTCGAGCGCTACGCCGAGACCTTCGAGCTGCCGATCGAGCTGAACAGCGAGGTCAAGAAGCTCGAGCGCAGCGACGACGGGCGCTTCCGGCTCGAGCTCGACGGATCGGACGATCACCGCCGACCAGGTCGTGGTCGCGACCGGGCCCTTCCAGACGCCGTACGTGCCGAAGCTCGCCGAAAGCTCGCCGACGATGTCTTCCAGACGCACGCCGTCGGCTATCGCCGTGCCGGACGAGGTGCCGCAGGGGACGGTCCTTGTGGTCGGTGGCGGCAACACCGGCTTTCAGATCGCGAAGGAGCTCTCGGCGACGCACAAGGTCGTGCTCTCGGTCGGCTCGCGCCAGAAGCCGCTGCCCCAGCGCGTGCTCGGGCGCGACCTCTTCTGGTGGCTGACGAAGGCGCGCATCCTCGACAAGACGGTCGAGTCGCGCCTCGGCCGCAAGCTGAGCGACGCGCGACACGCTGATCGGCTCGAGCCCACGCGAGCTCGAGAAGCGCTACGGAGTCGAGGTCAAGCCGCGCGTCGTCGACGCCGACGGGCGACACGGTTCGCTTCGAGGACGGCAGCGAGCTCGAGGTCGACGCCGTCATCTGGGCGACCGGGCTACCGCGCCGACTACTCCTGGATCAAGCTGCCGATCTTCGACGAGGACGGGCGCCTGCGCCACCGCCGCGGCGTCACCGATGTCCCCGGCCTCTACTTCCTCGGCCTCACCTGGCAGCACACGCGCGGCTCGGCGCTGATCGGCTGGGTCAAGGACGACGCCGAGTTCATCGCCGAGCGGATCGCGGAGTACCAAGAATCGAAGGCGCGGCCGGCGGCCGAGACACCGGTCGGCGCCGGGCGCCTGCCCAAGCTCGCTCGACCGAGAGGATGTAGCCGATGCACGAGCCGGGCTCACGAACACCACAGCCAGACGATCGAGTTCCCGCGCGAGACCGAGGGCCTGCCGGAGGCCCGCAAGACCGAGCTGGTCGAGCTCGCCGACGGCGACGAGTTCGAGCTCGAGATCATCCCCGTCAAGAAGCGGATCGGCGATGCGACGGTGCGGATGCTGGCCTACAACGGCTCCGTTCCCGGCCCGACGCTCGAAGGTCCCGCAGGGCGCGACGATCACCGTGCACGTCACGCAACCACGGCGATCTCGACGCGACGGTCCACTGGCACGGCCTGCGGCTCGAGAACCGCTACGACGGCACGCACGACACGCAGGCGCCGATCCCGGTCGGCGAGACGTTCACCTACCAGGTGCACGTGCCCGACCCAGGCGCCTTCTGGTACCACCCGCACATCCGCGAGGACTACGGCCAGGAGATGGGCCTGTACGGAAACATCCTCGCCACCCCGAGCGAGCCCGACTACTGGCCGCCGGCCAACCGCGAGCTGCTGCTCACGCTCGACGACATCCTGATCGAGGACGGGCAGATCGCCGCTTTCAGCGAGTCAGAGACGACGCACGTGGCGATGGGCCGCTTCGGCAACGTGATGCTCGTCGCCGGCGAGCCGGACCTCTGCGCTCGAAGCCAAGCGGGGCGAGGTCGTGCGCTTCTACTTCACCAACACCGCGAACACCCGTGTCTTCAACGTGACGCTGCCGGGCGCGCAGATGAAGCTGGTCGGCGCCGACGCCGGCCACTACGAGCACGAGGAGCTCGTCGACGAGGTCCTGCTCGCCCCCTCCGAGCGTGTCGTCGTCGACGTGCTCTTTCCGGACGCAGGCGAGCTCGAGCTCGAGCACAAGACGCCCGAGCGCACCTACCGGCTCGCGTCGATCACCGTCGCCGACGAACAGCCGGAGCAGTCGTTCGCCGACGACTTCGCGAGCCTGCGCACCAACCGCGACATGGCCGAGCTACGCGAGCAGATCGAGCCGTTCTTCAAAGGCGCCACCCGACAAGATCGCTCTCGTTCACCGCCGAGATGGACATGGGCGTGCCCGAGGGCGTGCCGCGTCGTCTACGTCTGCCCGATGCACCCCGAGGTCGTGAGCGACGAGCCGGGCAGCTGCCCGAAGTGCGGGATGAAGCTGCTCGCCCAGGCGGCGGAAGAGACGACCTACGTCTGCCCGATGCATCCGGAGGTGACGAGCGACAAGCCTGACCGCTGCCCGAAGTGCGGCATGAAGCTCCTGCCGGCCAGCCTGGTCGCGGCCGGCGGCGGGCACAGCCATCAGCACGACCACCACGGCCACGGCGAGCACGAGCGGACATCACGGGCACGGACATCACGGCCACGGACGACGCACGACGAGCACGACGGCGGCACGGCCACGCACGACCATCAGCACGGCGAGCCTGAACACGGCCACGACACGGCGCAGGGGATCGAGTGGGAAGACGACATGGTCGAGGTCAACCGGATGACCACGCCGGCGAACATGCGCTGGAAGCTCGTCGACCGCGACACCGGCGCCGAGAACGCGCAGATCGACTGGACGTTCCGCGTCGGCGACCAGGTGAAGCTGCGCCTGGTGAACGAGATGGACTCAGATCACCCGATGCCGCACCCGTTCCACGTCCACGGGGCCGGCCGCTTCCTGATCCTCGCGCGCGACGACGTCGTCGAGCCGAACCTCGTCTGGAAGGACACGGTTCTCGTCCGCACCGGCGAGACCGTCGACATCCTGCTCGACGTCACGAACCCCGGCCGCTGGATGGCTCACTGCCACATCGCCGAGCACCACGAGAGCGGGATGATGTTCAGCTTCAACGTCGAGGCCTTGGCGGCGAACGGTCCGACCCGCCACCTAGGCGCCTCGCTCAGCGCCGCCGAGAACATCCTCCGGCGAATGGCGCGCCGGGCGACTGCGCCGCTTCTAGGAAACGAATGCCTTCGAACAGATGCGGCTGTCATCTGTTCGTTCCGTGAATCGTTGCGGGCGATCAGCAGCAGTCCGTAGGCCTGTTACAGACTCAACCACCCGCGCTACTTGACGAGCGCTGAGCAGCTTGAACATCGGCAGGTACATCGAGATGATGATCACGCCGACCATCGCGCCGACGCCGATCATCATCAGCGGCTCGATGATCGCGGTCAGCGAGGAGATCGCCGCGTCGACCTCGTCCTCGTAGAAGTCCGCGATCTTCCCGAGCATCTTCTCGAGCTCTCCCGTCTCCTCGCCGATCTTCACCATCTGGCTGACCATCGGCGGGAAGACCGGGTTCTCGATCAGCGGCTGGGCGATCGGCACGCCCTCGTGCACCTTCTGGCGCACGTCCGCGAGCGCCTCCTCGACGACCCAGTTGCCGGCCGTCTGGCCCGGTGATCTCGAGCGCCTTGATGATGTCGACGCCCGCGGCGACGAGCGTCGAGAGCGTCCGCGAGAAGCGCGCCATCGTCACCTTCAGGACGACGTCGCCGATCTTCATCGGGATCTGCAGCTTGATCCGGTCCCAGAGCTGGCGGCCCGGCTCGGTCTTCTTGAACCGGCGGACGCCCCAGATCGATCGGCCGAAGATGGCCGGGAAGATGATGTACCAGTGGCTGTCGCAGCTGGTCGGAGGCCGCGACGCACCCACTGCGTCAGGGTCGGCAGCTCGCCGTTCAGCTGGGCGAAGATCTTCACGAAGACCGGCACGAGGAACATCAGCAGGCCGATCAGGACGAGGGTGGCGAAGATCAGCACCATCGTCGGGTACATCATCGCGCTCTTGACGCGGCGCTTGATCTGCGTCTCCTTCTCGATCTGGAGCGCGACGCGGTCGAGCACGGTGTCGAGGATTCCGGCCGCCTCGCCGGCCTCGACCATCGCGACGTAGAGTCGGCTGAAGATCTTCGGGTGGCGCGCCGAGCGCCTGCGAGAGCAGCAGGCCGCCCTCGACGTCGGCGCGCAGCTCCTCGATCACGACGCGCGAAGTACGGGTCGTCGGTCTGCTCCTCGAGGATCACGAGCGAGCTGACGACGTTCAGGCCCGCCTCGATCATCGTCGCGAACTGGCGCGAGAAGATCTGCAGCGTCTTCGGCTTGATCTTCTTGAAGACGGTGCGGGACGCCGCTCCTCGCCGCTCGCCGGGAGCTCCTCGCATGGAACTCGGCCAGGAGCCCGCGCACGCGCAGCTGCTCGCTGCGCGGCGTCGAGATCCGGGCGCGTGGACCTCGCCCGCAAGCTGAAGACCCTCAGCGTTGATCGCGCTGTAGGAGTACGCCGCCATACGGTAGGTCGTATCGGCAGGGTGATAGCGCCTGCTTGAGGGACGGAGCGCCGCTTGCCGATAGGGAATTACGTGGGCTTGCGGCTGCGCTGCAGAACGAGGCATGGGCTTGATCGAGCTCCTGATGGCCATGGTGATGCTGAACATCGGCGTCCTGGCGATCGTGGCCGCCGTTCAACTCGGCATGTTTCGCGCTCAACCGGGCGAGCAGGATCTCGACGGCCTCTGCGCTGGCCGACGCCCAGATGGAGCTCTACCGCGCGGTCGTCACAACTGCGATCTCGCTCGACTCGACATCGCCTCGCGAGCGTCGACAACACGCTACAAGTTGCGACTCGGCGCTTCGGCGGCTCGTGCCCGAACTCGACCAGCTCGAGGTCACGGCGAGCTGCACCGGCTCGCCGCTTCCGAACGAGTGCAATCCGAGCCGTTCGGTGACCGGCGCCGACCGCAAGCCGTACCGCGTGGACACCTACATCACGCTCCGCGACGCCGGGCCAGCGCGCGTTCGCTCAAGGTGGTCACCGTCGGTCGTGCGCAACGCAGGCGCGCTCTCGGCACGGCCGCTCGCGCGCGCTCACGTCGACGTTCGACCAGTCGACGGGAATGTAAGTAGCGCTTCGGGCTACTTGGCCGAAAGGAACCGCAACACGTAGCGCGTGCCGTCGGCGGTGTTCATCAGCGTCAGCGGCTTGTGCTTCTTCAGCGTCACGGTTCGCCTTGCCGTTCTCGAGCGCGCCGCCCGCGATGCCGACCCTCGCGGCCTTGGCGGTCACCGAGACCAGCGAGAAGGCCGGGTCGGAGCTCGGGGAAGCTGGCGCCTACCTGGACGGTCTGCGGCGCGCCGTTGACGGAGATGACGGCGCTCCGTGGGAGCAGCGGCGACGACCGCCGGGCTACCCGACGAGTGAGTTGCTCGAACCGCTGCCGCTCTTGGCGGGGGTGATACTCGCCGGCGGCTTCGAGCTGCCCGAGCTCGGCGGCGGGGCCGACGAGGCGCAGCCTGCGCCGCTCGAGTCCGTGCAGCTTGAGCTTCAGCTGCTGTACGAAGGGATCCCTTGGTGCGGAATCGGCCGAAGGCGAGGAGCTGCCCCGATTCGGGGAGCGGGACGGCGTCCGGATCCGCGAGGCCGTCGCCGCCGGGGCTGGCCGAGACCGCCGTCGCGTTGCCGCCGCTCAGCGAGGGCGCCGCGATCAGCCCGGTGGTCGCGGTCGTCGCACGCAGGGCGTCGAGGCGGCCGAGTCGTTCGCGTTCGGCGGGTGGAGCATCTTCATCGTGCGCGGCACCTGGAACGCGAGCAGGCCGAGCAGCAGCGCACGCCGCCAATGGCGCGCGTAGATCTTCTGCTTCTTGGCTGTTTCGCTTAACCCGATGGAAAACGATCTGCAAGTAGAAGCCAAAGTTGCCAACGAGCAGTATCAAGCGTTGCTCGCCACGCTGAGCGGCCGGATGGACTATCACGCAAGCTCGATAAGGATCGTCGGGCGGAGCTGGTGCCTCTGGACCATGGCCGCGCCGAGCGGATTCCTGTTCCGGCTCGGCAATATTCTCAGTTTCGGCAAAGTACACTCATCGCGAGCCGGCGGGACCGGATATGACGGCGCGGATCGACGTGGCGCGACGGCTTGCATATCACACTCGCTTTCTGCGCGAAGTCGCGCGCTCGAGCCCGCAGATTGAAGTCACCTGGGATTTAACTCAGGTCAATCGCTCGTTACAGTTCCTGGCGGATCATGCGACTGACGCCGGCTCGAAAAGCGCACGGCGCGGCGGCGACCATCTTCCTCCGCACCCAGGATTACGAAACGCGGCACGAGTACCTTGAGACCCTTTCGCGCATGACTGAATCCAAAGCCAAAGCTGAGTTACTACGCCTGTCGCAACGGAAGGATTTGGACCAGGCCGGTAAGGATCTCCTGATATCCTATCTGACGATGCCAACGCCCGTCCCGAGCCAACCCATTGGGCCGCTGGCTGTCTCGAACGAGAAACCCAGAAACGGCAGAGTCGATCAGTAAATCATGCTTCGACTCCGCGCGAACGACGATAGACGCGACTGCGTGTAGAGGCCTGCCAGCCTTTTCTATTGCTGTCCTCTGCTGCTCTTACTTCCGCCGCTATGCCTCGGCCAAACCACTCGAGTTGTCGTTATCCAGTGCGATGGCCTGCCTTACGACGTGGTTGATCAGCTTTGTCCATGAACGCGACCCGCGCACCGGCAAAAGTCAGCTGCCGTGGTTCGACTACATCTTCTATCAACGCGGCACACGGCTCGCCAACTTTTATGTGCGCGGCATGAGTCTGTCGGCGCCGTCGTGGTCAATCATTGATACCGGGCAGCACCTCGCAGATCAAAGGCAACGTGGAGTTTGACCGCTACACGATGCAGACCTACGACTACCTCAACTTTTTGCCCTTCTATGTCAACGCAACGATCGGCCGGCGAGTCGATATGCAGGGCGTCGAGGTGCTCGACGCGCTTGGTATTCCCGTCCTGAGCGATGCGTACCCGCACGATCAGCGCCACGCCCCCTTTTCGCTTTTCCAGCGAGGGCCAAAATATATGACCTTCGGGCGGGCCCTGGAAAACAAATTCAGAAGGCGCCGAAGGAGGTTTTTGACGAGTGGACCATGAACGGACTCGCGCTGGTGAATTCAGTCCCCGATCAGCTGGAGCGCGAACTCATCGAAAGTGTGAGCGATCCGCGCCGTCGCTATCTGGAACTCATGACGACGGAATTCGATCATGCCGCCCACCACAACAACGATCGCGAGTCGCACCTTTTCGCTTTGAAGGAACTTGACGCGACCCTGGGTCTGATCTGGTCGGCAATTCAGAAGAGATTCGCTGGCCTCCGAGACTGCGCCTAATCGTCGTTTCCGATCACGGCATCAACACGGACGAGCGCGTCTTACAGCCAGGGTTTCAATCTCGTGAAGCTGTTTGGCACCGCGGCGGGCGGTGGTCATCACGTCGTGACGAAGCGGCGGCTGATGATGGATTACGCCATCAAGGGCCTTAATCCGTTTGCCCAGGACATCATTACCACCACGCGCGATTCCTATTACCTCAAGGGCCAGAGCAGCTCCTACCCAACCGCGCTGCTCGATTTTGACGGCAACGAACGCTCGTCGGTGCATTTTAGAGACCCTGATCTCAATCTGCTTCAGATAATTCTGCAGCAGCTCCAGAGTCCAAATCTTGCGGCTCCGCTCAGAAAGGCGTTAGTCGATCAGCTCTTTCAAAACCATCGACGCGCGACGTCGCCGAGTGGCAGACAGGGATTGACGGAGTTAACGAAGAACTTGGCGCTCTGCGCCGCCGGATTGAGCGGCAGCGGGAGCCATGCGCCGCCCAACCGAAAAAGTTTACCAAAGAGGATGGCGATGCCGGACGGGACGAAGAGGCCAAACGCGTTTGTGTCTGGCTGGACATCTGGATGGGGCAGGATCGCGCGTATTCAGAATACGTCCAGACGGTCAGTAAACCTGCTGGCACTGCGAAAGGAAACCTTTAACGCGGCAAAACTCAAAATCCCAGATCTCATTTCGCCCGCGAGCGATGGGCGAGCACAACTCAATCTATGACCTTCAGAATTATATCGCTGGTATCGCCCTGGGCGGCCTGGTCCTGAAACCCGACGGCTCGCTCGACATGGATGCGAGGCTTTGTTCACATCGATTACTTTTCGCTGTTGCACAGCATCACGGTTCGCAACAACGTGCAGCCCGGCGTCGTTAATCGCCCCATTGATCTGGTTGCCGTCCGCATTCCTTCGGAACTGGTCAAACCGCTTGTCTCCGAGGATGACCTGTCGCCGGATGTGGTTTGGGTAAACGCAGGAGGCGGTCAGCAGGCCCTGATTCTGGCGCGCGAGGACGAGCGGGGGCGGCTCAGTCTCCGCTATCTGCCGGTCAAGAATCTAACTCAGGACGAAACAGGGCGTTTGCACTTCGAAAAGTCGCCCTGGCACGCCGGCTTGCCATTGCAGATGCTGGAAGACCCGAACTTGCGATCCCGGGTGTATCGGCGAACTCGCGAGGAATGGTTGAGCCAGTGGCACACCGACCTTGAAATGGCTCAACGCGCTTCACCGGACGCACTACTCAAACGGTCTGATTGGCCTTCATGAACAGCTCGCTCGCCATTACGTCGCCAGGCTCGACGTCGACGAACCGGGCATCTCCGCGGATGAACGCCTGTTGCGTCGGCTGCTGCGAAGACAACGCGAAAACATCGAGGCCGGATCCTGCCTCGTGGTCGCCAACGACCACTGGAATTTTGATGTCCGCGGCTTTAATCCCGGTGGCAATCACGGCTCATTCTTTCGCATCTCGACCCACTCCACGCTGATGTTGGCAGGCGGCGACAAGACCTCAATTCCGCGCGGCCTGGTCATCGACGAACCCTACGACAATCTCAGTTTTGTTCCCACCGTACTGGCGCTTACGGAAATTTACGCGATGATAACAACCCAATTCCGGTTCTGTGGGATAAAGGCTTCAGACACTTTCCGGGCCGTCCGGTCAAAGAAGTGCTGGCCAGCCCGGAAAACCGAAAAATTGCGGTTACGGGAACAGATACAACTCCATTGACGTCTTCCGAAAATCAGTTAACTGAAGTGCCGACCGAAGAAGCTTCGCGAGCTGGAAGAACTCGTTGACGAAGGCGATTCCAGCGAAACCAGACAGTTCGCGGCGCTCGTTTGATCTGGCTGCAGGCCGTTGCCTTCCTGCTCGGACTGGGCCTGCTAATCTACGTTATTAACCGGGTCGGTCTGGAACCAATTTTCGACGCGCTGCTGCGTATCGGCTTTTGGCTTCCTGATCTTGCTGGCCATCAGCGGTTCGCGGCATGTGCTGCGCACGATCGCGATGCGAGCTGCGGTGCCGGCGGAACACCGCCGTTTTAATTTCTTTACAGCCTTCTCGGCACGACTGGGCGGCGAGGCGATCAGTTTCCTTACCTTCACCGGCCCACTCCTCGGAGAGGCAACCAAGGTTGCCCTGCTGCGGCGGCGCGTACCGTTGACTTACGGCGTGCCGGCGCGTTGGTCGTCGATAACCGTTCTACAATCTCTCGGTGGTGCTTCTTTATCTTGAGCGGCGCGTGCGTGATGCTATTCACCTACAGTCTGCCGCCCCTCGTTTACTATTCGCTCGTTGGCATCGCGAGCATCGCCGCGCTCGGAATCGCGGCCGCCGCGCTCGCCGCCAAGCGCCGCATAATGTTGATGACCTGGTTCCTGGACCAAATGGCGCGCCTGCGCTTAAGTCCCCGGTAATCCTGAAGCGGCGGCAACACATCTATCACATCGAATCGAAGGTCTACGACTCTGCTACAAACATCATCCCGGCGTTTTCTTCGGCATGATTGCCTGCGACCTGCTGGCCCACCGTGTCGAGCGTGGTTGAGGTTTACGTTACTCCTGCGCATGTTGGGATATCACCCCCAATATCGCCCAGGCCTTCATCATCGAGTCGCTTACCAAAGTTATCAATTTCGTGTTCGCGTTTGTTCCCGGCACCATCGGCGTTTATGAATACGGAACTAAGGTAGTTCTGGAAACCCTGCGCTATGCCGCGGCCGTCGGCGTAACCCTGGCGGTAGTACGCAAGGCGGGCACAATTTTCTGGACGTCTATCGGCTTACTAATCCTGACCCATCGCACCTGCCCAACGCCTGGGGTCGACTTCTGGATCGGAGTCCACGCTTAAGAAGACTTATGGATAGCCTTGTACTTTCCAACATCGCTCATCGACCGGCGCGTACCGCGGTCAGTATTCTGGGGCACGGCAGTCGGCGTGCTACTTATCGTGTTTACCGTCGGCCTGGCTCACGGCGTGTTACGAGAACGCGGCAAACGCGAGTCAAACATCGGCGCGGAGATCATGGTGCGCGCTTCGGGCACCATTGTTCTGGGCGGCACGGTGTCAGCTCTCGGATGCCGTTTCGCGCGCTGCCGGAGCTTGCGGGCATCGAAGGGTGCGGGCAACGACGCCGCTCGGCCAGGAACTCGACTCAGAGCGATACCGGGTTCGGCTCGCGGCTGATAGACGGGATCGAGTTTGACGGCTACGCGAAGTTGACCGGAGTTTCAATCCGCGAAGGCGAGAAACTTACCGGCGGCGATCAGGCCATCATCGATACTGTCTGGCAGCAGCAACGCCAGGCACATATCGGCGATACCGTGAAAGTTTTTCGAGCTGGCCTTTCAAGATTGTGGGTATTTATGAACCCCCGGCGGCGGTCGGATCAAGATTCCGCTTTCCGCGATGCAGGATCAGGAAGGCGCCGAGAACCGGTGTTCCGCAATCATGGTGGCGGTGAACGATCCGAGCAAACAGGACGAAGTGGCAGCGCGAATCAGCCAACGCTTTCCTGATGACCAGATCATTTTCACCCGCGACCTGCCGGAGCTCTACGCGTCTGGCGTACCGGCCCTGAATGTCTTCATCAAGGTGGTGGTAGGCGTGGCGAGCGCCATCAGCATGCTGGTAATTCTGTTGGCTATGTACACCACGGTCACGGAACGCACGCGGCAAATCGGTATTCTCAAGGCCCTGGGTATGTCGCAAACGCGGATCGCCTGGGTAATTGAGCAGGAAGCGATCCTGGTAAGTCTGTTGGGCGTGACCGTCGGGGTCGTCATGACACTTGCCGCCCGTTTTGCAGTCATGCGCATGACGGCGCTGACAATTCAAATCGAGCCACGCTGGATCGCGATTTCGCTGGCGGTGGGATTGGTTGGCGGCAGCCTCGGCGCTCTCTACCCCGCGTTGCGCGCTGCGCGCCAGGACGCGGTTGAAGCGCTAAGTTATGAATGAGTCAGGCTCCGCAGCTACGAGTGACTTAACACTTCGCTGCCTTGTCGTCTCATGCGGATATAATCCGAAACGTGGTTTTCGTACCGTTCCATGAACGGTTCCTTGAAGTCGGTCCCGCGAATTATCAGGCGGCAGTCAGGCGAATCGCACGCACAGGTGAACTCTCCATCAGTTCGTTATAGAACGTGGCGTAGTCCATGGTGATTTCGCCGCCCGACGGGATGCGCCGGCGCGCCACCAGATTCAACCCCTCCAACCAGGCACTGGGATCGCAGGAGTGATTGATCGGTTTCCATTCCTCGGGCTCCTGGCTCCAGCTCACAAAGATCTCGTCGGTCAGCGGATAAGCGTACTGCGCAAACCAATGCTGCTGCATCTCGGTCCAGTTTTGCCTGACGTGGCTCCGGCTGACCAGCACGTGTGACTGCTCTTCGTGAGTCTGGATGACTTCGCCGGCCTCAATGGCCTCAGCAGCGTAGGTCCCGTAATGACCCTTGCTGTCCATCAACACTTTCCATTTCTGATGCTGCCGCCGATGTCGCTTGAGACCGGCCGCGATGACCTTCTCAAAAAGTCGCGGTGACCCCACGGCTCATGCAACAGGATCAGATCGGCGCTGCCCGATTCTTCCAGCGGGTAAGCGACGTCGCAGTTGGGGTTGATTTCGAGCATGAACAATTCGCCGTCTGCGTTCATGCGGATGTCGCAGCGCCCGTAGCCGGAGCCGTTCAGGCCGATAAACAATTCTCGCGAAATCTCCATCAAGCGCTCGGCAACTTCATCATCGTCACACTGAACGCAGGTCATCTTTTCGTAGTCGCGCCACTTGAGATCGAAATATTTGAACGACTCGCCTTTGGGAAAACAAAACTCAACCGGGTAATAGGCGAATGGCTTTAGCGGGGTCGGCGGCGTTCTCGACTACCAGAACGCTGAATTCGCGGCCTTCGATAAACTCTTCAATCAGTGGTGCCGCCATAAGCAGCAATCATTTTCCTCGCCTGCGTCCGCAACGCCTCCGCCGTTTCGACTGCGCGACTCTTTGGTGAGGCCGATGCTGCCGTAGCTGTTCGGGTGCTTGGTAATCAGCGGAAACTTGAGCAGATTTGCGGCCAATTCGATGCTTTCGTCGTCGGCCGCATAAACAAAGGCCAGGACTTTGATCCCCAAAAGTGGCAAACCCGCTTCATAGTCTCGCGGCTCGGCTCATAAAAGTCGGAAGAGGCGCCGGTGAACGGCAAGCCCAGCCGTTCCATAGTCTGTACCACTTCAATCCCGGGGCGGTCTTCATCCCAGGCGCCGTCACACAGATTGATAAAGACGTCAAAGCCGCGGCGCGAAAGCTCGACGACCTGATGGACGGCCTTGGCCTTATCGATGTAGACGGTTTCGCAAGTGTGCCCTTCAAGGTGGCGAACCACGTCGGAGAGTGGATCGTAATCCTTCATCGGGCTGTCAGAATTTTCGTAGGACGGATCGAGAATGCAAATCTTCACTTAGCTTCTTCCTCAAGACTGAAACGAGGCTTGGGTAAAACGTGGGTAATGTAACTTAAAAAGTTCTGTCGCGAAAACAAATTCTTTGTTTTATGAGTGAGCGACTTCGAGCGTGAGCAAAGCAAGCGTAGTACACTCTCTGCACGTGACCGGTGAAAAGAGATCGATCCTGACGGTGCTGACGCGCGCTTTACGGCTGCGCTGTCCAGCCTGTGGTGAATCAGCAATCGCGCGCGCACCTCTTTCGCATCAGGCACCATTGCCCAAACTGTCATTCACTCTTCAAGCGTGAGGAAGGATTTTTCGTGGGCGCCATCCTCGAAACATTATGGCGACCGAGTTCGTGATTCTGACTACTTGCATGATCTGGCTGCTGGTTATTGGCTCGGACTATGAAAGGGTTCTGGCCGGTGCTTTCATCATCGCGCTGCTGTTTCCGGTGGCTTTCTACCATCACAGCTTGCGAGTCTCTGGCTCGGCTTAGACTACCTGATTGAAGGATTACCGAAATATGAGGAGTCACCACCGACCGGCGGGCGCAAGCCAACTTTTCCGAGCTTCGAGGGCCTACTGAAGTTGTTCCGTTTTTCTTAGGGATTACAGCCGGCTGCCAGGCGTTCCGGCAATTATCTGAAATCGAGATTCGCCAAAAGCGGAAAGTGATCGGAGGCTTTAAGAGTCACGTCGGGCTTCGTGACGACTTCCACACTAACCACTCGCTCAGCGAACGACGTGGGGGCAAAGCACGTAGTCCAGTCGCAGATGTGGATCCCAAACCGGAAACGTGTAGCCCTTTTCCTCCGCATGCAGCCGGCGATAGCCATCAACGTAGTTAGCTTCCGTCAGGTGCTGAATCGTTTCGCGTTGAATGTCGCGTCCGCTCAACCAAACGAGCCCGCGAATCCATGCGCGGGCATGCGCCGCACATCAAGCACCTCTCCCGGCGCCAGCGTATTGAAGTCTCCAACCAGAACGTGAAAGCCGTGCTGGTGTCGTTCAATGCCTTTCAGCAGAGCGCGAATCTCGCGCACGCGGCGGCGCTCGCTCCACTTGGAAAACATCGAACTGAGGTGCAGACCGAAAATTCCGCTCCTCGGTACCTTTTAAGACAATTTCGAGAAACGAATGCCTGGCGCCGGCGGGATAGTGCCATTCGTGATGGCTTATCTCCGAGGCGGCTCAGGTAACCGATGGAGTGTTCGCGACGAGCAGACCAAACCGGCATGCCGGTGGTTGCAGCCAGGCGGCTGATGACCTCCGGATCAGTAGCTTCCTGAAGAACAACCAGGTCCGGCGAAACCGAGCGAATAACTTCCGCCAGTTCCCTTTCTCGCCCGCGCCCGCCAAAGCGAATGTTGTAACTGAGCAGCTTAACGATCACGAAGCTTTCTGCGCCTCGATTACCGTCAAGTAGGGTTCATTGAACAAGACGTCGCGCCCGTAGAGTATCAGGTTAGCGGTGGCTTGAAAGTTCACCGGCCGGCCGGCCAGTTTTTGTAGCTCTTCACGCAGCGGATTCAGCCCCGGGGCGATCCCTGAGTCTTCATCGCAAAGCGGCTTGGTGTGGAGACCAGGAATGTAGAAAGCGTCCTCGTTCCAAAATTCCATCGCTTTATTGCCCACGAGCGTCACGTCCAGATCGCTACTGCCGCGGCCATCCGCATCGAAAGGCTCGCCGTCTGCCCATCGCCGGTTGGTAACAACGCTGCCCCGGAGCGCCACACCGGTGCCTTCCGGCAAACCCGCCTTCAGCTTTGCACGAAATTCGCGAAACCTGAGTGTGTCTCCGTCGAAGGCGAGCCGGACAATTCGCTCCTCAATCTGCTCATCGCTCATTTCTCCGAGGTCCGTGGTCTGCGCCATATTTGTAAGTGTAACGCAAAGTCGTAGTTTGCGTCGTCATCGTGGCCCGCGCAGGTCAATCGCAAATTGACAGTGTGCGTTACACTTCGGGTGCATGAATCTACAGATTCGACTGGCCACCATGCAGGACGTGCCCGCGCTTCAGCAACTGATACGGGAGTCGGTTAAGGCGCTCGGTGCCGAGCACTATTCCGAGGCAACAAATCGCGAGTGCTTTAACTCACGTATTTGGCGTCGACAGCCAACTCATCGAGGATGGAACGTACTTCGTCGCGCAGGTCGATGGGGAGCTTGTTGGCAGCGGTGGCTGGAGCAAACGTAAGACGCTGTTTGGCGGCGACCAGGCAAAGTCAGACTCAACCGATCCTTTGCTGGACCCGCATACGGAAGCTGCGCGCATTCGCGCGTTTTACATCCATCCACGCTGGTCGCGCCGGGGCATCGGCACTCGGATCTGGAATCGTGTGAAGCGGCGGCGCGCCAGGCCGGTTTCAGTCGGGTCCGAGTTGGTCGCGACGTTGCCTGGCGAGCCCTTGTATTCAGCCCGCGGGTATGAAAAGGCAGAAGCGATGCAGATTGAAACGCCTGACGGCGAAGCGTTGCCGGCCTTTCGCATGACGAAGCGACTGTGAAGTTTGTTCGGTGTAGTTCTGTGCTTCGTCCTTGCTCTTGCGGTCTACCGTACAGGAGGCGTTATCATCATAGCCATCCGCGGTTCGACAATGCTGCCTTCAGAGTTCTTTCGCCCAACGGCTGCGAGGGAGGATTACATGAAAGACTTTCCTCGATGACTTTCGCCAGACGATTGAAGTTACCTCCAGGCGACTCAGCAATACGTAACTGAATCAGCGGCATAC
>ERZ1370068.4855-contig-3907_pt1 | contig 26458 bp, 34 predicted proteins | sample MGYA00561227_ERZ1370068 | MGnify/ENA primary metagenome ERZ1370068 (study PRJEB38410, sample SAMEA6850437) | metagenome | study: Metagenomic assessment of the ecological functions of the soil: analysis of the soil microbiota associated with the...
GTGCTCGAGCGGGTGGATACGGTCGTGTTCGACAAGACGGGCACCCTGACCGTGGGCCGCCCGGCGGTCTCCGACGTGATTGCGCTTCCGCCGATGTCCGAGGACGACGTCGTGGCGCTGGCGGCGGCGGCCGAACAAGGCTCCGAGCACCCGCTGGGCGAGGCGATCGTCACGGGCGCCAAGGAACGCGGGCTCGCGCTTCCGCCGATCGCCGAGTTCACGACGGTTCCGGGTCAGGGATCGACGCGATGGCGCCTGACGGTCGCGTCCTCCTCGGGAACCGGACGCTGATGGACGCCCGCGGCGTCGACGTCGGCACCCTCGGTCCGCGCGCGCAGGCGCTCGCGGCCGAGGGGAAGACCGCGGTCTACCTCGCGCTCGGCGGCCGCGCCCTCGGCCTTCTGGCCGCGGCGGACGTGCTGAGGCCCGAGGCGCCCGCGGCCGTGGCCGCGCTGAAGCGGCGCGGTCTCGCGGTTCTCGTCCTCACCGGCGACGCCAGACCGACCGCCGAGGCTGTCGCCCGTCGGGCCGGGGTGGACAGCGTCCTCGCCGAGATCCTGCCGGGAGGACAAGGCCCGAGAGGTCACCAGGCTCCAGGCCCAGGGGCGGCGTGTCGCGATGGTCGGCGACGGCATCAACGATGCGCCGGCGCTCGCCCAGGCCGACGTCGGCATCGCCATGGGCTCCGGCACCGACGTGGCCATCGAAGCCGCCGACGTGACGCTCGTGCGCGGTGACCTGCGCGGCGTCGTCGGCGCCGTCGATCTCTCACGACGGACGATCCGCGTCATCAAGCAGAACCTCGTCTGGGCGTTCGGCTACAACGTGGTGCTGATCCCGGTGGCGGCCGGCGTGCTCTACCCGCTCTGGGGCGTGCTGCTCTCGCCCATCCTGGCGGGCGCGGCGATGGCGTTCTCGTCCGTGTCCGTGGTCACGAACAGTCTCAGGCTCAAGCGCTGGAAGGACGAGGCGAGCGCGGACACGACGGCCGCCGAGTCCCTCGGGGGCGCGGGAGGCTCGTCGATGGCGATCGATCCTGTGTGCAAGATGACCGTGGAGCCTGCGCGGGCGGCGGCCCAGTCGACGTACCGCGGTCAGACCTACTACTTCTGCGCCGTGAGCTGCAAGCAGGCGTTCGACAAGGAGCCGGAAAAGTACTCGCGGTGATCCGGCCGGCGCTCCTCGAGGGTCGCGACCGCTACGAGCGCGTCATGGAAGGATGGGTGGGACAACACCCATGAGGACGCGTTCACCCACACGGTGCGGCTGCGCGACGACGATCGCGCCGTCGAGCTGTCCGTCGAGGCGCTGCCCTCGCCGAGCTACGCGATCCGCGCGGCGCGCTGCCATCCGGTCTCCGGCGCGTTCGACCCGAGGTCGCCGCCGGCATCGCCCGGCTGGCCGGCACGCCGATGGTCGGTGGGCTGAGTCGGCGGGTCGCCGAGCTGACCGGCGCGGGCGCCGGCGCCGGGTTCGCGCTCGGCGCGCTCGTCGAGGCGGCTCGACTCGCCCGCCAGGTGGCCAAGCTCCCCGTGCCCGCGCCGAGCGTACGGCCGGCGGCGACGCCTGGGAATGCTGGCAGCTCGACACGACCGGCTGGATCGATCTGCCCAACTCGTGTTTCACCTACACCGACGCCGGCCGCAGTCTCTCTCGGCACACGGGCGGTCACGACGCCGATGCAGCCCGATCTCTACAGCCCGCGGCCTGGCCAGGAGCGCGTCTTCGACCGGCGGAAGGTCGCGCGATTGGAGCGCCGGGACGGGCGGCTTCGGCTGTTCCATTCGATGTACGACAACGTCCACGGCTTCGAGGTCACGTACGAGATCGACCTGGCGAGCGGTCGGATCGTCCGGGCCGAGCACATCACGCCGCGACTTCCGTACATGGGCATCTGCTCCGAGCCCCAGCGGAGGATCGCGGCGCTGCTCGGCGAGACAGCCGACGACGGCCTGCGCCAGAGGATCCAGGGCCATCTCGGCGGCGAGTCGGGGTGCGCCCAGCTCTACGACCTGACCTCCGACCTGCTCAAGCTCCTGATCTGAGCGGCGCCGAGTCGCCGCCGTGTATACTGATCGTCGGCATGCGGTCCCTGCCAATCGGCAAGCTTCGTGCCGACACGCTGCAGGCGATCTTCGACAAGCACCAACTCAAGGATCCCCGCGTCGTCGTCGGGCCCCGGGTCGGTGAAGATGCCGCGGTCATCGACATGGGCGACCGATATCTCGTCGCGACCAGCGACCCGATCACGTTCGCGACCGCCGGAGATCGGCTGGTATGCGCTCCACGTGAACGCGAACGACATCGCGGTGCGGGGCGCGCGCGCGCGATGGTTCCTCGCGACGCTGCTCCTGCCGGCCGGCGCCACCACCGACGCGTCCGTCGACGCCCTCTTCGCCGAGCTCCACGCCGCGTGCGATGAGCTCGAGGTGACGCTGGTGGGCGGCCACACGGAGATCACGCACGGCCTGGATCGCCCGATCATCGCGGGCACGATGCTCGGCGAGGTCGAGAAGGACCGCCTCGTCACGACGGGCGGCGCAAGGGTGGGCGACGCGGTCGTCATGACCAAGGGCGTCCCGCTCGAGGGCGCGGCCATCATCGCGCGCGAAAGGAAGCCGAGCTGCGTGCGCTGGGCATCTCGCCGACCGTCATCCGCCGCGCCCGCGGCTTCTCCAAGACCCCGGGCTCAGCGTCCGGCCGGAGGCCGAGATCGCGTGCGAGCTGACCACGGTGCACGCCATGCACGATCCGACCGAGGGCGGTATCGCCACGGCGCTCGTCGAGCTGGCCGACGCGGCCGGCGTTGGCCTGCGCATCGACCGCGACCGGATCATGGTGCTCCCGGAAGGGAAAGCCCTCTGCGCGGCGTTCGGTCTCGACCCGCTCGGCACGATCGCGTCGGGCGCCCCGCTGATGACCCTGGCGCCGGCCGACGCCGGCATCGTGATTCACGCGCTGGCCCGTGAGTCCATCGACTGTCATTTCATCGGCCAGGTCGTGCCGCGCGAGCAGGGCGTGACGCTCATGAGCGGGCTCCGGCAGGAGCCGATGCCCGTGTTCGCGCAGGACGAGATCACGCGGCTCTTTCCGGGAGCCTGACGTGCCGGCGATCGGCTGACTCGCATCGGCCGGTGGCGCTCGGGCGCCGGGGCATGGTCGCGGCGGCGCACCCCGACGCCACGCTGGCCGGCATCGAGGTGCTGAAGGCCGGGGGCACCGCCGCCGACGCGGCGGTTGCGCGTCAACGCCGTGCTCGCCGTCACGCAGCCCAACAACTGCGGGCTCGGCGGCGATCTCTTCTGTCTCTACTACGAGGCCGCGACGCGGACGGTGCACTGCCTGAACGGGAGCGGGCGCTCGGGCTCGCGGGCGAGCCTCGACGAGCTTCGGCGGCGGCGCATGGATCGGCTTCCGATCATCGGCCCGCCCACGATCAGCGTGCCCGGCTGCGTGCGCGGCTGGGCGATGCTGCTCGAACGATTCGGCGCGCGACCCCTCCGCGAGCTTCTCCAGCCGGCGATCCACTGCGCCTCGAATGGGTTCCCACGACGTCGCTGCTGAGCCAGTCGATCCGCGAGCACCTGGCCGTGAATCCGGATCTGGAGTGGCGCCGGATCTTCGCGCCAGGTGGCCGGGTGCCGGGATTCGGCGAGCTCCTGGTCAGGCCGATCTCGGCCGCACGCTCGCCGAGATCGGCGCCGAGGGCCCCGACGTCATGTACGGAGGGCGCGTCGGCCGGGCCGTCGCGCACCGTCTGGAGGCGGACGGGTTCCTGACGGCCGAAGACCTGGCGCGACACACCGGCGGGTGGGAGGCTCCGATCTCGACGACCTATCGCGGCGCGACGATCTACGAGACGCCGCCGCCGACCCAGAGGCTGACCGCGCTCCAGGGCCTCAATCTGCTCGAGGGCTTCGCGCGTCGCCGATCTGCCGCTGCACTCCGTCGAGCACCTGCATCTTCTCGTCGAGATCGCGAAGCTCGCGTACGCCGATCGCGACCGCTGGATCGGCGATCCCGCTCACGCGACGGTGCCGGTCGCGGCGTTGCTCTCGAAGGTGTACGCCGAGCGCCGCCGCCGCGACTTCGATCCCGCGAAGGCGCAGTCGTACGCCTTCGGCGATCCCGAGGGGATACGACCGGGTTCGTGGTGGCGGACGGCCACGGTAACCTGATCAGCGTGATCCAGAGTCTCTTCAACAACTTCGGCTCCGGCGTGGTCGCCGATGGAACGGGCGTGGTGCTGCAGAACCGGGGGCGGCACTTCAGCCTCGATCCCGCGCATCCGGCCGCGTTCGCGCCCGGCAAGCGGCCTTCCACGCTGATGGCGTCCATCGCGACACGTGACGAGCGCCCGGTCCTGGGTTTGCGACGATGGGGGGAACGGTCAGGCGATGGTTCATCTTCAGGTGCTGACCAACCTGTTCGACTACGGCCTGGACGTCCAGGAGGCGATCGAGCGCCCGCGGTTCCTCATCGGCGCGTTCCTGCCGGGCGATCCGGAGGACGCGACCCACGTGGAATCGCGCGTGCCCGGCGAGAGTCCTGGCGGCGCTCGAGGCCAGGGGCCACCGCATCAGGCCGGCGCCCGAGTTCTTCTGGCGGTGCGGTCACGCGCACGGGATCGTGCTTCGCGACGGTACGCTGATGGGCGGCGCCGACGCCCGCGGCGACGGCGCGGCGCTGGGGTTCTAGCGATGGCGCGAGCGGCGCTGATCCTCCTGCTCCTGCTCGCGTGGCCGGCGACGGCGGCGGACTGGGGCCAGATCATCCCGGGCGAGACCACCGAGGAGGGCGTCCGCGCCCGGTACGGCGCGCCGGTCAAGCAGACCACGCAGAAGATCGAAGGGTACGACTCCGAGACATGGGTCTACGAGGGCGCCAAGGCCCCCGCCGGCATCACGAGGATGACCGTCGACTTCGGCCTCCTGCTGCCCTCCGGCTTCAAGAAGAGCGTGGTGCGGACGTTCCGGCTCGAGGCCCAAGCCCGACATCTTCAATCGACGGCTCGTGCTGGACGGCTGGGGCCTGCCGGGCCGGCTCGGTAAGGAGGGCAACCTGGAGTTCTTCCTGTACAAGGAAGGGCTCCTCGTCTACTTCGACGCGGGCGGCGAGCAGGTGATCGCCATGATCTTCACGCCGCCCCAGCCTCTGCCGCCGGCGGACGCGACGCCGATCCCGCCGGGGGCCCTCAGCGCTGAAGGACGAAGATCTGCGCGGGCTCGACTTGCGGGTCGAGCTCCACGTAGCCGCGCGGCCCGCGCCAGTCGTACCAGCGGTCGCTGACCAGCTCATGCATCCGGTAAGTCTGCTGCCGGTCGATCCCGAGCTCGGCGATGGGCACGTCCACGAGGCCCGCGTGCGTGGCGAAGGGATCGAGGTTCGCGGCGACGAACACCAGGTTGTCGCGCTCGAGGTGTCATCTTTCCGTAGAAGAGGATGTTCGGGTCGTCCGAGCGGTAGAAACGAAGGTTCCGGTACTGCTGTAGGGCGCGGTTCTCGCGCCGGATGCGATTGATTTGCGTCACGTACTCGACGAGGTTGCCCGGCGCGTCCCAGTCGCGCACCTTGTACTCGTATTTCTCGGAGTTCAGGTATTCCTCCGATCCCGGGTCGCGCGCCACGTTCTCGCACGAGCTCGTAGCCGGAGTAGATGCCGTAGAGCGAGGAGAGCGTGGCCGCGAGGACGAGCCGCGTCTTGAAGGCGGCGCGGCCGCCGCGCTGCAACGTCTCGTGGAGAATGTCGGGCGTGTTCGGCCAGAGATTGCCGCGGAAGTATTCGGCGACCGGCGGCGTGGTGATCTCCGTCAGATAGTCGTTCAGCTCCTGCTTGTCGTTGCGCCAGGTGAAGTACGTGTAGGACTGGGTGAAGCCCGACCTTGGCGAGCACCCGCATCATCTTGCGGGCGGGTGAACGCCTCGGCCAGGAAGATCACGTCGGGATGGGCGTCCTGAACGGCGCGATCAGCCACTCCCAGAACTTCACGCGGCTTCGTGTGGGGGTTGTCCACGCGGAACGTGCGCACGCCGTGCCCGATCCAGAACTCGAGGATCCGCCGCATCGCCTCCCAGAGCGGGCGGGGATCCGCGCGCTCGAAGTTCAGCGGGTAGATGTCCTGGTACTTCTTTGGCGGGTTCTCGGCGTAGCTTGATGGTGCCGTCGGGCCGATGGAAGAACCACTCCGGATGCTCCGCGGACCCACGGATGGTCGGGCGAGCACTGGATCGCGAAGTCGAGGGCGACCTCGAGGCCCGAGCCGCGCCGCGCTGCTCGACGAACCGATCGAAGTCGTCGAGCGTGCCGAGGTCGGGATGGACGGCCGTGAAGCCGCCGTCGGCGCTGCCGATCGCCCAGGGGCTGCCCGGATCGCCGGGCGCTGCGACCAGCGCGTTGTTGCGTCCCTTGCGGTGCGTGCGTCCGATCGGGTGGATCGGCGGCAGGTAGACGACGTCGAAGCCCATCGCCGCAAGGCGCGCGAGAGCTCCTTCTCCGCCTCGCGAAAAGTGGCGCTCCGGTCCGCCCCGGCGCCCGAGCGCGGGAACATCTCGTACCAGGCGGCGAAGCGCGCCCGCTCGCGGTCGACGACCACCTCGAGCTCTCGATCGGCCCGGGTCGCCGCGGTCCGATCGATGTGACGCGCCCATGAGACCGACCAGCTCCGCGTCGCCGGCGAGCGCCACCGCCTCCGGCGCGCCGGCTGGCGCGCGCAAGGCGGTCGGCGTAGGAGGCGAGCGCGCTCCGATCGGCCGCGGCAGTCGCCCGCGCCGCCGCGCGCCGGATGAGCGCCAGCCCCTCGCCGAGGGCGCTCGCGAGCTCCTCGTCCCCGGCGTGGCGCTTCTGGAAGTCGGCGAGCCACGTGCGATACGGCTCCGGCGAGCGCCTCGACCGTGTAGACGTAGCGGCCCGGCGCCGGCAGCGGGAACACGCCGGCCCACCGGTCGTTGTCGACGTGGCGCATCGGGGTCTCGCGCCAGGGCCCGTCGGCGCGCCGGTATTTCAGGAAGGCGACGAGCACGTCGTGGCCTTCCTCTGAAGATATCGGCGGTGACCTCGAGCTCCGCGCCGACCTCGCGCTTGACCGGGTAGCGCCCGCCGTCGACGGCCGGCGCGATGGCCTCGATGACGACGGTGCGGGCCGGCGCGCGTCGATCGGCCGTGGGCTCACGGCTGGCTCACGCGCCGAGATTGAAGCCGAGGGTGTTCGCGAGCGGCCTCAGGGTGTCGTGCGCCTCGCGCCGCTCGCGCCAGATCTGAAAGAAGCGATTCTGCGTCGCCCAGTGACCGTAGGGGATGTTGAGGCTCCGCGCACCCTCGATGAGCGCCGTCGCCCGACGGACGCGCTCGTCGGACGGCTCCTGGGCGATGGCGTCGAGCACGCGCCCGATCGCGCGGTGCACGACGGACCGCAGGGACGAGAGATCGAGGTCAGCCCGAGTCCGCGCGCTTCGCCGACGGCCGCGAAGGCGCGCTCCGGGATCGTGCCGAGCTCGGGCAAGGGCTCGAGGAAACCGGTGACCTGCTGCTCGAGCACGTGACGCGTGACGAGGGCCAGCGCCTCGGGGATCGGCGCGTCCACCTCCCGGAGGTCGTGCACGAGCTTGCTGCTTTCCTCCCAGATCCGGCGGTACGTCTCCTCGAGCTTCTCGAGCGTGGCCCGGATGACGTCGGCCAGGACCCGCCGCCGCTCGTCGAGGAAGAGGTGGCTCAGGGAAGCGAGCCCGTCCGGGAAATATTCGTCCAGCCCTCGGACGAGGTCGGCGTACGCTCCGGCGCGCGCAGCGCTCGAGCAGATCCGCCTTCATCGCGTCGTAGGAAGTCTCGTCCGCCAGGGGCCGATGCCGCAGGAGAAATCGTGGCCGCCGAAATGGAGCATCGCGTACACAGCGCTCGCGCGTCTCGCCCGTCGCCTCGGCGCTGACGCGGACGTGTCCCACGCGCAGCGATGTGCCGTCCGCCACCTCGCGCGCCTCGTCGAGCCGGCGCACGCGGTAGGCGTAGACGCGCGCGTCGGCGTCGAGGCGGCTCGCGGAATCCGGCGATCGCGTAGTGCGCCACGACCCGGCTCGGGGTGACGATCGTGGGCCGCACCAGGCGGCGGTACACCTCGGCGCCGTCGCGAAGCTCCGCGATGTTGCTCGGCGCCGCCGCCAGCCGCGCGACGAAGGCCTCCTCGAGCCGGCCGCCGCCGAGGTCGTCGAGGTACTGGAGGCGCCATCGCCGCGTACCGGAGGATCTGTACGGGCTCGATCGCCGAGATCTCGTCGAAGAACCAGCCGCAGGAGGTGTACATGAGCAGACGATGGCGCTGGAGCTCGAGGAGGCGCCGGGCCTCGACGCGCCCGGTCGCGTCGAGCGGGGCGTGCGCGTGCTCGCCGAAGAATGCCTCCAGCCGCTCCCTCGCTCCGGTCGAGCACGACCGCGAGGTAGGCGTCGCGGGCCGCCCACGGGTCTTTGAGACAGGCGGACGCGCGCGCCTCGAAGAACGGGTCGATCTGGTCTCGGAGCCAGTCGACCGCCTCGCGAAGCGGCGCGCGCCAGCGCTGGTGCCGGTCGGCGCGGGCCGCGCAGCCGCAGTCGCTCCGCCAGCGCTCGATCCCGTGGGCGCAGCTCCACGACGTTCGCTCGCGAATCTCGACCTCGTGGGTGGGCGGGTGCGCCGCGAGGAACGCGCCGTAGTTGGTGAGGGTCGCGGTCTCGCCGGCCTCGATCTGCTGGACGGCGGCGGCGAGCGCCATCTCGCCGAAGCGCTGGTGGTGACCGTACGTCTCGCCGTCGGTCGCGCAGTGGACCAGCTGCGGCCAGGCGCGCTGGTCGGAGAAGGCCGCCTCGAGCCAGGCGACGACGTGCTCGGCGCGGTCGAGGAGGCCCTCGAACGCGATCGCGCGCGAGATCGGACCGTCGTAGAAGAAGATCGCCAGGGCTGAGCCCGCGCGGGCCGCGCCAGAGATACGCGCGACTCGGGTCGATCCCGTCGACGTCTTCCCATGTCTCGGCGCCGAGCGGCCGCACGCGCGCCGCCTGGTGCGGCGCCAGGATCGTGAACCTCACCCCGGCCTCCGCGAGCACCTCGAGCGACTCGTTGTCCACCGCCGTCTCGGGCAGCCAGAGCCCTTCGGGCTCGCGGCCGAAGCGCGCGCGAAATCGTCGAGCCCCCAGCGTACCTGGGTGACCTTGTCGCGCCGGCTCGCCAGCGGCATGATCATGTGGTTGTAGACCTGCGCGATGGCGTTGCCATGACCGTCGCGCGCCGCCACGCTCGCCCGATCGGCCTCGAGAATTTTCGCGTACACGTCCGGGCGCTCGCGGGCCAGCCACGCGAAGAGGGTCGGACCCACGTTGAAGGAGATCTTCTCGAAGTTGTTGACGATGTCGAGGACCTTGTTGGCCTCGTCGACACGCCGGGCCGCAGTGTTCGGCGCGTAGCACTCGGCGGTCACCCGCGTCGTTCCAGTCGTGGTGCGGGGCCGCCGAGTCCTGCACCTCGACCGATTCGAGCCAGGGTTCTCGCGCGGCGGCTGGTAGAAGTGGCCGTGAATGACGATCACGCGGTTCAAAACTCGTCGAGGCCCCGGAAGTACTCGCGGCGCCCGCCGCGCGGCACCACCACCAGCCCCGAGGCGTCGACGTGGTAGCGATGGCGGTCGGCGGCGAGGTCGTAGCCCGATCTCCGCGTCGGCCGGAATGATGTTGAACCGATCGACGATGGCGCGGCGCAGGTGGGCGCCCTTGCCGACGCTGGTGTGGTCCATGACGATCGAGTCCTCGATCAGCGCGCCCTCGTTGACCCACACCGACCGGCCGAGGATCGAATTGCGGATCGTCGCGCGCTTGACGAGCGAGCTCTCGCCGACCTGGGCGTTGTCGACGTCGCCGCCCACGAAGCGCGCCGCGGGGCCGGCGTGATGCGCGCTGCGGATGGGCCAGCAGGCGGTTGTCGAGGTCGAAGCGCGGGGACTCGCCCAGGAGGTCCATGTGCGCTTCCCAGTAGCTCCCGATGGTGCCGACGTCGCGCCAGTACGCGAGCTCCTCGTACGGCTTCACGCCCGGCACCTCGTTCTTCTGGAAGTCGTAGGCGTAGACACGCCCGGACGGCACCATCTCGGGAATGATCGAGCGGCCGAAGTCGTGCTCGGTGGAGCGCCGGGCGTCGGCGACCAGCGCGTCGACCAGCGGCTGGCGCGAGAAGATGTAGTTGCCCATCGAGACGAGCGCGCGCTGGGGATCGTCCGGCAGCGGCGTCGGGCTTCGCCGGGCTTCTCGTCGAAGCGCACGACGCGCCCGGTGTGATCGACGCCGAGCACGCCGAACTGGCGAGGCGTCCTCGATCGGCACGGGCCGGGCGGCGATCGTGGCGTCGGCGCCCGCCTCCTGATGGAAGGCGAGCATCTGGTTCACGTCCATCCGGTAGACGTGGTCGGAGCCGAAGACGGCGACGACGTCGGCGCTGAAGTCGTCGATCAGGTTCAGGTTCTGGAGCACCGCGTCCGCGGTGCCCCGGTACCACGCCGCGCCGACCCGCATTTGCGGGGGACGACCGTGACGAAGAAGTCCGGCAGCATCCCGCTGGTGCGCCACGCCAGGCGCAGGTGCTCGATCAGCGACTGGGCCTTGTACTGGACCAGGACGTAGAGCGACGGCATGTCCGAGTTCACGAAGTTCGAGAGCACGAAGTCGATCAGGCGGTGGCGGCCCCCGAAGGGCACCGCCGATTTCGAGCGCTCGCGGGTGAGCGGCTGCAGGCGCTCGCCGCGGCCGCCGGCCATGATCATCGCGAGCAGGCGCGCGCGCCGCGGCATCGTTCCTAGTGCGGCGCCGGCGCGCCCAGACCCCACGCCGGATCGAGGTCCGGAAAGCAGAAATCGTCGCGCTCGAGCCGGCGGAGCGACTCCGCCGCATCGGCCGAGAGAGGATCGCCCGCCTCGAGCGCGCGGGCCATCTCGCACAGGCGCTTGAACTCGGCATAGTGCTCGGCCACGCGCCGCTCGGCGTAGTCGGACGCGGTGCCCGTCGTGATCAGGAACTGCCAGTCGGACGACTGGAGCAGCAGGAAGCTCGCGCGTCGCCTGCGTGAGCACACGCCGGAGCTCGGGCGCGCTGTGGCCGGTGAGGCCGGCCCAGGTGGCGGACCCAGTCGGCCTCGGCGCTGTAGATGCGGTCCCACGTCCACTCGGTGTCGCGGTTGAGCCACACGCGGTGGTCGCCGCCCTCGCCCCACGAGCCCTCGGGCAGCGCGAGCGTCGCGCGCGGCGGCACCGCCTCGAGCGCCTCGCCCAGCGTCATGCACGGCAGGCCGGCGCGCGCCATCCGCGCGCGATCGTGCTCGAGCCAGAGCGGGCCCTCGAACCACCAGTGGCCGAACAGCTCCGAGTCGTACGGCGAGCACACGAGGCCGGGGCCGTCGCCCTTCGCCCGGGCCAGCGGCTGTCCGCGACCAGCTCGACGAAGTGGCTGGCCTGCCGTCCGGCCTTCTGGGCCGCGACGTCGGGGTCGTACACCGCCTTGGTGCCGAGATCGCCCTGGTTGTCGGTGATCCGCCAGAATCTGGAGGCCGCCCGGGAAGTGCTTCTTGTGGAACTCGAGGTAGCGCGAACTCACCGGGGTAGCCGTGCTCACGGCTCCACACCTGGACGGTGCTCCGCGGATCGCGGAAGAACGCCACCGCCTGACCGGTGCCTCCGCGCGAGGCAACCCGGTAGGGCGCGTAGGGCGACCGCGCCTCGGCGGACGGCGTGGCCGCCACCGGCTCGCCCGGCCTTCCTTCAGGGGGATGTAGTCTCGATAGAGGAACATCGGTTGGCCCGGCGGCGACCAGGTGGGCGTCGGCGACGAAGTACTCGAGGCCGTGGACCGCCAGCATCTCCTCGATGCCGGGCCGCATGCGCCGGTCGCGGCCACTGTCGCGGCCGGTCGGGGGCGTCCATTCGTAACGAGGCCGATAGGCGCATTCCGGCAGCCAGATGCCGCGCGGGCCCGCCCGAAGTGGCGGCGGTGCGTCTCGACCGCCGTGCGGAGCTGCAGGTGGATCGACTCGTCGCGCGCCAGGAGCGGCAGGTAGCCGTGCGTCGCCGCGCAGGTGATGATCTCCACGTGGCCGGCCCGCTGGAGGTCGGCGAACGTGCCGGGGATGTCGCCGCCGATCCGCCGGTGCATCTCCCACATGCGCTCGAAGAATTCCTCCCAGAAGTGGGTCAGGCGTACGATCTCCTTCTGGCCCTCGCGGGTGAAGTACTCGCGGGATTCGGCGCACGCGCGCCGGGCGTTGTCATGGTAAAAGATAGTTCCTTCTGGAATTCGGGAGAGGCGAGTTGCTCGGTCAGCACCGGCGAGAGATTGATCGTCCATTTGGGCGAGATCCCATCCGCGACCAGACGGTGGGCTGTCTCCAGGAGGGGCAGGTAGCACTCGAGAGGCCGCCTCGCACAGCCAGTCGCTACCGTGGGGCCAGCGGCCATGATTGATCACCATTGGGAGATGAGTGTGCAGCACGAGGGCGAACGGTGATGCCATGGGGCCTTCATTGGACCGTATGACCGCGCTCGGCGCAAGCTTCTCCCGGCGGCGTCACATTCCGGGTCTGGGCGCCCCGGTGTCGGTCGGTGGACGTGATCGTGGACGGCCGCGCCGTCGAGGCGCTCGTGCAGCGCGAGGGCGGGCTGTTCGAGGGGCAGGCTCGAGGGGTCGCGGAGGGCGCCCGGTACAAGTTTCGGCTCGACGCCACCCGCTACCGGCCGGACCCCGGGTCGCGCTTCCAGCCAGAAGGAATCCACGGCCCCTCCGTCGTCGTCGATCCGAACCGCTTCGTCTGGACCGACGGAGAATTCACCGGTCACGCGCCGGGCGAGCTCGTCTTCTACGAGATCCACGTCGGCGCCTTCACGCCCGCGGGGACCTTCGAGGCGCGTCATCCCCCATCTGGCGCGGCTCGCTGATCTCGGCGTCACCGCGCTCCAGCTGATGCCGATCGCCGAGTTCCCGGGGTCGCGCGACTGGGGCTACGACGGCGTCGCACCTGTACGCGCCGCACTCGACGTACGGGGGACCGCGCGGCTCTGCGGCGCGCCTCGTCGACGCGTGCCACGCCGCGCGGCCTCTCGGTGTTTCTCGACGTCGTCGTACAACCACCTCGGGCCGGAGGGGAACTATCTCGCCGAGTACGGTCCGTACTTCACGGACCGCCACGCGACGCCTGGGGTGAGGCGGTGAACTTCGACGGCCCGGGCTGCGAGGGCGTGCGGCGCCACGTGACCGACAACGGGCGCACTGTGGGTGAGCGAGTTCCACATCGACGGCTTCCGCCTCGACGCGGTCCACGCCATCCACGATACGAGCCCGGTCCACATCCTCACCGAGTTCGCCGACGCCGTCCGGGGCGAGGCCGCGCGCGTCGGACGGCGCGTCCACGTGGTCGCCGAGTCGCACGACAACGACCGGCGGCTCGTGCTGCCCACGAGCGCGGGCGGGCTCGGCCTCGACGCCGTCTGGTCGGACGACTTTCACCACGCGCTTCATCGAACGCTGACCGGCGAGACGGCGGGCTACTACCGCGACTTCGTCGGCGACCACCACCTCGCGCGCGCGATCACGCAGGGGTTCGCCTTTCAGGGTGAGCCGTCCGGAGTACTGGGGTCGGCCGCGCGGCACTCCGAGCGCCGACCTTCCGGGCGACCGCTTCGTCATCTACCTGCAGAACCACGACCAGGTCGGCAACCGCCCGCGGGGCGAACGGCTCGGCGTGCTCGTGCCCTTCGAGGCGGTGAAGCTCGCGGCCGGCCTGCTCTTCGTCACCCCGCGGTGCCGCTCATCTTCATGGGCGAGGAGTACGGCGAGACGGCGCGCTTTCAGTTCTTCACGTCGTTCCTCGACCGGGACCTCGCCGAGGCGGTGCGCCGCGGCCGGGCGGAAGAACGCTCGCCCGGCTCGGCGTGGCGCTCGAGCTCGACCTCCGATCCCAACGCGCCCAACACGTTCGTCAGCTCGCGGCTCAATCATTCGCTCGCCGGGCGCCGCGCCATCGCGGTCTTCGCGAGTACTACCGGCACTGGCTGATGCTGCGCCGGACGCACCCCGCGCTGGGCGCGGAGGGCAAGGAGCTGACGCGGGTGACGCGGGACGCGGCCGGCACGGTGCTCACCGTGAGCCGGGCGGTGCCGGGCGGCGACGAGGTGAGGCTGGTCGCGAACCTCACGCCGAAGACACAGGCGCTGACCCTCGAGGCTCCGGCGTGGCGCGTGCTGCTCGACAGCGACGCGGAGATGTTCGGCGGGACGGGCACCGCCGAGCCGCTGGCGCCCTACCAGTGCTTGCTGTACGAGGCGAGGCGGTGATCGACCTTGTCGACCAGATCCTCGCCCTCGATCCCGGCCATCGCGACATCGCGGCATTCTCGAATCCCAGCGCCGCGCTCGGCGCCGCTCGCGCGCTGCGCCGAGCGCGCCGCGTCCTGATCGTCACGGGCTTCACCGTGGAGCCGGGCATGCCCGAGACCGACGGCCCGCCCGGCGCCGCGGTGCTGGGCCGCGCGCTGCGACGGCTCGGCGCCCACGTCACGCACGTCACCGACCAGACCAACGTGCCGCTCGTCGAGGCGGCGTTGAAGACGCTCGACGAGCCGGCGGGCGTGACCGTCTATCCGGTTGAGGTCGGCGGCGCCGCGCGATTGCTCGTCGCCGAAAGGCCCACCCATCTCGTGGCGATCGAGCGCCCCGGCCGGAACCGCGCGGGTGACTACCTGAACATGCGCGGCGACTCGGTCGCCGCGTGGAACGCGCCGATGGACGAGCTGTTTCTTTGGGCGGGGTCCGTGAGGCCGGCTCCGAACCGAGGGTGGCCTGAGAAAGGGGCGCGCCGGCTCCGGGTCCGCGTAACCCGGCCGGTCACGGTGGGCATCGGCGACGGCGGGAACGAGATCGGCATGGGGAAGGTGCGGTCGCGGCTCGCCCGGCTCGACGCGTTGCGCCGGCGGATCGCCTCCGTGGTGCCCGTCGACCATCTGGTCGTCGCCGGTGTGTCGAACTGGGGAAGCTACGGCGTCGTCGCCGCGCTCGGCCGGCTCACCGGGCTCGACCTTCTTCATACTCCGGAGATCGAGCGTCGGCTCATCCAGGCGTGCGTGTCGGCGGGCGCCTGCGACGGAGTGACGCGCCGGCGCGAGCCGACGGTGGACAGCCTCGCCGCCGACACGCATGCGGCCGTTGTGGACCTTCTTCGATTGGCGTCTCGTTCCGGTATCATGGGGGCGGCCGCAGCGGGAGACGACCACGACCATGACGATCCACGAAGAGTACCGCGCCAAGCACCCCGGTCCGCCGCGCTCTGGGAGCGGGCCCGGCGCGCGATTCCGGGCGGCATCACCCACGACATCCGGCACCTCGCGCCGTTCCCGACCTACGTCGAGCGCGCCGCGGGCGCGCGCAAGTGGGACGTCGACGGCAACGAGTACGTCGACTACTGGATGGGGCACGGCGCGCTCTTCCTCGGCCACTGCCACCCGGCGGTCGTCAGGGCGGTGCAGGAGCAGGTGGCGCGCGGCACGCACCTGGGCGCCTGCCACGAGCTGGAGGTGCGCTGGGCCGAGCTGGTCACGCAGCTGATCCCGTCCGCCGAGCTGGTGCGCTTCACCATGTCGGGCACCGAGGCGACGCACCTCGCGCATGCGCGTGGCGCGCGCCTACACCGGGCCGCTCGAAGATCGTGAAGTTCGCAGGCCACTTCCACGGCTGGCACGACGGCGTCGGTCGGCGGCGTGAACCCGCCCTACGACGTGCCGATGTCCGCCGGCGTGCCCGGCGCGACCCTCGATCAGCTCGCGATCTGCCCGCCCAACGACATCAAGGCCGTCGAGATCGCGCTCGAGCGCGGCGACGTCGCCGCGGTCATCCTCGAGCCGGCGGGCGGCCAGTCGGGCACGCACGCCGACGATTCCGGGCTACCTCCAAGAGTTGCGGCGCGCTGACCGACGCGTCACGGCGTCGTGCTGATCTTCGACGAGGTCATCACGGGCTTCCGGCTACGCGCCCGGCGGCGCCCAGGCGTACTTCGGCGTCACCCCGGACCTGACCACGCTCGCCAAGATCGTCGCCGGCGGCCTGCCGGGCGGCGCCCTGTGCGGCAAGCGCCCGCTGATGTCGCTGCTCGCGTTCCGCGGCGATCCCGACTGGGATCGGAGCCAGCGGGTGGCGCACGCCGGCACGTTCAACGCGAATCCGACTTGCGCCGCCGCCGCCATCGCCGACGCTCGAGCTGGTGCTCGGACGCGTCGCTGCAGGCGCGCGCCAACAAGGCGGGCGAGGAGCTGCGGCGCGGCCTCACCGAGGCGCGATGAGGCGCGCGGCCGTGCCCGGCACCTGCTACGGCGAGGCGTCGATCTTCCACGTCTCGTTCGAGGGCAAGCCCGGCCTCGCCGGCCTCGGACCGGCCGCGGCGCGCGAGCCTCTATCACCTCCTGCGCTGCGCGCTCCTGAACAACGGCGTCGACTGCTCGATGCAACCACGGCTGGATCTCGGCGGTTCACACCGACGCGGATCTCGAGCGCACGGCGCAGGCGTACGAGCAGGCGTTCCGGGCGATGGTCGCCGAGGGCGCGTTCGAGGCAGCGCATGACGTCCCGTCCGCCGCGCCGTCGGGCCGGGGACGGTCGGCCTGGCCCTGGCCCCTGCTGCTCGGCCGGCTGCGTCTACTATCCGACCGTCGGGGACATCGGCGGGGCGCGCCTCGCGCCCGAGCGCGGCCGCGTCGTCCGCAACGGCGACGGGGCGCTCTCTTCTTCGCGGACATCACCAACACCGGCATATCCGAAGACTTCCTGGTTCGGGTGGAGATGCCGATCGCCAAGCGGGCGCAGATCCTGAGCGCGGCCGGCGAGCCGCTGCAGAAGCTGCCGGTACCGGCGACGAGCATGCTGCGTCTGCGTGCCGACGGCGAGCGCGTCGCGCTCTCGGATCTGACGCGCGAGCTGAAGGCCGGCGAGGTCGTCATCGTCACGCTCTTCTTCGAGCGGACGGGCGCTCTCGGCGTGGTCTCGTCCGTCGAGTAGCGCGCGCTCTCGCGCCGCGGATGTGAGACGCGCCCCGCGCCGTCTGTTATCCTCACGCGTCTGGTGGGCAGGTAGCTCAGTTGGTAGAGCACAGGACTGAAAATCCTGGTGTCGGCGGTTCAATCCCGTCCCTGCCCACCAGTTTTTCGCGTCCTTCCACGACGCCGGCTCGATGACCACCACGCCACTTTGCCCAGGACTTTGCCCTCGACGCGCGGCGAGCTTCACTGCGGCATCGCGGAGCATCGCCTCGTCGACGATCGCGTAGCGGCGATAAACGCTCTCGGTCTTGTGGCCGACCATCTTCATGGCCACGGAGCGCGGGATGCCGGCACGCTCGAGGTTCCTCACCGCCGTCCGTCTGAAGTCGTGCAGGATGCGTCCTGGGACGCCAGCCGCCGTACACGCCTGCTGCCATGCCTTCCGGAAGCTCTTGAGGGGCCGGCCGCGCTTCGTGCGATGGAACACCCACGGAATGATGCTGCCGGTCTTCTGCTGCTTCGCCTCCGTGACGCTGCGCTGGGCCTCGAGCGTCGCGCGGAGCTCGGGCGTCATCACGAACACTCGGCCCTCGAGATTCTTGGTCGTGCCCGGATCCAGTCGGATGATGCCCGCCTTGAAGTCGACCTGTCGCCACTGGAGGGTGAGCACTTCGCTCCGGACGCGCCAGCCAGTGAGGTAGGCGAACGTAACGACGGGCTGCGCGTAGGCGGGCAGGTGAGCGCGCACCGCCTCGTACTGGTCGATCCTCGAAGAAGCCGGTGCGGATGTTGCGCTCCTGCAGCATCCCGATATGCGGTGCGCGGTGGATCTTCTCGCCCTTGACCGCGAGGGAGAACAGGCGCTTGAGCGCCGCACACTCACGGTTGATGGTGGCGTTGGCCGCGCCCTCGGCCTGCCGTCGGGCCTGATAGGCCGTCACGTCGGCGCTGGTGACCTTGACCGCCGGAAGCGCTCCGAAAATCGGCGGCAGATGCTCGATCGCATCCTCGACGCGATCCAGTGACTTGCGTCCGTTGGCGCGGTACTCGGTCTTGAGGTCTTCGGCAGAGCTCGGCGACGGTGATCTTGTCGACGCGCGGCGCGATCACCCGACCGTCGACGGCAGCACCCTCGCGTTGCTTGAGTAGGCGCCGGGCTTCCTGCTCCTTCTCGACGCCGCTTGACTCACGACGAAGCACGCCGAGGGCGTCGAGGTACTTCAGCCAGACTGACGGCCGACTCCTTCAGCGTGCCGTCCGTGGCGCGATACTTCGGTCGGTAGAGTGAGCCCATCAGCGCCTCCTACTCACGAGCCTTGAAATCCTGACGCCCTAAAATCTTCGCGAGCCGCTCGACGAGTGCTGAGCGGCGGATCGTGCTTGTCCGCCTTCGAGCCGCGCCAGGTACTCGCGCGTGACGGGCGGTCCCCGACGTCGGCGTATACGGCCCACCCCGCGCGGGCCGGGGCTCCCGGCGCCGCCGATGCCGGCCCCGCGGCCGCCGCGTGCGGATCAGCCCGGCCGCGTGCAGCGCCTTCTTCACGAACGAGTAGGACACCTGCACCCCGTGCTCCCGCCGGGCGATCTGATAGAAATGCCGCACGTTGAAGCCCGGGTGCCCGTCGCGGGGCCCGTAACGGTCGCGATAGAGCGCGAGCAGCCGGTGCACCTCCGCCAGCGGCACCGCGCGTGGCGAGGGCGTGCGCTGCCGGTGGTCGTAGAGCCCGGTGAACCCGTACTGCTCGTACCGCCAGCGCAGCCGCCGCACCGTGCGGGCGCTGACGCCCAGGATCTCGGCCACGTGAATCCAGGGCTGCCGTCCGCTGAGCGCCTGCATGAGGACCTCGTGAACTTTCACGGCCCGCTCCACTGCAGCCTGGGTATAGATCATCCCCACCTCCTCGGTGGGCATGACATCCCGGCCGCCTGCTGGGAGCGGTCAGATCATTTGCTCTCGGGAGCGGACAAATCATGTGCTCCCGACAGTCTCCGGTCGGCTCACTTGCCCACGCGACCGCGTTCGCCTAGCCTGTCCCCGGCCGATTCAGAGGAGGCAAGGGGAGGCTGATGGCGTCGAGGTGCCAAAGCCCGCGAAGTCTAAGGTCGAAGCCAAGCCCTCTGCTGCCCGCAAGTCGCGCGAAGGACGATGGCTCCAGGGTCCACGACCTCGAGAAGCGCCTGGCGGAGGCGATTGGGGCGTGAAGGAGGAGGCGCAGGAGCAGCAGGCGGCCACGGCCGAGATCCTCCGCGTCATCAGCAGCTCACCCGCAGACGCCCAGCCAGTCTTCAATGCAATCGCAGTAAACGCCCTCAGGCTCTGCGACGCCAAGGGTGCGGTGGTCGTGCGCTACGACGGCGAGCTCCTGCCACGTTGCCGCCCAGCACAATGTGAATCCCGAAGCCGTCGAGCGCTTCCAGCGTCAGTTCCCTCGGGCTCCCGATCGCCACTTTACAATGGGCCGAGCGGTCCTCGACGGGGCAGTCGTTCACGTGCCCGACCTCCAAGCCGCGGTGGAGTTCTCGGAGTCGGTCGCACGTCAGTTCGGCGCGGGAAGCAACATCTCAATCCCGCTCCTCCGCCAGGGCCGCGCCATCGGGGCGATCGGAATCTCCGCGGCAGAGGCGTGGTCCCTTCTCCGATGCGCAGATCGAACTGCTCCAGACCTTCGCCGACCAGGCGGTCATCGCGATCGAGAACGTGCGGCTGTTCACGGAGCTGGAGGCGCGCAACCGCGATCTGACGGAGTCGCTGGAGCAGCAGACGGCGACGAGCGAGATCCTGCGCGTGATCAGTCAGCTCGCCGACCGACGTGCAGCCGGTCTTCGACACGATCGTCAGAAGCGCCGTGAGGTTGTGCGACGGGCTCTGTTCGGCGCGCTCTATCGGTTCGACGGCGAGTTGCTCCATCTGGTCGCCCAGCTACAACTACACCCCGAAGCCCTCGAGGCGGCGCATCGCGTATTCCCGGGGCGCCCCAGCCGGGGCGGCGGGCCTGGCCGGGCAATCTTGGATCGTGCGGTTGCCCACATACCCGACGTCCGAGCTCGATCTGGAGCACCAGATATCCAGCGGTGGCGCGCGCGGTCGGTTGGCGAAGCGGTCTCTTCGTTCCAATGTTGCGGGAGGGCGCTCCCATCGGCGTCATCGCGGTGACGCGCGCCGAGCCCAGGCCATTCTCCGACAGCGAGATCGAGCTGCTCAAGACCTTCGCCGACCAGGCCGTCATCGCCATCGAGAACGTGCGGTTGTTCACTGAATTGCAGGACAAGAATCGCGCCGTCACTGAAGCCCACGCTCAGGTGACCGAGTCGCTCGATCAACAGACTGCCACGAGCGAGATCCTGCAGGTGATCTCGAGCTCGCCGACGGCGACCCAGCCCGTGTTCGACATCGTCGCCGACCGGGCGATGCGATTGTGTGACGCCGACCGTGGCCATGGTTGTGACGTTCGATGGTGAGCTCGTCCATCTCGCGCGCGCTCGCGAACTTCGATGCCCCGGGTGTCGAGGCGATGCGGCGCATGTACCCGCGGCCGCCGGATCACGGCTTCACCGGCGGCCGCGTCGTCCTCACAGGCGCCGTCGTGCACCTTCCGTCGATCCTCGACGACCCGGGGTATACATACCCCCAGTTGGCTCACGCGGCCGGTTTCGAGCGGCCTGGGTGTCCCCATGCTACGCGACGGAACGGTGATTGGCGCCGTTGCGGTCGGCCGCTTCACGTCTGGGCCCTTCGCGGAACGCCAGATCGCGCTGCTCAAGACCTTCGCCGACCAGGCCGTCATCGCCATCGAGAACGTGCGCCTCTTCACCGAGCTCCAGGCGAGCAACCGCGAGCTGACCACGGCGCTGGACACGCAGACCGCCACCAGCGACATCCTGCGCGTCATCAGCCGCTCGCAGACGGATGTCCAGCCGGTGTTCGACGCGATCGTGGCCAGCGCCGTCCGCTTGCTGGGGGCGTACACGGGCATGCTGACCCGGATCGCGGGCGATCAGATCGAGCTCGCCGCGCTCACGAGCACCGACGATGCTGGCGACGCCGCCCTGAGGGCGTCCTACCCACGGTCGCTCCACTCCGAGGCGACGCACGCCCAGGCCATTCGCGATCGCGCGCCGGTCAATATCGCCGACGCCCACACCGATCCCCGATTGCCCGAAGCCGTGCGCGCCCGCGCTCGTGTCCGTGGCTACCGAAGCCAGGTTGTGGTGCCGCTGCTCCGTCACGACGAGGCGGTCGGGGCGATCTCGCTGACCCGCCGCGAACCCGGCGGGTTCACCGACGACGAGATCGCGCTCCTCCAGACCTTCGCCGACCAGGCGGTGATCGCGATCGAGAACGCCCGGCTGTTCACTGAGCTCCAGGAGAAGAACCAGGCGCTCACGGCAGCCACGCGCAGGTAAGCGAGGCCCTAGAGCAGCAGAACACAGCCACGGCCGAGGTCTTGCAGGTGATCAGCCGCTCGACCTTCGACCTTCAGCCGGTGCTGGATACGCTCATCGAGAACGCGACGAGGCTGTGCCGGAGCTCGGCGCGGAGTCATCATGCAGCGCGACGGTGACGTCTATCGCGGGGTGGCGTTCTACAACGTCGGCCCCGGATTTGGTCGAATACGTCAGGAATCACCCAGTCGCGCCGGGCCGACACACCATCACGGCCAGAGCCGCGCTAGAGCGGCGGACCATCCACGTGGTCGACCTGCAGGCGGATCCCGAGTACGCCTATGCGCGGGCGCGGATCCGATCCGAACCGAGCTCGGAGTCCCCATGGTGCGGGGTGATGACGTTCTCGGTGTCATCATCCTCTACAAGCTCGAAGTCCAGCCGTTCACCGATAAGCAGATCGAACTGGTGGAGACCTTCGCCGACCAGGCTGTCATCGCGATCGAGAACGCCCGCCTGCTGACCGAGCTGCAGACGCGGACGGCCGAGCTGACGCGCTCAGTCGACGAGCTTCGGGCGCTCGGCGGAGATCGGTCAGGCGATCAGCTCCACTCTGGATCTCCAGACCGTGCTGAGCACGATCGTGGCGCGGGCCACGCAGCTCTCGGGCACCGACGCGGGCGTCATCTACGAGTACGACGAGCCGCGCGAGGTCTTCGTGCCACGCGCCACCGAGCATCTTGAGGCCGAGATCGTCGAGACGATGCTCGCCACGCCGGTCCGCAAAGGAGAAGGAGCGACCGGACGGCTCGCGGAGATGCAGGAGCCGATCCAAGTGCCGGACATCTTGGCAGCGCCCGCCGAGAGCCGAGTGCGTGATGCGCTCGTGCGGGCCGGATACCGAGCCCTGCTCGCGGTTCCCCTCGTCCGCGACGGTCACCTGCTCGGCGGCCTCACCGTGATCCGGAAGGCCACGGGCGCGTTCGCGCCGGAGGTCATCGAGCTGCTGCGGACGTTCGCGACCCAGTCTGCCCTGGCCATCCAGAACGCCCGGCTCTTCCGAGAGATCGAGGAGAAGAGCCGCCAGCTCGAAGTCGCCAGCCAGCACAAGTCCGAGTTCCTGGCCAACATGTCCCACGAGCTGCGGACGCCCCTGAACGCGATCATCGGCTTCTCCGAGGTGCTGACGCGAGCGCATGTTCGGCGAGCTCAACGAGAAGCAGGACGAGTACCTGAAGGACATCTACGCGTCGGGGACCCATCTGCTGTCCCTCATCAACGACATCCTCGACCTGTCGAAGATCGAGGCCGGGCGGATGGAGCTGGAACTCACGGACTTCCATCTCCCCACGGCACTCGACAACGCCCTGACCCTGGTCCGCGAGCGTGCGGGACGACGGGGCATCGCCCTGCAGATGAGCGTCGATGAGCGGCTTGGGCGAGGTTCGAGCGGACGAGCGGAAGATCCGGCAGGTCGTCCTGAACCTGCTTGTCGAACGCGATCAAGTTCACGCCGGAGGGCGGGCGGATCGAGGTCGGGGCAGTGCCAAAGGACGGGTCCGTGGAGGTCTCGGTCAGCGACACCGGGGTCGGCATCGCCCCGGAGGATCAGGGAAGCGGTGTTCGAGGAGTTCCGGCAGGTCGGGACGGCGGACAAGAAGGCGGAGGGCACTGGGCTAGGGTTGACCTCTGCCGGAAGTTCATCGAGCTTGCACGGCGGCCGGATCTGGGTCAAGAGTCCAGGTCGGTGTGGGCTCGACGTTCACGTTCGGCCTCCCTCTGAGTAACTCATAAGGGTCACCAGGGAACGCGACGTGGCCAAGCGCCCTTCGCTTGTGAACGGAGGGCGGTTATGAGCACCGCGGATGCCCTCATGCTCACGATCTCTCACCAGTATGGGAGCGGTGGCAGTCAAATCGCCCGCGACCTTGGCAGTCGTTTGTAGTGGTCGGTGTGGGATAAGGAAATCGTGCGCAAGATCGCCACCGAGTATCAGCTAGCGGAAACGGATGTTGAGGCCAAAGACGGAACAGGTCGCGTCGTTCATCGAAAGCTGGTCGACCTGCTCGGGATGGGCGGATTCACAACGGCCTACAGTATCCTTCCACCACGCGGGCTGGATGACGCCAAACTTCCGCAGATGACGCGGACCATCGTCGAAGACATTGCCCGGGAGGCGCCGAGCGATCATCGTTAATCGAGGAGGGAACCATATCCTGGCCAAACGCCCCAGAACTCTACATGTCTTCATTTTCGCTCCGCTGGAAGCCGCGCGTACAACGAGTGATCCAGATGGAAAAGCTCACGCGCTCCGAAGCCGAGCGGCGCATCGCCGGTATGGACCGGTTACGGACCGACTACGTGCGCACGTTCTATCATGCTGACTGGCGGGATCCGACGCACTATCACCTAACAGTCGACTCGGCGGTGTGGGGCGAAAGAGGGACGGCGGATCTGATTCTTTCCGCGCTCCCGGAACATACCACACAGCAGGTAACGGAGCAGAGCACCGTGATGCTCCCTCAATAGCCGCCGGACTCCCGCCAGCCATCCCCACCGAGACATCCCATGAGACGTCAAGTGCGAATCGTCGCGGGTGCGACGAGCAGACGCGAGGGTTGTAGGGTTGCCGGTGTTTGAGCATGGCGTACACCGCGTGAAGCAGCTTGACGGCGACCACGACCAGCGCTTGCTTGGCCGTTTTGCCCTGGGCCTTCTTGCGGAGATAAATGGTGCGCCACTCGGCACTACGGCGCACGGCATTGACGGCGGCGAGGTAGAGCGAATGGCGCGCAAGGCGAGGGCCGACGCGGCGACAAGCGGGGCGTCGCCGCGCGGTCGCCGCTCTCGTGGATGACCGGGTAAAAGCCGACATACGCGACGAGCGCCCGCGCATCGGTGAAGCGGGTCAGCGCGCCGAGTTCGCCGATCAGGGTGGCGGCCGTCTGCGGGCCGATGCCCGGGATGGTTTGCAGCAACTCGGCGTCGGAGGGCCCCGCGCCGGGCGCGCTGGGGGCAGCAGCGTCGTCGCCGCGTGGTCGACCTCGTCCATCGCGCTGGTGAGACGCTCGAGTTGGCTCACCAGCGTGCGCACGACGTGAGCGCGCGCGGCGGCGGCCTTGCCACTGTAGATAGACTGGCGCGCGGCGGCGCGGATGGCGATGGCATCGTTGAGCGAGAAGCCGCGCGTGCCGGCGTCTTCGGCGGCGCGGCGGATGGCCCGAGGGCTGGCCTGGGCCAGGTGCTGGGCGGTGGGGAACTGTGCGAGGATGCCGCGGGCCCGGGCGCTGAGCAGATCGCCGAGGGCCGTGCGGTGCTCAGGCAGCACCACGTCGAGTTGCGCGATGAGTTGGCGCAGATAATCCTGCCGGTCGGCCAGGAGCCGGGCGCGCAGCCGCGCGAGCTCGCGCAGGCTCTGGATCTGCTCGTCGGGCACGTAACTGGCCTGGGCCACCCCCGACCGCAGCAGGCCCGCGATGAGGTGGGCATCGATGTCATCCGTCTTGGCCTTGCGGCGGACCACGTCACGGTAGCGCCGGGTCTGCAGTGGATTCAGCACGAGGACGCGGTAGCCCGCACCGACGAGCGCCGCTTCCAGGTTTTCCCAGAGGTGGCCCGAGGCCTCGAGCCCGATCAGGGTCTGCGCCGCCGTCGCGCCGCGCGCGGCCAACGTCCGCACCAGCACGGCCACACCCTCTTGGCTCGCGGCGATGGTGAAGCTCGGGCCGACTGCTTCACCGTCACGATCCAGGACGGCAACACGGTGCTCACGCAATGCCACATCGATGCCGACAAACCGCTCCGCCATGGCACTCCCTTCACGCGACGTCGGGGCACGGCGCGGATCAGCCGGACAGGGGCCACGGGCCGCGAGGTCAGCAGGGCCTGGTCGACTGTGAGGGATGGCGGCGAACCGTCTCCCAGCATCCTGGATGAATGCTCTCGACCCGGCGGCCGGGGCGCGACCTTCTCGGTGGACGGCTGCTCGCGCGGGAGCGCCGAGGTGCCCGTAAATCAGTCGTTGTTCCCGTCCTGCCTCCGGACAGACTGTAACCGTACCCTCCGCCTCCGGACGAGGGAACTGCCACGACGCTTGCGGGCGCCGTTCGCTCGTAATGTCATACCAGGTGCCCATGCGGCTGATCGGGCTCGCGGTCGTTCTTCCGCAGATCAGGTGATCGCATGAACCGTAAACCCGGACACGTTCGTGCAGGTTTACTTCGCCGCGTTGGAGCGGACACGCCGTGCCGCTCAACGCGACGGGCGTTTCTCCTCGTCGCAGCAGCGCTGGCCCGCGCTCGGCGTGGGCGGGCGCGGTGCTCGCGCAATCGAAGCAGCCGATTCTGATCGGCTGGCTGAATACGGACTCACGTGAGTTGAGTGGGCACAACCTTAGCGCGTTCAAGGAGGGGCTTGCGGCGCTCGGCTGGAAGGAGGGCGCGCAGTATGTAATTGAAGAGCGCTGGGCGAACGGCCGGAGTGGATCGGTTGCAGCCCCTGGCCGAAGAGCTTGCGGCGAGAAAGCCTGCGATCATTGTGGCGGCGCTGGCGGCGGCGATAGTCGCTGCCGCCAAGGCCGCACCGAGGACCCCGATCGTCATCGCCAGCGGCGGCAGACCCGGTAGCGCTGGGGCTCGTGAAAGCCTCGCGCGGCCCGGCGGCATGATCACCGGGGTTACTAGCGTCGGAGCTGAAATCGTCGGAGAAGCACCTCGAGTTGTTACTCGCCGCCGCGCCGAAGCTGCAGCGCGTCGGTGTTTTGGGCGACTCTACCACGGTCTCGATCCGCGCCTTGCTGACGGAAGCGGTGCGCCGCTCGGTAGCGCAATACCAGGTGGAGGCGCGTTTGCCGAGGTAGCGAGTCCGGAAGAAATCGAGCCGGCCATCTCGCGCCTGGCAAAGGAAGGTGCGCAGGGCCTTGTCGTGATGGGAGGCCTGATGTTAAGTGAACGAGCGGCGGCGCATCGTGAAGCTCGCGCTGGCGCGACGCTGGCCGGTTGTCGCGGGGGCGGGAGTGGGCTGAGGCAGGGGCTCTGCTCACCTACGGCGCGGATGCT
>ERZ1370068.1168-contig-11066_pt1 | contig 26444 bp, 31 predicted proteins | sample MGYA00561227_ERZ1370068 | MGnify/ENA primary metagenome ERZ1370068 (study PRJEB38410, sample SAMEA6850437) | metagenome | study: Metagenomic assessment of the ecological functions of the soil: analysis of the soil microbiota associated with the...
AGTTACGTATTGCTCGAGCCCCGGGAACCACCAGGCCACGCCACCGTCGTGGCAGCCGAGCAGCACGCCCACGCGAACGCCCGCGCGGCGTCGCCGTCGCGCACGCGGCGAGGAACGGCGCCAGCGCGAGGCCAGCCCAGGAGCGGGCCCGCACTCGTCTGGAGGGCGGCGGCGTAGCAGAGCCGCCGACCCCAGGACCAAAAACTATGCGGGCTACCAACGCCTCGCTTCCTCCGACGGCGGACGCGATGCATCATACACTTCGCGGAGAAAGTCGAGCTGTGAAACGCCCCACTAGCCTGCGCGAGTTCCAGAAAGAGAAGAGCGCGTGACGAAAATCGCGCGCGGCGGCGGCGCGGCGCGCTCACGACGGTGAAACCAAGGCGTCACGAAACGCGCGCGCGTCGAACGAAGCTCAACGCCGGCGCGCTCTCGACGGCGCGCGACGGGCATCCGAGCGAGGGCGACGGAGCGCTAGGCCCCGGGGCGTCAGCCAGCACGACGGTGCCCGCGGCCGCGAACATGCCGCCGACGCCGTGCGCCACCGAGATGTGCACGTCGGGCACCTGCGCGGGCGCGCTGCCGCGCACCTGTCTCACGCTCTCCTGCAGCGCGAACATGCCGTACATGCCGGTAGTGCGTGTAGGACAGGTCCGCCGCCGTTCGTGTTGAGCGGGAGCTTCCGCCCGGGCGCGTGTTCCCGTCCCAGATGAAGCGGCCGGCCTCGCCGCGCGGCACGAAGCCCAGGTCCTCGAGGCCGTAGCATGCGGCAGGTGCGCGAACGCGTCGTAGATCATCAGGTGGTCGACGTCGTCGTGCGCGGATGCCCGCTTCCGCGAACGCGGCTCGGCCCGAGACGCGAACGCGCGCGAGGTGGTGAAGTCCTCCATCTGGCTCACCATCGGCGTCTCGAGCTCTCGCCGGTGCCGAGCACGTAGACGGGCTTGCGTCGGGAAGTCGCGCGCGCTCGGCCGACGATGAGCACCAGCGCGCCGCCGCCGTCGGTCACGAGGCAGCACTCGAGCAGGTGGAACGGCCAGGCGATCACGCGCGAGCGCGAGCACGTCGGCGACGCGTGATCGGATCGCGGTGCATGGCGCGCGGGTTCGTGCGCGCCCACTCGCGCTGCACGACCGCCACCATCGCGAGCTGCTCGTGGGTCAGCCCGAAGTCCTTCATGTAGCGGAGCGCCGGGATCGTGAAGACCGTCGGCGGGCCCGGCGGTGCCGTACGGCGCCTCGAACTGCGCCGGCAGACGCCATGCCGCCGCCGGGCCAGCCGCCGGCGCCGACGTCGCGACGCGCCGCTCTGCGCCGTGCGTGATGAGCACGGTCTCGCAGTGGCCCGCCGCGATCGCGGCCGACCGCGTGGCGCACGTGGAGCATGAACGAGCAGCCGCCGACCTGCGTGCCGTCGACGCCAGCTCGGCGTGATGCCGAGTGTAGTGCGACCGCGACCGGCGACTCGCCGGCGGTCGCGACGCCGTCGATGTCGCTCGGCTGTGAGCCCGCAGTCGGCGAGCGCGTTCGCGCGCGGCGTCGGCGTGGAGCTCGAGCTGCGACATGTCCGGGATCTCGCCGAGCTCGGTGGTCTCGGCGGCGCCCACGATCGCGACCTTCGCGCGGTCACGTCGGCTTCCCGCGCGGGCTTGAACACGCGGCAGCGAGATCGCGTCGTCCTGCTTCTGCGAACGCGACCTCGAGCGGCATGTCGAGCACGAGCGCCTCCGGGCGTCTGCGCGACGTCGACGATGTTGCGTCATCATGCGCGGCCCTCTTCGAGCGCGACCACGGCGATCGCGTAGGGCGGCGTGAAGCCGGGCATCGGCCGGTGGTGGATCACGTAGCTGTAGAGGGTCGCGCGGCCGCTGGCGCTGAAGATCTCGACGCTCGCCGCTCGCGCAGTGCGGGCAGAACGGCCGCGGCGGGAAGTAGGCGCGCTGCAGGCGTCGGCAGCGCTGCGCGGCGCAGCTCGCCGGCGCGCGCCGTCCCAGAAATGCTGCGTCTCCGGCGTGGGTCGGGGCAACGGACGGCGAGGCTCGGGCAAAGGAGGTTCCTCCGGGCCGGAAGCTTACCTCGCCGACTTACGGTTTGAACCGCTCTCCGGTCATCTGGTTAACGTAGATCTTCCAGGGGTAGTGGTCGCCCTCGCCCTGGTGCCGACCACGCGGAAGTGCTGCGAGAGCGCGCGCCGCCAGCGCGGCGACGAGTTGGGGGTGGTCATGTGCGGCATCTTGCCGTGGTGGAAGGTGACGTCGCCGAGCTTCGACCGGGCACGGGCACGATGCGCGCCTCGTCGACGTCGCAGACCAGGAGGTCGCTCTGCACGTTCTCCTGCGAGCGGTGCGGAACGACGCCCTCCGAGGTGCGCGCGCGGGACGAAGTGCATGCAGCCGTTCTCGACGTCGACGTCGTGGAAGGGCAGCCAGCAGGTGATGCCGCGCTCGTCGAGGTTGCGGCCCCAGTACGCCTCGTCCTGGTGCCACGGGCGTGCGCGCCCTCGTTGCGGGGCTTTCGCGAGAGACTGATCGTACCAGAACTCGACGTCCTTCCGAGCAGCGCCGACGCGAACTCGGTCGACCAGATGCGGAAGCGCCCTTCGCGAGCTCGTCCTGTTGAAGAGGCTGGGCTGGTCTGCACGATCTTGAACTTGCGGTGCTCGCGGTCGTCGCCGGCCTCCCAGGCCCAGTCGAAGGCGACGTTCTCCTTGTTCGCGAGCAGGTCGTCACAGATGGCCGAAAGGCGGTCAGGTCCTCGGGCACGATCGCGTCGCGCACCGCCGAGGTAGCCCTCGCGCCGGAACACTTCGATGTGTTGGCGCGGTGGGCTTCGGTAGGTGCGTGTGGAACCTCCGGACCAGCAAATTGACTGAATCCGCCATTTCAGTCAAGTTACGCCGATGACGACTTCGCTGCGCCTGGATTCCAAGGAACCGCGACCAGCTGAAGACCCTGGGCTACGTCGTGCGCGAGAGCGCGTTCGGGCCAGGCCGAGCTCGCGCGGCTTCGCGCCGACTGCGAGGCGCATGGTGAAGCGGGTGATCCGACGCCAGCGTCGGCCGCCGCAAGGTCGCCGTCGGCAGCTACATGTTCCAGCTCGAGCAGGGCTGGTCACGATGGTGAAGTGGGAGCCCGCGTGCCCCGACGTCGTGCAAGGGCTCGAGCCGTTCGCCCACTTCGACGAGCGCCTGCGCGACTGGGCGGCGGACCCGCGCTTCGTCGAGCCGATGAAGGGACGTCGTCGGCGCCGAAGAGCTCGAGCTCTTCACCGAGAAGCTGAACGTGAAGCGCGCGCACACCGGCGGGCCGATCGTGCTGCACCAGGACTACCCGTACTGGGTCGAGAACTCGGACGGCGCGGGCGACATCGCGACCGCGATCGTGTTCCTCGACGACGCGAACCGCGCGAACGGGTGCCTCGAGGTGGTGCCCGGGAGCCACGCGCGGCGGCAGTGGCCGCAGCGCAAGGTCGACGGCTTCGGCAGCCTGGAGATGGAGCCCGTCGGCTTCGACGAGTCGCAGCTCGTCGCGGTCGAGGTGCCGGCGGGCACGCATGTCCTGTTCGGCTCGCTGCTGGTGCACCGCTCGCTGCCGAACCTCTCCGAGCACGACCGGCGCGCTGCTCCTGTCAGCTACCAGCCCGTCCGGGCGGCGCCACTCCATCGAAGGCTTCATGCAGCTCGCGGGCCGCAAGTGAGCCGCGCAAGCGCGTCGAGGCGACGGGCGAGCGCGCCGCCGGCCGGCAGCGCCGGCTCGCGCGCATCCTCCACGCCGCCGAGGAGCTCTTCGCGACCACGGCTTCGCGAAGACGACCGTCGACGAGATCGCCGCGGCCGCGGGCGTCTCGGAGGGCCTCGTCTACGACCACTACGTCTCGAAGGAGGCGCTGCTCGGCGCGATCTGGGATCAGCTCGTCGGGACTGGACCCGCGCGGTCAGCGAGGGCGAGTTTGACGAGAACGCGATCGCGGACTCGATCGGCGCGATGGTGCACGGCTCGCTCAGTACGTCCGCACCAATCCGCTGCTGCGGCGGATCATCGCGCTCGACCCGGGCTCGCTGATCCCCGGCGGTCGCGAGCCAGCTCGAGTTCGGGCGCCGCTACCGGGCGGCCCTGGAGCCGATGCTCGCCCACGGCGTGCGGCGCGGCCAGCTGCGCCGCGACCTCGACGTCGCGTACACCGCCGAGGTCATCCCTGGCTCCTGCACTTCACGCTCACACGCGAGCTGTTCGTCGGGCCGCACCGCACGGTGCGGAACCGATCCAGCAGAGCTCTGCGCAGCGCCATCGAGCTCGTCGTCGCCGGGCTGCGCGCACCTGGAGGGAAGAAACGATGACGACCCGAAGCTCGAGTCTCGCATTGCTGCTGCTCTGTCCGCTGGCGGCGTCCGCGCAGCGTCGCGTCGCCACCGGTGGTCGTGGGCACGCTCGCCGGCCCGGGCTCGACGCCGGTCGACCCCAACGTCGGGTTCTTCGGCACCGACCTGGGCTGGACCGTCGAGCACGACGGCGAGCTGCGGATCCTGTTCGGCGACACCGACGACGCCTTCAACTCGGTCTGCTTCCCCATGCTCTTCAACGACGACTCACAGGGCACGTTGCCGCTGAAACGGCCCGACGGCGTGCCGCCGCTCACCATGCGACACGAAGCCCGAGACCCGACCGCGCTGCAGCGGCTCATCGTGACCCGCAAGGGCGAGTCGCTGCAGATGGGCTACGGCCAGGTGCCCGTCTCGGCGTACAGCGACGGGAGAGCCTGGTCGCGGATCGTCGACCGCGGCGGGACGATCCGCTGCAACCCGAGGCGTGAGTCTCGCCCGTCGCCGCTTGCCGCGGACCGCTCTCCGATCATCCGGCGTTCGCGAACTGGTTGACCGCCGACGGGCTGCGCTGCTCGAAGACCGTCGGCGAGTGCGTGCCCGCGCCGAACAACATCCCGACCGCGTGCGAGCTGGCCACGGGTGCGGGCTGCACGGCGCTCCTGGGCCGAGACCTGCCAGCCCACTCCGGACGGCGTTTGCGTCGACCCGACGAGCTCGCAGAACAACGGTACGCCGGCGTCCGAGCGCTTCACAGCGGCCTGGGACATCGACTTCGCCATCGAGGATCCGAACGACCGCGGTCACTACGAGTCGATGGCGACCTTGCGCAGCAACAAGTTCATCAACCCGGCCTCGCGCACGGTCAAGCGCTTCACGTTCTTGCCATTCGCGAACGACTACCGGCCCGGCAGCGGGGCGCTCCTCGTCTGGGGTCGCCCGCTCTGGGACGGCGAGCAAGGGCCGGCAGTCGCAGAGTCTACTTGATGGTGCACAAGCTGCCCATCCAGAAGGCGCCGAACGGTCGCTGGATCTTCCAGCCGTGGTTCTACGCCGGCGTGACCAAGGGCAACGTCCCGATCTGGTCGCAGCAGCAAGAGAGAAGGCGAAGCCGCTCGCGCTGGACGGCGTCGTCGGCGGCAGCCCGTTCGAGGAGCAGCCGCTCGTGAACCAGCTCTCGATCAGCTGGGTCGGCGGGACGATCAAGAAATGGGTGATGCTGTACGCCGGAAACAGCGGCGACTTCTATCTTGCCGATCCCGCGAACGACCGCCCCGGCGAGGCCCGGGCTCGATCCGGATCCGCTTCGCCGACCACCCGTGGGGCCATGGTCGCCCCCGAAGCCGCACCTCCTGGAGGGCTCGCCGTTCGAGACGGGATCGCTGCTTGGGGCCAGGCGGGTTCATGTTCCACCCGCTCTGCGTCGACCAGCCCGGCGCCCCGTGCGCGCGCAGCGACGACGGTGCGGCCGATCGACTTCTACGTGGGCTGCTTCCCGATCGGCAAGACCTTCGACAACGGCTTCCTGTACGCGCCGAACATCATCGACTCGTACACGGAGAGCGACGGCGACGGCGGCATGAACATTTACTGGAACGTCTCGATCTGGAATCCGTACGCGGTCCTCTATCTGAAGACGAACCTCAAGCCCCCACTGAGCGGCGCGAATCCAGGAGTTGATATGGCCGAGCCTGCAACCACCCTGCCCACGCTCGAGGGCGACTACGCGCTGACGCAGGACCAAATCGATTCGTTCCGCGACAACGGCTTCGTGTACCTGCCGAGCGTCTGCTCACCTGCCGAAGTGGCGTACTTTCGCGAGGCGATCGCGCGCGTCACGTACGCGCACAACAACGAGACCCGACCACTCACCGAACGCGATGCGTTCCGCAAGCTCGCGCTGCAGACCATGCAGATCCGCTACCACGACCCGCGGTGATGGCATTCGTGACCGCGCGACGCTTCGGCAAAATCGTCGCCGAACTCCTCGGTGTGCGTGGCGTGCGCATTTATCACGACCAATCGCTGTTCAAGGAGCCGGGCGGCGGTGTGGTAACAACATCACGCCGTGGCACCAGGACGTGTACTACTGGCCGTTCAACGACGGCTCGGTGTGCGGCATGTGGATGCCGCTGATCGACATCACGGCCGACAGAGGCAACATGCGCTTCGTCAAGGGCAGCCACAAGCACGGCTACCTCGGCGAACATCATCATCTCGGACGAATCCCAAGCGGCTTACGACAAGTGGATTGCGGAGCACGACGCGCAGGTGATCGACGTCGTGCCGATGCGCGCAGGAGATGCGACGTTCCATCACGGCTGGTGTGTGCACGGCGCGCGCCCCAACCACATCGGACACGATGCGCGAGGCGATGGCCGTCGCGTACCACCCCCAGGACATGCTCGTCGGCAAGGCCAACAACTATGCGAAGCAGCGCAACCTGGAGGCCTTTCTCGGACAACCTCCCGGAGAGGCGCACTGGCTGCAGGGCCCACCAACACGCTGGTGTATTCGCGGGGCGCGTGACTCGGCTGCGCGCGATTACATGGGCGGGAACGCGAAGTGGTCGCCAGAGCACGCCCTTGGCGATCAGGTCCTTGCGCTCGTCGACGTCGTGCGAGACGACGATCACGAGCGCGGGCTCCTTCTCGGCCAGGTCGTGCAGCGTGCGGAACTCCGCCAGCACCTGGTCGCGGTTCTCGTGGATGAAGAGGTCGGTGACGAGCCGCGGCCGGTACCAGAGCTCGCGGAGCTGGTCCATGTGCCAGGCGACGTCGCCGATGAAGAGCAGCTCCTTGCCGCTCTCGAGCCGCACGTACACGAGCTGACTCCCGGGCGTGTGGCCGGGCGCGCGGATCAGCACGACGCCGGGCGCGAGCGCGTAGTAGCGCTCGTACTCGATCGGAGTGACGGCCTTGGCCGGCGACTCGGGGAACTTCGCGAGGCTGAGCGCGGGGCCGTTGCCGAGCTGCTCCCTTGTTCAGCACGAGCCGCCGACCAGCTTGTCGGGGTCGGCGAAACGGGCGATGCCGCCGATGTGGTCGGGGTGCTCGTGCGTGATCACGATCTTCTTGGCCTCGGCAGCGCGCGCTGGATCGCGCCCCACGCCTCGGTCGAGAACGCCACCCGCCGGGTTCATCACGTGCAGCGCGTCGACGTCGAAGGCCGAGTCGATCAGGATGAAGCCGCCGTCCGGATCACCTTGATAGAGCGCCGTGGGTCATCGGGTGCGGGGTGCGCAGTGAGCGGGTCGCGAAGACCACGCCCTCGGGAACCGACGCCTCGGCGACCTGCGCGTTGTTCACGGCGATGGGCGCGGCGCCTGGGATCGAGCCCGCGAGCCGGCGCACTTCCGCGAGGTCGAGCACGTAGTCGCTGTGCTCGGGCACGGGCGTGCGGCCGAGGTAGTAGCGCGGCGGCGCCGATGCCGAGGCCGCCGATGATCGCGAGCACGATCAAGAGGATGCGCAGGAAGCGGGGCATGCAGACCTCCAGTGGATTCGAAATACGGCGGGCGCAGGATACCGCTACGCGCCGAGGATCTGTGCCGAGATATGCGTTCGCCATGCGCCGATTCGGGTCGAGCGCCTGGCGCACCGGACGAAATCGCCCCAGCGCGGGTAGAGCTGGGCCAGCCGCGCGCGCGTCCAGTGAGTGGAGCTTCCCCAGTGCGGCCGGCCTTCGAACTTCCAGAAGACCGGCTCGATCGCGCCGAAGTACGGCCGCCAGTCCTCGTCCGCGAACTGGTGGATCGAGATCGTGAACCGTCGCGCCCCTCGAACATGCTGAGCCAGACGTCGTCGGCGCGGACGTAGCGGCACTCGATCGGGAAGCACACGTCGAGGTCGCGCTCGCGGAATCGTCTCGAGCACGGCGCGCAGGCAGTCCGGACCGCGCGGCGGCCGGCGCCGTGTACTCCATCTCGTTGAAGCGCAGCGTGCGCGCGTGGGCGAGGCACCTCGTGCGACGCGCCGCGCGCGCGGTCGGCGGCTGCGCGGAGAAGGAACGCGCCGTACAGGCGGCTGCCGCCGGGAGCGCGCGCGTGACCCGGAACAGGGTGCGCAGCAGGTACAGGGCCTGGGGATCGTCGGACTCGCCGGCCGGTGGGATCTCGTCGCTCTCGTTCGTGGTGATCTCGAGCGCAGTGTCCGCGTGCGGGAACGCGTAGAACTCGAAGTGCGCGTTCGCATCGCGCGCCTGCTCGACGCCCGCGAGCAGGGGCTCGAGCGCCACGAAGCGCGAGCGCTCGACCAGCCGGAAGAGGCGCGCGGTTCGCGAGGGTCGCGCGGCTCACTGCGCCCAGCGCTCCCAGGCTGGTGCGCGCGGCGTGGAAGACCTCGGCGTTGCGCTGCGAGTCGCAGAGGAGGAGCTCGCCGCTCGGCGTCGCCAGCGCCAGCGCGCGCGCGGTCGACGCGATCGAGCCGAGCGCAGCGCCCGTGCCGTGGGTCGAGGTCGCGAGCGCGCCCCGAGCGTCTGCTGGTCGATGTCAGGGCAGGTTGGGCATCGCCTGGCCGTGGCTCGCGAGCTCCGGCCCGAGCAGGCCGAGGCGCGTGCCGGCCCGAGATCTCCGCGGTGAGGCTCGCGGCGTCCGCCGAGCGCACTCCGCCATGCGGTCGAGAAACAGAAGTGTGTCGCCGGTGGGAACGAGCGCGCTGAACAGTGGCCCGCGCCCGCGGGGCGCAGATGCCGGAGCCGTCGCGCAGCGCGGCGCAGAGCTCGGCCTCGTTCGCCGGACCGAGCCGTTGCCGCGGGACGCAGCGCTCGAGCCGGACCAGTTCCGCCACGGCAGCGGCTGGCCCGGCGCCCAGTCGTCGGCGGCCTTCGGCGCGGCGAGCGCCCGCCCGCGACGCCAGCGCCGATGCCCGCCGCGAACGCCGCGCGGAGCAGCTCGCGCCGCGTCAGTCCGCGAACGTTCACGCGGAAGCCCCGCCATGTACACGACGAGCTCGCGCAGCTCGGCCTCAGGCACAGCCCGCAGGTGCCGAGCGGCGGCATCCCGCGGTAGCCGTTCACGGTGTGGGCGAGCAGGACGTCGGCGCCCTGTGTGCGCCGGGAGCTCCACGCCGCGGTGTCGCCCGTCAGCGGCGCGCTGGTCCCGGCTCGGGCGTGGCAGGACGCGCACGCCGTCTGATAGATGCGCGCGCCCTCGGCGCTGAGCTGCGCGCGCGTTGCCGGGTCGACCTCCCCGCTCCGGGAGCAGGCCGCGGTGAGCAGAGCGATGACGAGAGCTGTCCGGACGGTCAGCCACGCGATTTCTCTCCCTGCACGGGATCTTCGCGGGCGCATGCGCGTGAGGTGCTCATCTCAAGCACCGCCGTCACGAACCCGATTCCTGATATCGGGCGGATCATCGCCGAAGGAGGCCACGCGTGGCCAAGGCCAAGGGCACCGTCATGGTCGGGCTCGTGAAGGCGCTGCGGCGAAACAAGGAGAAGGCCCGCGAGATCCTCCCTGCCAAGCTCCTCCACTACCTCGACGAGCGGATCGTCGTCGCCTCCTGGTACCCGGTCGAGGACTACGTCGTGCTGCTCCGCGCCGTGGGCAAGATCTCGCCCAGCCCGAACGGCAACACCTTCATCGAGATGGGTCGCATCTCCGCGCGCGACCACATGGAAGGCACGTACAGCCGGCTCAAGAAAGAGCGTGAATCGCCAGGCCGCGTTCACGCTGCTGACCTCGATGTACGACACCGGCGAGATGAAAGTTCTGGAGCGCGCGCCCGGCCACGCGCTGCTCGAGTGGCTGGGCTTCGCGCTCCCCACGCGCGAGGTCTGCGAGACGTTCACCGGCTACCAGGCGCAGCGCATGGAGATGCAGGGCTTCGAGGACGTGACCGTCCGCCACATCAAGTGCCGCGCCGAAGGCGCCCGTCCTGCCGCTGGGACATCTCCTGGAAGGGCCGAGCCCAGCTCTGATTGAGCTTCGCTCGCCTGCGGCTCGCTGCTGCACTGCTTCGTCGCTTGCGACCTCGCTCCGCCGACATCGGACCGCGGGCCGATGTCCCGCAGTGGGCCCTCAGCCGGCCTCGCACTCTCGGCCCTGGTGCTCGTGAAGAGCCGGATCACCAGTAACGCAGGTCGGGTGTACGGCCTGGTGATGGCGGGGCTGGCCGGGCTCCAGCGCAGGTAGCGGGTCTCGGTGGCCGGCTCGAGCGGCTCGAGGCGTTTGGCGAGCTCCGGCTGCTGGTCCACCGACAGCATCAGGAAGTCGCGGCCGAGCGCGCGGGTGCGGGCCGTGAGGTGGGCGAGGAGCTCGAGCAGCGCCGTTTCGGCGCCTTCGGCGAAGCCCCAGTCGAGCAGCGCCGTGCCGGCGAAGGTGCGCGTCTCGCCGGTCTTCTTCTGGCGGATCCGCTCGCGCAGGTCGCGGCCGCGGTCCCAGAGCCGCCGCAGGCGCGCACGCGGCCCGCCGACTCGAGCACGAAGAAGTCGGGCCAGCCGTAAACCGAGCCGTACCAAGGCGCGCGCTCGCCCCAGTAGCCCTCGTCGAGCCGGTCCTCGAGAAACTCGACGGTGTAGGGGCGGAAGAGGTCCAGGCCGCCGTGGGTGCGGTTCTGCAGCTCGACGCACGCCGGCAGGTCTTCGGGCCGGGCGGGGCGCACCGACGCGCGCTCGCGGCCGCCGGCGCGGCCGCGGGGATCTGCGCGACCGCGACGGGAATCCCGGGAACCTCGCCCTCGCGCTGCGGCGTGCCGTCGAAGAAGCCGGGGACGTGCTTGTTCCACCAGCCGACCACCGCGAAGTTGCCCGGAGCGCATGATGTCGTACTGCGCCATCGACGGAAGCGCCGTGTTCACCGCGCGCGAGAACAGGCGAACGGCGTCGCCCAGCCCCTGCCGCCGGTAGCCCTGGTGCACGCGCAGCGCCTGGCCGTAGCGCACCGACACTCGCTGGCCCGCGATCAGCACGTTGCGGCGCGCCCAGCCGCAGCTCGCGACCAGCACGTTGCCGTCGGCGAGCACGTGCAGGTGGACGTCGCGCTGCAGGCCGGAACTGCGCGAAGCGCGTCGGGCCCGCGCAGCACGGTGACCTCGAGGTCGCCGATCTCCTCCGGCGAGGATTCTCCCACAGGTCGCAGAGCGCGGCGCCGTCGGCCTCGGTCGCCTCGCGCGCGCGCAGATCGCCCGTGGTGAAACGCTGGTGCCAGCCGATCAGGGCGGTGAGGTCGGCGCTGTCCATGCGGCGCCAGCTCAGCCAGCCCCACAGACTCTCGATCGCGACCCCGGCGGCGAGCGGCGCGCTCGAGCAGCTCGTCGGGGAACGCCGCGCGCGCGGACGGCGTCGCGGAGGTCGGCCGGCGCCTCCATCTCGACCCGCTCGCGCGTGCGCGTCGCCACGCCAGATTCTACGCTGCGCGTCTTCCGTGCGAGAATCCCCGAATGCCCGCGAAGCAGACCAGCCGCGGACACGGCGATCCCGCCCAGTGCCTTCCACTTCCTGCGCGCGCTCGCCCGCAACAACAACCGGCCCTGGTTCAACGCCAACAAGGACCGGTATCTCGCGGGAGCTGCGCGATCCGCTGCTGCGCTTCATCGCGGCGTTCGCGCCGCGGCTGAAGAAGATCCACCCGGGCATGGTCGCGGACCCGAGCCCGCGCGGGGCTCGCTGTTCCGGATCTACCGCGACACGCGCTTCGCGAAGGACAAGAGCCCGTACAAGACCCAGGCCGGCATGTTCTTCGCGTTCCCGGGCGGGCGCGAGTCACCCGCGCCCGGCTTCTATCTGCACGTCGCGCCGGGCGAGGTCTTCATGGGCGCGGGCATCTGGCATCCACAGCCCGACACCTTGAAGCAGATCCGCGACGCGATCGCGACTCTCACCCGCCGCCTGGAAGAAGGGCGAGTCGGACCCAGGGCGCTCCGCTCGACGACGGCGAGAAGCTCGCGCGCGCCGCCGCGCGGCTACGACCCCGAGCATCCCGCGATCGAGGACCTGAAGCGCAAGAGCTTCACCACGACCCGCAACTTCACCGAGACCCAGGCCAGCGCGAACGACTTCGCCGACCGCTACGCCGCCGCCTGCAAGGACGCCGTGCCGTTGATGAAGTTCCTGACGGGCGCCGTCGGCCAGCGCTGGTAGCAGCCCGGGGCCGCGCTCGCTTATACTCGCACTGGTGTAATTCCAGGTGCGGCGGCGACGGCCCGCCGGCTTCGCCCGAGGCGAAGCGATCCGGTGCGACTCCGGGCCACGCGGTGAGACCCCGCTCGAGAGGACCGCGGACGTCCTCCTTCCTTCAACTCAACGCGCAACCGAAGGAGGTAGAGAGCATGTATCGGGGATTCATCATGGAAGTGGGCCGCGTCGTCGCGGCGGACGGGCCGGACGCTGTGCGTGCAGGCGCCGAAGGCGTGCGCGCAGCCTCGCGCCGGGCGGCTCGGTGTCGGTCGCGGGCGTGTGCGTCGTCGGTGGTCGAGGTCGGCGACGACGAGTTCCGCGCCGACGTCTCGACCGAGACCGCGCGGCGCTCGACCCTGGGCGAGCTCGCCGCGGGCGGGCGGTCAACGTCGAGCTGCCGATCCGGGCGGGCGACACCATCGAGGGTCACCTCGTGCAGGGCCACGTCGACTCGGTCGGCAAGGTGATCGCGCATCGAGGCCGGAGCCGCAGGGCCGGCGCGTGTGGCTGAAGGCGCCGGGGCGGACGCTCGAGGCGCTGGCCGCGAAGGGCTCGGTGTCCGTCGACGGGGTGAGCCTGACCGGTCGCGGAGCTGCAGCGCGACCGCTTCGCCGGTCGCGCTTGATCCCGCTGACCCTCGAGGGCACGACGCTCGGCGCGCTCTGAAGTGGGCGAGCGGGTGAACCTCGAGGTGGATCTCCTCGACCGGCTCGCGGAGCGCCACGAGGGCCGGCTGCGCGAGGCGTACCGGCGCGTGATCGGCGCCATGCCGTGGAGCGGGATCGTCAGCGGCCGCCTCGGCGTCGAGAAGGTCGTGGCGCAGATCCGGAGCGGCGGCTGCGCGGTGGTCTGGGACCCCGCGCGCGAAGGCGAGGGCGACGTGATCGCGGCGGGCGTCGAGCTGCGGCCGCAGACGTTCGCGTTCATCCTCACCCAGGCGTGCGGCCATCCCTGCGCGCCGTCCGACTCGGCGCGGCTCGCGCGCCTCGGGATCGCGCCGATGCCCGGGGTCGGCGATCGCCAGCGCACGCCCTTCCACGCCACCGTCGACCTCGCGTCGTGCTCCGGCACGGGCGTGTCGGCGGCCGAGCGCGCGGCGACGGTGCGCCGGCTCGCTGCACGCAGACGCGCGGCCCGAGACTTCGTCTCACCGGGCCACGTGTTCCCGCTGGGCGCGAGCCCCGGCGGCTCGCGCGCGCGCGGTCACACCGAGGCGACGGTGGAGCTGTGCCGCGCGGCGGGCCTACCGCCGGTCGGCGTCTGCTGCGAGATCATGTCCCCGACGGGCACATGGCGGGGCCCGCCGAGCTCGAGCGCTTCGCGCTGCACTGGGGGCTTCCGCTGATCGAGATCTCCGAGCTGTCGACTCACTTGTAGCTACGGAGTGGCGGCGGCCGCAGTTACCGCCGCATCCGCCGGTCGGTGTCGTGCGTAGCACGGACGGCGCAATTCCGCGCTGCACACGACATCGACAGGTGGAGGAACTCATGCGAAACGGAAACGGCCTTCGAAAGCTGGGCGCTGCGGCGCTCTGCCTGGCCATCGGCGGACTCGCGGCCGGCGCGGGCGCCACGGATCTCAAGCTCGGCGGCGACTCCCCTTCACGCAACGGCAAGCTCGCGGTCGGCATGACGCGCCGATCACCGGCTGGTGGTGTTCAAGCTCGAATCGCCGTCGCGCGCGAAGGAGATCGGCGCGATCACCGGCCTCGTCGGCGACACGAGCCTGGTGGGCATCGACTACCGCCCCAAAACACGGCGTGCTCTACGCCCTCGGCAACGGCGGCGGGGTGTACACCATCGACGAGCAGACGGCAGTCGCGACCTTGCGCGTGAACCTCGATCCGCCGACGCCGCGCTGGTGGGCACGAGCTTCGACGTCGACTTCAACCCGACCGTGGACCGCATGCGGGTGCGTGGAGTGACGCGGGCCAGAACCTGCGCATCAACGTCGAGACCGGCGCGACCACCACCGACCCCGGCCTGAACAACGGCGCCGTGCCTCCGGTGGCCGTCACCGGCGTGAGCGGCGCCGCGTACACGAACAACGACGCCGATCCCAACACGAATACGACCGCTCTTCGACGTGAGACGCGGCTCGCTGGACCAGGTCGCGATCCAGTCGCCGGCCAACGCGGGTGCCGTCGTCGCGACCGGCTGCGCTGCTCGTCGACGCGGGCGCCGACGTCGGCTTCGACATCTACAGCCGGCTGAAGAACGGCGTGGTCGACCGCCGCCGCGCCTACCTGGTGGCGACCGTCGCGGGCTCCAAGGGCCCCGAGAACAACGCCTATCGCATCAACCTGCTGACCGGCGCAGCCACGAAGACGGGCCGGTTCGACACGACGAGCCCCGTCGTCGACCTGGCGATCCCTGACCGACTCGGTGACTCCGTAGCACTCACTCGTGGCGGAGGGCTCTCGATCGGGTCGAGCCGCGCGGCCTGGCGCGCGGGGAAGAAGCCGAAGATCACGCCGACCGCGGCCGAGAACACGAACGCGAGCACGACGATGCCGGGCTGGAAGACGAACGGCGCGCCGATCGCACGGGTTCCGGCCGCGGCGGCGGCGAGCCCGAGCACGATCCCCACGATGCCGCCCACCGACGAGAGCACGACCGCCTCGACCAGGAACTGGTCAGCACCTCGCGCTCGAGCGCGCCGATCGCGAGGCGGATGCCGATCTCGCGGGTCCGCTCGGTCACCGACACCAGCATGATGTTCATGATGCCGATCCCGCCGACCAGCAGGCTCACCGCGGCGACCGCGCCGAGCAACGACGTCATGATCCGGCGTGGTGGCGGTCAGCGCCGTCGCGATCTCCTTCATGTCGCGGATCGAGAAGTCGTCCTCGCCAGTCGGGCTGTGGCGGCGTTCGCGCAGGAGGAGCGTCAGGTCGTCCTGACCTTGGTCGTCGAGACGCCGTCGCGCGCCGACGCAAAGATCGGCCCCGACGTCGGTGTTGCCCGCGAGCGTGCGCTGCAGCCAGCGCAGCGGCACCAGCACGAGGTCGTCCTGGTCCTGACCGAAGCTCGACTCGCCCTTGGCGTCGAGCAGGCCGATCACCACGCACGTGAGCTTGCCGAGCCGGATGCGCGAGCCGACCGGGTCCGTGCTGCCGAAGAGCTCGCGCCGCACCGTCTCGCCGAGGATGCACACGGCGTTGCCGGCGCGCTCCTCGCTCTCGGTGAAGCTGCGGCCGGACGTCGAGCCCCCAGCTGCGCACCTGCAGGAACGTCCCGGTGCTGCCGGTGACGGACGTCGACCAGTTCTTCGCGCCGGCGATCGCCTGCACGGGCTTCTGCGCGGTCGGCGCGACGGCCTCGATGCCCGCCACCTCGCGCGTGATCGCCTCGGCGTCGGCGACCTTGAACGGCGGCGCGTCGGCGCGCGCGCCGCCGGCTCCGCCGTAGCCCTGGCCGCGGCCGCACGAGCAGCAGGTTCGTGCCGAGCTTCGCGATGTCGGTCGGTGACCTTGGCCGTCGCGCCCGCGCCGATCGTGGTCATGCGTGATGACCGCCGCGACGCCGATCACGATGCCCAGCACCGTGAGCGACGAGCGCAGCACGTTGCGGCGGATCGCGACGCAGCGCCAGGCGGATCATGCTCCAGAACATCAGGCGGCCTCCTGGTCGGGGTCGCCCTGCACGATGCGCCCGTCGAGGAAGCGCACGGCCCGGCTGGTCCAGCGCGCCAGGTCGGGTGTCGTGAGTCACGATCACGATCGTGAGTCCGCGCTCGCGGTTCAGGCTGCGCAGGAGCTCCATGATCTCGCGGCCGTTCGTCGGTGTCGAGGTTGCCGGTCGGCTCGTCGGCGAGCAGCACGCTGCGGCTCGGTGACGATCGCGCGCGCGATCGCCACGCGCTGCTGCTGGCCGCCCGAGAGCTCGGCTCGGCGTGTGGTGCGACCAGTCGGTGAGGCCGACCTCGCGCGAGCGCGGCGTGCGCGCGCGCGCGTGGCGCTCGGCGCTCGACGCCCGCGGTAGACCAGCGGCAGCTCGACGTTCTCGAGCGCCGTGCGTCCGGCGCCAGCAGGTTGAACCCCTGGAACACGAAGCCGAGATAGTTGCGGCGCAGCAGCGCGCGCTGGTCGCGCGAGCAGCGCCGCCGACCTCGACCCCGTCGAAGCGGTACGTGCCGGACGTGGGCGATGTCGAGGCAGCCGAGGATGTTCATGCAGGTCGACTTGCCCGAGCCGCTCGGCCCCATCACCGCGACGAAGTCGCCCGCGCTCGATGGCGAGGTCGATGCCGCGCAGCGCCGCGACCTCGGCCTGCCGCTTGCCGTAGACCTTCACGACCTTGCGCAGCTCGATCACGCTCGGCTCACTTCTTCGACGTCGACGCGTCGACGACGAGCGGTGTGTCCGGCGCGACGTCGCCCTTGCGGTGAGCCCGTCCAGACGCCGTCGCTCGCGCCGACGGTGACGTCGATCGGCTCGGCGCGCCCGCCCTCCGAGCTTGTAGACACCGGGTCGGCTTCGTCTTGCCGTTGGTGTCGCGTTCGCCTGCCGCCGAAGCGGCGCACTCGGCATCAGGGCGCTGCAGGCAGGCCGCCGCTCGGCTGCTCGGCGCGCTGCGGCGGAACAGAAGCGGAGCGCGGCGTTGGGCAACGAGCACGGCGTCCTTCACCCGTTCACGCGTGATCTCGGCGGTCGCGGTCATGCCGGGGCGCAGCAGGCGCTCGGCGTTGTCCACCTCGAGCACCGTCTCGTAGGTCACGACGCCCTCGCAGTGTCTGCGCGCCGAAGCGGACCTGCTCGACCTTCGCCTTGAAGCGGCGATCCGGCCAGGCGTCGACGGTGAATCGCGGACTCCTGGCCTTCCGTCACCTGGCCGACGTCGGCCTCGTCCACGCTGACGTGGAGCTCCGATCCGGGTCAGGTCCTCGGCCAGCGTGAACAGCACCGGCGCCTGCAGCGACGCGGCCACCGTCGCGCCGGGCTCGACCGTGCGCACCAGCACGATGCCGTTGATGGGCGACTTGATCGACGCCTTCGACAGATCCGTGAGCTGGCCGTCGAGCGTGGCCTGCGCCTGCGGTCACCGCCGCCTTGTTGCTGGCCAGGTCGGCGCGCGCCCGCAGCACCGAGGCATTGGCGGAGTCGAAGTCGGCCTGCGAGGGAACCTTGCCGCCCGACAGCTCGCGGCACTCGGACGAAGCGCGCGATCTGGCTCGGCCTCGGCTCAGGCTGGCCTTGGCCTGCTCCACCTTGGCGCGCGAGGACTCGAGCGCGGCGCGGGACTGCAGCACCTGCGAGTCGAGCTTGGTGGTGTCGAGCTTGGCTAGCTCCTGGCCGACCTTCACCTGGTCGTTGAAGTCGGCCGAGACGGTGCGGATCGTCCCCGACAGCTCGCTGCCGACGTCCACCTGGTTGGTGGGCTGCAGCGTTCCCGTCGCGGTCACCAGAACCGTGAGGTCGCTGCGCCGCGCGGGCTCGGTCGTAGCGGATGTCGCCGCCCGACGGCCGGAGTGCGAGGGCGAGGAGGCCGATCGCGACGACCGTACCGACACCGCCGAGCGTCAGCCGAAGCGCCGGCGCAGGCGCGCGCGCCTCGGCGGCGCCGACGCCGAGCGTCTTTTCGACCTCCGCGTTCGCGGGCTTCTCGTCGTTGAGCTCGCTCACGAGGTCGCTCCCACCGGCCAGCCGCCGCCCAGCGCCTTGTACAGGCGGATCAGGCCCGAAGTGACCTGGCCCTCGCTCGTCGCGAGCGCATCCTGCACCAGGAGCAGCGAGCGCTGTGCGATCGAGCACGGCCGGGAAGTCGATCAGGCCCGAGCCGTACTGGTCCTGGCGCGAGGGTCAGTGCCTCGCTCGGCCGCGGCGGCGCCCTCGACCAGCGCGCGCCGCGGCGGTCCTGCTCCTGGGCGTACGCGACCAGCGCGTTCTCGACCTCCTCGAGCGCGGCGCCGAGCACGGTCGACTCGTAGCTGGCGACGGCCTGCAGGCGCAGCGCGTCCTGCGCCATGATCCTCGCCCCTGCACCGCGCCGCCGTGGAAGATGGTGCGGCGATCGCGCCGGCGAGCGTCCCAGGCGCCCGCCTTCGCGAGCGGGAACAGGCCGCCGACCGTGAGCGCCTCGACGCCGATCGAGCCGAGGGCCCGCAGTTTCGGGTAGGCGTCGGCGGTCGCGACGCCGACCCGCGCGTTCTGCGCCACGAGCTGCATCTCCGGCGCGGCCGCACGTCCGCGGCGCTGAGCGAGCGTGTCGGCCGGGACCCTCGACGGCGACTTCTCGGGCGTGACCGGAATCGGCTTGGGCTCGTCGCGAGCAGCGGCGCGACCGCTCCGGGCGACTCTCGCCCAGCAGCACCGCGATCCGGTTCTGCGCCCACCAGGTCGGTGCGCAGGACGGCACGGCGGCGCGCGTCTGCGCGAGGATCGTGCGGGCCTGCTCGACGTCGAGGTCCGTCCCGAGCCCGCCTCGCGCGCGCGCAGCTGGTCAGATCGAAGGTCTGTTGCTGCGAGATCAGGTTCGCCTCGGCAATGCGCAGCCGCTCCTGAGTCGCGCGGACGTCGACGTAGGACAGGGGCCATACAGCTCTGCCGACCAGCGACACGAGCGCGTTTCAGCGCAGATCGGCCTGGCTGGCCTCGAGATCGGCGTCGTGCGGCCTGAGCCTCGCGGCGGAGGCCGCCGAACACGTCGAGCTCCCAGCTCGCGTCGAGACCGGCCGAGTAGAGCGCGGTCGCGAGCCCTTCCGGCCGCCGACGGCGATCGCGCCCCCGGTTCGTGCTCACGACTCCGGAGCCCCGGTTCGGGCCGCCGCTGCCTGAACGCTGGCCGTTTCCACTCGCGTCGATCTGCGGGAAGAACGCCGCCGAGGGCGATCTCGTCGGTCCGCCCGCGCGCACGCGCACGCGCGCCTCGGCCGCGGCCACGTCCATGTTGCCCGCCACCGCGCGCGATCAGCTCGGCGAGGAGCGGTCGTGCAGCACCTGCCAGAAGCTGGCGAGCAGCTCCGGCTTGGCGGCTCTGAGCTGAGGCCGCCGTCGAGCGCGCTGCCAGGCGGCACTCTCCGGTGTCGCGGGCGCACGTGGGGCCGACCGCGCACGCGGTCGGCCTGACGAGGCAGGGTCGCCAGAGCTCGAAAGCGCAGACTCAGTCCTCCGGCCGAGGCTCGGGGAGCCCCTCGCCCGCGCCATCCGCCGTGGTGATGGCGCCAGCGGCCGTAGCCGTCTCTTCATCATCTCGGCCTTCAGCATCGCTGCGCTGATCCGGGGTCAGCTCGGCGCGCACCGCGAGCAGGACCTTGAGCCGCTCCTGAGCATCTCGGTCTTGAGCTGGCCGGAGCACGTCCGGTCACGCTGAGCACCGCCGGCCTGGTCCGGCGTCTCTGGTCCAGCAGTCGCGCATCTTGCTGGAACTGCTCGCGCACTCTTCGCGCGGAATTGCTCGCGCTGAGGCTTGGCCGGCGTCGAGGATCGCCTGACCTCTCTCCTGCTGGTTCGGATCGAGTCCGGAGCGTCTTCAGATGCTTCTCCAGCCCTGCGCCGGCCGCCACCCGCCGTGGCCTGGACCGGCGAGCGCGGGGCTGGCGAAGCTGGCGAGGGCTCCGCGAGGGCGAGCACTGCGGAACAGCTTGGATCGGTTGGGCTTCATGATTGGAACTCCTTGCCTGATTCGACCCGGCCGCCCGCGCGCCCGGTTTCGATCGGCCGCGGGGTCGTCGACGAGGAGCGCGAGCACCTGATAGTCCGCCGGCAGGTAGTCGTCGGGCTCCGCGAGCTCGCTCGCGAACTCGTCGGGATCCACGTACGCGTCGAGCTCGGCGCCCGTGGGGCCGGTGTGTCGGTCGCGCCAGGCGTCGGAACCGCCGCGGGCAGGGTGAGCCAGAGCGCGGCAGCGAGCGCCGCTGTCGCCAGCGCCGGAGCCGCGAACTGGCGCGCGAACGCGCGCCGCCTGATGCGCCGCTCCAGATCCATGCGCATTGCCGCCGCGCGCCGGCGACAGCGGCGCGGGCTGGAAGTCGGCGCGAATCGCGTCGACGAGCGCGGTCGGCGCGCGTGAGCTCGCCTTTCGCTCATGACGCCTTCCTGGGTTTCAGGTCCGGCGAGCTCGCCGCGCAGCGCGGCCAGCGCGCGATGCAGGTGACTCCTTCACGGTGCCGGCGGCCTTGCCCAGGAGCTGGGGCCGCCTCGCGTTCACGGTCAGCTCTTCCAAGTGGGACGAGCACGAACGCCTCGCGCTGGCCGCTGCCGACAGGTGGGCGAGCGCCGCCGCGATCCGGCGCCGCAGCACGTGGGATCGCCGGTCGGCCGCGGGTCGACCGGCTCGGGGCCGTCTCGCGGTCGGCCAGCCGAACAGCCGGCGTAGGCTTGCCAGCGCAACGCCGCTGCTGCACCTCGTTCACCAGGATCCGGGTAGAACCAGGTGTCGAGGCGTCGCGTCGCCGCGGAAGCCCACGGAGCGCCCGATGCGCCGGCAGGAAGGCGTTCTGCACCACGTCCTCGGCGGTCGCTTGATCGCCTCCGAGGCAGTCGGAACGCGAGGCGCAGGGCGCGCTCGCCGCTTGTCGCAGCAGCGCGACGAATTCCTCCGGCTCGCATCCGCGCCGGAGCGTCCGCCTTCGCGCCGCCGATCGCAATTTCCACCGTTTTGACTCCCGATCCCCCGCGCGCGGTTTAGCAGCCGGCTATGAATCCGCCGTGCAGATGTTCCTCCCGGATGAGCCGACGGCAGTTCCTGAGACGCGCTCGCGCGGCGGCGCTGCTGGCGCTGCACCGGAAGTCGTGACGCGCCGGACGCGCTGGTCGGGCGGCCTGCCGGTCACCTGCAACCTGACCCTGCCGGTCGCCTGCGCCGCCAGCAGGCCGCGAGCGAACCGCGCGCTCGCGCGCCGGCGCGCCGCGCGAATTCTCGCGTACAGCAAGTACAGCGGCTGGCCCGAGATCAAGGAATCGCTGATGGCCGGGCCGGATCCAGGCGGCGTACATGCTGGCGCCGCTGGTCATGGATCTGGCCGACAAGAAGATCCCCGTGAAGATCGTGTCGCTCGGCCATCGCTCCGGCGCGGTGATCATGGTGCGCACCGATTCGCCCTATCAGCACTTCACGCGAGCTCGCGGGCAAGCGCATCGCGATCCCGAGCCGCTTCGCCGTCGACTTCCTGTTCCTGCGCAAGATGCTCGCGCGGGAGGAGCATGACGCCGACCAGACATCGAGATCGTCGAGATGCCGCCGCCCGACATGCCGGCCGCGCTCTACGCGAACGCGGTCGACGCGTACTGCACCGGCGAGCCGTTCGGCGCGGCCGCGCAGCGCGCGGGCTACGCGCGGCCGCTGCGCATGACGCGCGACGAGTGGCCCAGACTACATCTGCTGCGTGCTGACGGTGCGCGAAGAGCTGATCGCGCGAGCACCGCCCGATGGTGCAGGACCTCGTGAACCACGTGCTGGGCGCGGGCGTGTGGCTCGACGCGCAGCAGGCGAACCGCGACAAGGCGGTCGCGATCGCCGCCGGGCGCGACTTCTTCAACCAGGATCCGGAACATCCTGCAGTTCGTGATGGAGAATCCGACCGACCGCGTGACCTACGGCGACCTGCGCATGATCCGCTGCGGAGTTCGAGGAGCTGATGCAGCTCTCGATCGACGCGGGCACGATCGCGCACCCGATCCCGTACGAGAGCTACATGGACGAGAGCTTCGCGCGCGACCGCGAAGGCCGCGCGCGATCGCGCTCTGAGCCGATGCGCGCTCGCTCGCGGCTGCTCTCGCTCGCTGCTGGTCGCGCGGCGGACGATGCGACGCTTGATGGCCGGCAATGTCTCGATCCGCCGCGCGCGGCGCCCGAGCTCGGGCTGCGCGGTCCTGACGGCGCGCCGCTCGCGCTCAGCAGCGCTACCGCGGCAAGGTGGTCGATCCTCGCGTTCGGCTTCACGTCGCTGTCCCGGAGGTGTGCCCGACGACGCTGCGCGGCGCTCGCGCAGGCGCGCAAGAAGCTCGGCGCGCAGGCGCGATGAGCTGCAGGTCGTGTACGTCACCGTCGATCCCGAGCGCGACGACGCCGCGCGCATGAGGCAAGTACCTGGCCGTTCGACCCGAGCTTCGTCGGCGGCACGGGCACGGACGCGCAGCTCGCCGCGGTGCGCGCGCGCGAGTTCGGCGTCCAGGCGGCCAAGCACCCGAGCGCGGACGGCTACACGTTCTCGCACTCGTCGTTCATCTACCTGATCGATCGCGGCGGCAGCTGCGCGCGCTCATGCCGTACGGCCACTCGCCCGACGACTTCGCGCACGACGTCGGGATCCTGCTCGCGGAGCGATGGACGCTCGCGCGCGCGCGACCGCGGCGCGCGCTGGCGCTGCGCGCCGCTCGTCCCGCGCTGGGCCGTTCGTGCCGCGCTCGACGCCGTCCGCCAGCCGCGCGAGCGAGCTGTTCGAGATCCCGAAGCGGAACCTGGGCGCGGCGCATGGCCGGCGAGCACGGTCGAGATCCTGCCGCGCGGAGATCCGCCTGACGCTCGGCGTGCGCGACGTCCTGCGTGCTCAGCAACCTCGACGAGGTGCCGCAGATCTTCGGCCCGACCGTGCATGATGCCCGGCCAGAGCTTCCGACTGCCGTTCGCAGTCCGCGTGCGAGCTATCCAGTTCGCGTGCACGGCGCACCTGTCCGGACAGCTCGTGGTGATCGTCGTAAGAGCCTTCCCGCGACGCCGTGGGCTCGGCTACGCTGGCGGGCTGCGGGGAGCTGCGGCCGACTCCGACGAGAGCACTTCACGTCTCTGCGCGTCGTCGCGCGTGCTGGATCGCCGTCGTGGTGGGCGATCGTCGCCGGCGACCGGCAGCGCGATCTTCCCGACGCCCGTGGCAGGTGGTGCGCGGCACCGTTCGAGCTGATCGCGCGACGGCACGCTGTGGGAGCACATCGGCGCCGTCGCTGCTCCGCGTCGGCGCGGGCTTCGCGCTGGCGGTCGCGGTCGCGCGTGCCGCTCGGCCTGTGGATGGGCTGGGTGCGCGCGGCGTTCACGACGCTGAACCCGATCTTCCAGATCCTGCGCGCCGATCTCGCCGATCGCGTGGATCCCGATCGCGATCCTCTGGTTCGGCGTGGGCGAACGCCTCGCCGATCTACCTGATCTTCATCTCGTCGGTGTTCCCGATGGTCGTGCAGACCACCGGCCGGCGTGCACACGATCGAGCGGCGCTATCTGCGCGGCGGCGCAGAACTTCGGCGTCTCGCGCTACACGCTCTTCCGCCAGGTCGTGATTCCCGGCGGTGCTGCCGCAGATCATCGTGGGCATGCGGATCGGCCTCGGCGTGGCGTGGCTCGTCGTCGTGGCCGCGGAGATGATCGCGCTGCGCTCGGGCCTCGGCTACCTGATCATCGACTCGCGCAACGCGGGAAACCGCTACGACCTGGTGATCGCGGGCATGATCATCATCGGGCTGATCGGGCTTCGCCTCGACGGCGCGATGCGCCGCGCTCCGAGGGGCTGAGTCCGCGTGCGTGCAGCTGGCGCACCCGCGAGTGCGGAGCGGCGCCGGTGGCTGAAGCGGCGTCGCTCGCCGGTCCGAGGCGACCTCCGCGTCGAGTACCCGCGCAGGCCGACGGCGAGCCGACGCGCGTGCTCGAGCGACGTCGGACGTTCGAGGTCGCAGCGGCGAGTTCGTGTTCGCACTCGTCGGCCCGCTCGGGCTGCGGTAAGTCCACTCTGCTGAACGTGATCGGCGGCTTCCTCGCGCTCGACCCGCGGCGGGATGGTGCAGGGCGAGCCGGTTCGCGTGGCCTGATCGCGCGACGCATTCTGCAACGTTCCAGGAAGACGGCGTGTTCCCCGTGGCTCACCGTCGAGGAGAACGTCGGTTTCGGGCCTCGCAGCGAGCGCTGCGAAGCGCCGCCGCACCGTCGCGCACTACGTCGAGCTGGTGGGGCTGGTCGGCTTCCCGAGCGCGCCTATCCGCGCCAGCTCTCCGGGCGGGCATGCGCCAGCGGGTCGAGATCGCGCGCGTTGCTCGCGCGAACCCGACATCCTCTTACATGGACGAGCTGTTCGGCGCGCTGCGACTACCTGACCCGGCTGAAGATGCGCGCCGACCTGCTCGCAGATCTGGCAGCGCGAGCGCGAAGATTCCGTCCTGTTCGTGACCCATCGACATCGAGGAGGCGGTGCAGCTCGCCGACCGCGTGCTCGTCACTGACGCCGCGGCCCGCGACCGTGCGCCAGGCGGTGCCGATCGAGCTCGCGCCGGCCGCGCGACTTCGGCGCAGCGGCGTATCTCGACGCGCGCTACGCGATCTTCGCGGCGATGGGGATCTCGCAGGAGACTGGCAGCGAGCCGCCGCCGCGCGCGGTCCCGCCGCGAGCCGCGCGCGTGGACGCCGACGTGGTGGTCGGTCGGCGGCGGACCCGCGGGCTCGATCCTGGCCTCGCATCTGGGCGGCGCCGGGCATCGACCACGTCGCTGCTCGACCGCGCCGTCCACCCGCGCCGCCACGTCGGCGAGTCGCTGGTCTGCTCGACCACGCGCGTGTTCGGCGAGATCGGCTTCCTCGACGACGCTCGAGACCGGCGGCTTCGTCCGCAAGCACGGGGCGGTGTTCACCTGACGGCGGCCGCCGCGAGGTCGGCGCTGCCCGTTCCGCGCCATGCCGGACCTGGGCATCGCGCAGGCGCACACCTATCACGTGGACCGCGCGCGCTTCGACGAGCTCCTGCTCGCGCACGCGCGCCGCGCGCGGCGGGCGCATCCAGCAGGGCGAGCGAAGTCGAGCGCATCGAGCTCGGCGAGCGGGCGCGCCGCGCGGTGCACGTCGCCGGCCGCGCCGAGCCGCTGCGCGCGCGCGGATCGTCGCGGACGCGAGCGGCTGCGCGACCCTGCTCGGCCGCCAGCTCCGCACGCGGCGCAGCGACCCGCGCCTGGCGCAGATCGCGGTGCACGGCTGGTTCTCGGGGTCGACCGCGGCCGCGCCGAGACCGCCGACTGGATCCACGTGCACGTGCTCGGCGCGCCGCGCGCCTGGGCCGTGGCAGATCCCGATCAGCGCCGACGTGACTCGATCGGTGTCGTTGCGAGTGGCCAGGCCGGCCTGCGCGCGACGAGATCGGCGAGCGCTTCTTGCGCGCCGCCAGAGTCGCCGAGCACCCGCTGCTCGTCCGCGCGCATGGCCAAGCGCGCGGCCGCTTCAACGGCGGCCTCGCAGGTCGAGGGCGCGCAGAGCTACTTCGGCGAGCGTCGTCGCGGGCGCCCGGCTGGATCGCGCTCGGCGACGCCGCGCAGTTCGTCGACCCGGTGTTCTCGTCGGGCGTCTCGGTCGCGGCGGAGTCCGCGTTCGCCTGGCCGCGCGCGATCGCCGAGGCGCTGGCCGACCCGGCGCACGCCGCCGAGTGCTTCGCCGCAGTACGACCAGACCGTGCGCCGCGGCGGCGAGGTCTGGCGCGAGCTGATCCTGCTCTTCTACCGGATGCCGCCGCTCTTCCTCGGCCTGCTCGAGGACCCGAGCGCGCGCGCCGGCATGCAGTCACTTCTGCAGGGCCGCGTCGATACGAGCCGCGCGACGCGGACGCTGCTCGCGCGAGCTGCAGTCGCGCGCGCTCGAGCTGGAGCGCGGGGGAGTCACTGAGCGATACCAGCTGGAGGAGCTGCAGCTTCACATGCTGCACCTCGCGGTGGTCGTCCTCGAAGACCGTTCCTCTGTCGGAAGCACGCTGGAACAGCGCGACCCCAGACGATGACTGTTCCTTCGTGCCGCGTGTCCACCTCGGTCGCGACCGCTCTCAAGTTGGGGTGACGCGCCGTGAATCGCATTCCGAACGGCTCGCTCCACCAGAAGGGCAGCGCGATCGACAGCAGCAAGAGGAGCGGGCTGTGCGTCGGCTTGTCCCAATAGGGCCGGTGCGTCCTGGATGGGCGCGTCAGCTCGAAGGTGCGGTTCTGCCTTCCGGGCGGCTTCGCTGAGCCAGAGTCGATCTTTCGAGATGAGTCTCCGCGTTCTTGCAGGGTGTACTTTACAGCCCGAGGCTCCTTCCTCGCGGCAGTGAAGCCGAGCAACAGTAACTGAACGAAGCATA
>ERZ1370068.1737-contig-11663_pt1 | contig 26434 bp, 19 predicted proteins | sample MGYA00561227_ERZ1370068 | MGnify/ENA primary metagenome ERZ1370068 (study PRJEB38410, sample SAMEA6850437) | metagenome | study: Metagenomic assessment of the ecological functions of the soil: analysis of the soil microbiota associated with the...
AACGACCCCACCCCGGGGGTCCAGGAGGGCGACGAGTAGGGGGTGGGGGGTCCCCTCTGTCTGTCTCCGCCCGCGCGCAGAGCGTTTGCGGCGAAAACGGCCGAGCTTCCTGTTTTGCCGCCGATTCGCGAGCCGACAGCTCGACCGTTTGTCACGCATATTTTTGCGAATATTTTCCGCAGAATTTGCGGCGACTTTTGCGGTGAAAATTCCTGGAGGCCGTCGGCGCCACACCACCGCGTGAGCTGGCCGTGCCAATCAGCCGGCATCGTCGGGGACTCGGCCCGCTCGAGCAGCATCGCGTCGGTCATCTCATAGGCGTAGCCGGCCAGGTCGGCCCACGTGTCGCGAGGACGAGCGACTTGCACAACCAGGTATGACTGACGACACGCCGGCCACGGTGGTGCGGCTGCGGAAGAACGGCGAGCTGCGGGTCTATCGCCTCGAGTGCGCCGAGGGGGCCGGGTGGTTCTACGTCACGTCAACGGCTGACCGGGTCGAACAGCTCCCACGCCTGGAGGATGCGGTTGCCAAGCGGGCGATCCTCGACCACGAAGTCACCGAGCTCCTGCGCCGCGGCTGGACCCGCGTCGAGGTAGATCCACCGGCTTCAGCACGGCCTCGCGGATCGGCACCGTCCCGCCGTGGTCCTTGCGCCAGAGCGCCGTCCGGTCGCCCGTCAGCGCTTCCACCGCATCATCCAGTGCCCGCCGCACGGCGTCAGCGGTTCGATAGTCGAGGCCGCCAATCGGGGCGGCGCGGCTCACGTCGATCGTGGCGTCACGCATCGCGCGGATCGCCGCGTAGAACCGGGCACGGTCACTGTCGGAGAAAAAGCGGCGGTGCGCCATCCGGTGAGCGTAGGGGCGTCTGGAACGGCCTCGCAAGGCCCCAAGATGTGCCGGTTTTTCCAGATTCCGCGCGGGTGGCGAAGGGACCGTGCGCACCGGCCGGGGCGGATAGGAATTGAATCCCTGCGTGGTCACCCGCGAGCGGTTGATCGCTTCGTGGTGCCGTTCGCCGCATCGAGGTGCCGCGCGCACCATGTTCGACACGCACGACCTGGCATAGAGTAACGGCACCAAAAACTGGCGCGCGACCGGTGGGCACCGTGCGCGCGCCTCTGCGCAGAGTCAGCCGCGGTTACCGGCCGACGTCGCGGAGTATACCCGCGTCGGCCTTCATGCCCTGGAGGCCTCCATGACCCGCACCGTCACGCTCACCCTCGACGACGACGACCTCTACGCGTACTCACGCACTACGCGCGCAGCACCCGCCGCCCGTTGCCGCACCTCATCACCCGCGTGCTCCGGATCGCCATGGCCGCCGACCTGCAACGGTATCGCGCCATGCGGCGCACCTGGCGCACCATGAAACGCCGCGACCCAGCCGTCTCCCCGTTCGAGCGGCTCTGCGTCATCCGCGAGCGGAGGTCATGATGCCGGCCGCGCTCTCACCGGTGCGTGCCCCGTCGAGGATCCCGAAGCGGACGATCTCGAAGCGAGGATCTACACCGCGTCCGTCTGGGCGGACCATCTCGTCGCGCAACTCGAGCAGCTCACAGAGCAGTTCTCATGCACGCGTCATGAGGTGAAGGATCCGTCCCAGCTCACCTACACGCTGTCGCTCGTCGCGAAACATCTCGCCGACCAACTCCATCAGCTCGACGACTGGGAGTTCGACGCGGACGACACGCCGGAGCGCCGCCGCTCGACGGCCGGCCGTTCGTCGGGTCCGACGGCCGAACCGCTGAGATCGCGCGCGGGCCGTCGTTCTTTTTGATCACCATCGGTGCGCGACGACGGCAGGTCGCCCGTTTCTTTTGGCGGCAAGTCATGCGCACCAAAATGGGGCCACGGCGGGCGTCACGGAATCATCTGTCTGCGTGACAGTCGATCTCACGCCGCGACCACCGGAATCGCTGAGCAAATCGCGGCCGTTTGATGCGCAGATTCGAGGGGTTTGCGTGACACTTGCGCCAGGCGCCACCGGTGCACGACGGAGCGGCTGACGCCGAGCGCCTGCGCCGCCTCGCGCACGGACCGATCGGCGACTGCCTCAAACTGGGCGTCCGTGATCGCGTACGGTTGCCGGCCGAGCCGCTTCCCTTGCGCGCGCGCTCGAGCGATCCCGGCCCGCACGCGTTCGACGATCCGGCCTCGTTCGAACTCCGCGATGGCGCCGAGGATGTGCATCTGCAGCTTCCCCGCGGGCGTAGTGGCGTCGATCCCTTCGCCCAGCGACACAAACGCCACGCCGAGCGCCTGCAGGTCCTCGAGCAGCGTAATCAGGTGCTTCAGGTTGCGCCCCAGCCGGTCCAGCTTCCAGGTCACCAGCACGTCAAACTTGCGGCGGCGCGCGTCGGTCACGAGGCGGTCGAGGGCCGGTCGGCGGTCCTTCGCGCCGCTGACGCCGTGGTCAACGTATTCGACCGGCGCGTCCCAGCCGCGGGCGGCGACGTAGCGGCGCAGCTCGGCGAGTTGGTTCTCGGGTTCTTGGTCGAGGGTCGAGACGCGCGCGTAGACGGCACAACGTGGCACGAGAAGCCTCCAGGGTCGGCGGCTCCCGTAAAATGGCGGGCAGCCCGGGCGACCGGCGATGACGGTGGTTCGGGTGAGGGCCGCCGGCGTGTTGACGCACGACGACGGCCCGCTTTGACGCTCTGAGTCTACCGCGTTTCCCTTCCATTGACAAGTGTTGCCTAACGGGCTACACTGCCTCCTGCGTGACGATTCGAACGTTTGCCCATCCGGGGCTGCGGCGCTTGTATCTGCGCGATGAGACGCGCGGCCTACCGGCGGACGCCGTCGGGAAGTTGCGCCGGATGCTGACGTTTCTGCAGGACATGGAGACCGTCGACGAGCTCCGGACGCTGCCGCACTGGAAGGCCCACCGCTTGACGGGCGACCGTGCGGGGACCTGGGCGCTCCACGTCACGCGGAATTGGCGCCTGACCTTCCGCGTCGAACAGGACGCACTTCTCGAGGTGAACTATGAGGACTACCACGGCGACTGATGCGGACGCGCGGATGCGTCACCCGGTGCATCCGGGCGAGTTCATTCGAGCCGAGATTCTCGAGCCGCTGCAGCTCACGGTGACCGCCGCCGCGCAGGTGCTCCGTGTCTCGCGGCCGACGCTCTCCAGCCTGCTCAATGGCCAGGCGGATCTCTCCGGGGACATGGCGGTGCGCATCGAGAAGGCGTTCGGGGTTCCGATGGAGACGCTGATGCGGATGCAGTCGTCATGCGACATCGTCCAGACGCGCCAGCGCGCCAAGTTGATCACGGTGCGACGGTATCGCCAGCGCGTGGCGTGAGCCGGCGATGGAATGGGACGCGTTCTGGCGCGCCCGCGACGCGCGATTTCTCCAGCTCGCGAAGGCTGACGGCGCCGGCGCCGGGCGCTTTCATGCCTTGCGCCTCGAAGGCGGTGTGCCGCCGGAGCTGCTCACGGACAGCGACCTGACCCGCGCGTCGCCTGATCCTCCCGTTGCGTCGGCGGACGAACACGTTCCCAAATGGATTCTTGCGGGGCCGGACAACGAGCGCGCTCGGGCGCTGTTGCACGACAATTTCAAAGCCGAGGCGCGGATGGCCGCTGTCGCCGCCGCTGTCGCCGCCGCCGGCATGACGGACCAGGCGAAGCTCGAGGCCTGGCTGGATCTGATTGTTCGGACCACGCCCGCGCGTTTCCATTCCTATGGCGATGGGAACGGCAAGCTGCCACAACTGCTGCACGCGTCCGCCGAACTGTCCGGCCAACTGGCAGGCCAGGCGGATCTCGACGCCCGTTCCCTTGAGTCGCCGACGCCCACGCCGATTCAGGACTACCCGCGGATGCTCTACCGCGGTGCGACGGACGACGTCGGGCGCCTCAACATCGAGAACCATCGCGTTGGCAATGCCGACGAGGAGCGAACGGCGCGGGCAGAAGGCTGGGTGAGAAAGCCGGACGAGGCCGCGGCGGCGGAACAGGCGCGGCAGGAGGCGGCCGAAGCGGTGCGCCGGGCGCAGGACCACCGCGCGCTTGCGGAAGAGTTGAGTCGCGTGCTCGACGGGCAAGAGAAACGGCGGAACGTGGAATCGCCGCCGTCACCGGTCGTCGATCAGAGCGCCGCGATCCCCATCAGTCAACAGCTCCGCCACCAGATGGAGATATTGCGGCTGCAAACCAGCGATCTCAAGGAGGCGGTGAAGTTGCACCCACGAACAGTCGAACGCCACGTCAGTGGCAAACGCGAACCGAGAAAATTGAGCTCGATCCGGTTGTGCAGGCCGCAATTAGCGCCGCTCTTCGTCAGCCGTTCACGTTTACCCTTCCGCCGAAATCCCTTCGGCCGAAATCGACCGCGCAGCCGCCGCAACAAGCGGTCGCAAAAAGCCGCAAAAAGCCGGTAGTCCGTCCAGGCCTCGTTCGCCTATTGTCGCCCCCGAAAGCGGCTGTAGGAGGACAGATGCCATTCATCAACGACGAACTCTATGGCGCCGCCGCCGTCAGCGACGGGCTGGGCGGAAAACCCGCGCCGGCGACGCTCGCGAAGTGGCGGGGGCGGGCGACGGGCCGAAGTTCGTTCGGGTCGGCCGGACGCCGCTCTATCGCGGGGCGGACATCAATGCGTGGCTCGCGAGTCGAGACGGTCAGCCACACGATCACGACCCCTGCCCCTCATCGACAGTCGAAGCCCCCCTCAGTCAGACCGCGCCGCCAGTCGCCGCGCGAACAAGACGGTCCGAACAGGCCGGCGGCGTAAACGCACAGGCGTAGCCCAGCCCTGGCCGGCTGGGTTGCGCGATGAAGGAGTTGTGGTGGAGACCTCAACACTAACGCGTCGTCCTCTTCCGCGCAAGCGCGACGTGCGGCGTCGTGATGCTGTCCCGGCGCCCGCGACGATCGACCTGGTGCTGGCCCTCGTCAAGACCGGCGTCGTCGTGTGTTTGTCTCGCGTGCCCTCGCCGGGCCTGCAGCGTGCGCTCGCCGGCGTGGTCCGCTGGGGATGGCCGGGATTTCGGTGCGCGTGATGGCGACCGGCGCACCCGTCATGACGGCCGACACGGCGAGTTCGGCGATCCAGCTCCGCCCCTATCAGCTCGACGCGCTGACCGCGATCGAGCACGCGGTGACCCGCGGCTGTCGACGCCCGCTGGCGGTGCTGCCGACCGGCGCCGGCAAGACCGTCGTCTTCTCCGCGTTCCTGCGAGCGCGCGCTCAGCGCCAACGACGCGGCCCGCCACGTCGTGTTCGAGCACCGCGACGAGCTCGTGCGCCAGGCCGAAGACAAGATCCGCCTGGTCGCGCCCGATGTTCCGATCGGCCTCGTGAAAGCCGCGCGGAACGAGCTGCAGCATCCCATCACGATCGCCTCCGTGCAGACGGTGTCGCGTCCGTCGCGCCTGGCGCAGCTGGTAGAGCGCGGCCCCTACGACACCATCGTCGTGGACGAAGCCCACCACGCCCCGGCGGCCTCATGCCGCCGCATCCTCGAGGCGCTGGGCGCGTTCACCACGGACGGCCCGCTCGTGCTCGGCGTCACCGCGACGGCCGATCGGGCCGATGGCCGCGGCCTCGCGGAGATCTTCGAAGAGATCGTGTTCGAGATCCCGATGCTCGACCTGATCGCCGATGGCTATCTTGCCAACTTCCACGCGCGGCAGATCCAGCTCCGTGCAGACTTCGAACAACTGCACACGCGCGCGGGCGAGTTCATCGAGCGCGAAGCGGAAGCCCTGTTGCTCGCCGCTGATGCGCCCATTCACACCGTCCGGGCCTATCAGCAGCACGCGCCGGGCCGACGGGCGTTGGTGTTTACGAGTGGCGTGCGGCTCGCGCACGAGATGACCGCCGCCTTCACCGGCGCCGGCATCGCGGCCGCGGCGGTCGACGGGACGATGCCGCTCGAGAGTCGGCGCCGCGTGATCGCGGCCTTCGCGTGTGGCGATCTTCAGGTGGTCAGCAACTGCGCCGTGCTCACCGAAGGCTTCGACGAACCCTCGATCGACGCCATCATCATTGCCCGACCGACGAAGAGCCGCCCCCTCTACCAGCAGATGATCGGTCGCGGCGCTCGGCCCTCGCCGGGAAGGACGACTGCCTGATTCTCGATCTCGTCAGCGCCACGACGCGCCACGATCTCGTGACCGCCGCGACGCTCTTTGGGGTCGAGGCCCAGGCGCTTGACGCGGAGAGCGTCCTCGAGGCGGTGTTGCATGACCGCGCGCGCGCCGCGGTCACCAACGAGCAGGCGCAGCTCGTCGCGCAGACGGTCGATCTGTTCCGGCAACGGCGTCTGCACTGGATTCACGGCCGCGGCGCGTCGCTTCATCTTGCCGTGCGGCGCCGGACAGATCCTGCTGCAGCCGGAGCACGAGGCCTGGACGGCCACGTATCGCGATCGGGACACCACGATCGTCGTCGCCGCGCGGTTGCCGCTCGATTACGCGCAGGGCGCGGCCGAAGACTACGTCCGGCGGGCCGGCACGCAGACCCTGGTCGATCCGCACGCGGCCTGGCGGGCGCGGCCCGCCTCCGACCGCCAGCGGCACGCGCTGCGGCGCTTTCGGCTGTCCGCCGAACAGGGGCTGACGGCGGGTGAGGCGTCGGACCGGCTCGCCCGCGCCATCGCACTCGCCCGGGAGTCCGGCGCATGATGTTCTCCTGTCTCGATGTTGTCGCAGCCGCCGGCCTGACGGGACAGGCGCGCGGTCAGGAGCAGGCGTTTCCGTGTCCGCACCACGACGATGCGCATCCCAGCCTGGTGATCAATCCCGGCAAGAACGTGTGGATGTGCGGACCCTGCGGGAAGCGCGGGACGGCGTGGCAACTCGCGGCCTTCCTCAGCAACGCCGATCCCGGTGACAAAGAGGCGGTCAAGACCTGGCTCCGCGACCACGGTCTCCTGAGCGGCAACGGCCATCGCGAGTCACCGCCCGCGCCGTCGACCATTGCGCGGATCTATCCATGCTGCGACGCCCAGGGCGTCGTGCGCTACGAGGCCGTGCGCTTCTTCCCGAAACGCTTCATGCGGCGGCGCCCGGATGGACGCGGCAAGTGGACCTGGAATCTGACAGGGGTGCCCCTGCGGCCGTGCGCCCTCGAACGACTCGTCGACCACACCCCGGAGGTGTTCGTCGCGGAAGGCGAGGCCGACTGTGAGCGGCTGTGGTCGGAGGCGGTCCCGGCGACCACCAACATCGGCGGCGCCGGGCAATGGCTCGATACCTACAGCGAGCAGCTCAAGACTGTCGCCGGCGTCGAGCGCGCCTACCTGCTGCCGGACCACGATGTGCCGGGGCATCGTCATGCGGCGCTCGTGGCCGCGTCGCTGCATCGTGTGGGGATCGAGGTCCGCATCGTGTGCCTGCCCGGCCTGCACGACGGCGCGCCGCCGCCGGCGCATGGGCGGGACGTGTCCGATTGGCTCGAAACCCACACCGTCGCGGAACTGCGAGCGGTGGCCGCGGTGGCCCCGCGCTGGACCCCGACCCCGGAGGCCGAGGCCGCCAGGCCCGCCGTGGGGCTCGATCCGGCGCTGCTCGATGACGTGACGGTGGTGGTCCGGGAAGGCCAACAGATCGCGCGCGACGGCGTCCCGTATGTGCTCGAGGGCCTGATCCCCGCGCTCGGCATGGTCGGCGTCCACGTCGCGTATGCGAAGGTCGGCAAGACGACCTTCGGGCAGCAACTCGCCGGCGCGGTCGCGTGCGGCACGCCGTTTCTGGATCGCGCCACACGACAGGCGCGCGTCTTAATCGTGGCGGCCGAAGATCCGCCCGAGTACACCGCCTACCTCGCGCGGCACCTGACGGCGGTGCCCACCGGCCGCCTGACGTTTTACCGCCATCCGATTCAACTGAACGCCACCGGCCTCGCCAACCTCGTCGCCACCGTGCAGACCGGCGGATACGGCCTCGTCCTCATCGCGTCCTGGCAAGCCGTGGTCGCGACACTCATCCGCGACGAAAACGATAACGCGGGGTCCGTGCAGGTGATGGAAGAGGTGAAGGCCGCCACGCGGACGACTGGCATCCCGTGGCTCATCGACGCGCACAGCGGGAAGGGGAGGACCAACGCGATGAGGCGGACCCGACACGGGCATTACGGGGGCGTCGGCCGCCGCCGGCTCCGCCGACTACATCCTATCGCTGCGGTATGCCGGCGGACCGTTCGAGACGAAGCGGCGCTTGAGCGGCAAAGGGCGGTTCGTCTCGGTCGCGCCGATTCTCATGGAGTTCGACCCGGCCACCGGCACCTTCAGCGCGCTGGGGGCCACCAACACCGCCATGATCGAGTCCACCTGGCGGCTGATCGTCGAGTCCGAGGCGCTGACCACAACCCCGCAGGCGATCCCTCGATCGCCGTCCGCGCAGGACTGGCGCCCGACACGAAAACCGTCTCGGGTGCCGTACGGCGACAGGTACATGGCGCGCTGCACAATCGCCCCGGCGTGCGACGCATCACCGAGTCGCACGGCCGCAAGTCCTTCACGAAATACGCACGAGAGGTGGCGAGTCCTGATGACTAGGGGCACGACGGACGTCTGGGGCGGATGCCCCCGGTGGCCCTCGGTCGCCCCAACAGGGAAGGGCGACGCCAGTGGACCCCGCAGACCGGTCCCGGTCGTCTCGGTGGCCCCGGTCGCCCCTGCTGCCTATATAGGCGACGACTGGGCCGTCGCGCCTGACCATATAGGCAGCGGGCGTGGCCTCTTTGGGGCGACCCCCTTGGCCCTGGTTGCCCGCTGTGGGGTGGGGCGACCGGGCGATGCACATTTTCACGAGCCGTCCTGCACGCGCGGCGGCAGAGACAGCGAGGTCACTCATGGATGAACACACGATGGACATGACGCGGCGCGATCGTGAGGAACTCGGCAAGGTGATTCGGCTCCGGGCAAGAGTGGCCAAGGCTGGCCTAATCACCCTGGCCGCCGATCGGAAGGCCGACGTGGAGCGCCAACTCTCCGCGATCTACAAGGCCGATGCTAAGGAGTGGCGCGAGATCACCGCGGAGGCGGATCGCGTCGTGGCCACGGCCCAAGCGGCCGTGGCCCGCATCTGCGACGAGCGGGGGATTCGCCAAGAGTTCCAGCCAAGCCTGGCCTTGCACTGGTGCGGCCGCGGCGAGAACGCGGTCGCGTCCCGGCGCGGTGAACTCCGGAAGCTGGCCGACGCGCGAATTGACGCCGATCTCAAAGCGGGGTGCCAGTGCCTTGAAGCGTGGACGGCCGAGAAACTCACCGCCTTGCTCGCCGGCGGCCTGACCTCAGCGGACGCTCACCACTTCCTCGAGTCCCTGCCGAGTCCCGAGGCGTTGCTCCCGGCCATTCGACTGACGCCCGAACTGGATAGCGGGATCACGGAACCACGTCATCTGCTCGGGATGGAGCGGGGCCGTGGTTGACGAGGGGACCACGAGGGCCGGCACCAGGAGACCCCGTTCACCCGCCTTGTCACGGCACCATCGCCGGCGCCTCGCGCCGTCCGCCGCGCGGCCAGGCGTCCGCGCGATTTCTACGAGACCGCGCCGTGGCAGGTGGATGCGCTCACGGACCACGTGCCAGAACTATCGGGCACGATTTGGGAACCGTGTGTCGGGGATGGTTCACTACTTCGGCGTCTCCGCGAGAACCGGCCGGACCTCGGCCCGTTTGTTACGAATGACGTGGACCTCGCGAAGGCGGCGGACTATCACCTCGACGCCACGTGCGTCGAGGCTGGGACACGATGGTGCGGGACAAGGGACGGCCGGACTGGATTGTCACGAATCCGCCCTTCGCCGTCGAACTGGCGATCCTCCAGCACGCCGTCGAGATCGCGATCCACGGCGTGGTGATGATGGGCCGTGTGTCGTTCACCGAACCCACTGCGACGCGCGGTCTGTGGCTCGCGCGTCATCCGTACGACAAGCGCATCACGCTCGAACGCTATAGCTTCACCGGCACTGGCAAGACCGATTCGGCCACCACCGACTGGCTGGTCTGGGCGAAGGATCCATTGGCGAAGCCCTTCGGCGTCTCCGCCCACGGATACAGGAGCGTCTCCCCTCATCGCGTGAATGAGGTCCTGGCACCGGTTGATCCCGGGCCGACCGAACCGTCCGTGGCCGGGCCGCCACCGCGATTCGATGATCTGCTCGATCTCGTGACCGTCGAGGAAATGGCCACGTTTCTCCGGATTTCGCGCGGTACGCGTATGAACTGGTGAAGAGCGGCGCGATCCGCAGCGCCAGGTTTGGTCGCCACATTCGCATCCCGAAGCAGGCGCTGCTCGAGAGGCGTCGATGAGCGCGGCGGCGAGCGTGGCGCACGGATTTGCTAGAGTGGCGCTGCTCAGCGGCGTGCGCGGCGGCGCTCAACCGCCTCGCACGCCTCACCCGTCAACCGTCATCGCCGGTCGAGTGGGCTGCCCGCCATTCTAGATCTGGGCACCACGCCGCCTGGCCGCACGTCCCCGACGTGCTGAAAGGTCCTGTGATCACACCGTACTGGAAAGGCAGCTGCTGATGCGCGGTAGTCTGAAGCAACGCGCAAAGGGGTCGTGGTCGGTCATTCTCGATCTCGGCTACGTCGCCGACCCGACGACCGGCCACAAAAAACGCAAGCAGAAATGGTCGACGTTTCGCGGCACGCGCGAAGCAGGCCGAGACGCATCTGAACAAACTGCTCGGCAGCCTCGGCGAGGGCACCTACGTCGATGCGTCGAAGCTCACGCTCGGCGACTGGCTGACGGAATGGTTCGCCGGTCGGAAAGCGACGTTCGGCGCGAACACCATCACGCGCTATCAGGGCATCATCACCGACGCGATCACGCCGGCCATCGGCGGCATCCTGCTGCAGGAACTCCGCAGTAGCCACATCGAGGCGTATTACGCCGCGGCGACCGTCGCGAGCGCGACGCTGGCGCTCCATCACGCGATTCTGCATAAGGCGTTGCGGAAGGCGAAAAAGCAAGGCCTGGTCGCCCGCAACGTCGCCGACGATCTCGACGACACGCCGCAATCGGATCGCAGGGAACGGACCGACGCGCAGATTCACTGCTGGAGCGCCCTGGAAGCGCGCAGGTTCCTCGAGGCGGCGAAGGCGGCCGGACCCCGGCAGGCGGCGTTCTATGCGCTGGCGCTCGATTCTGGCGCACGGAAGGGGCGAACTGTGCGGCGTGGCGTGGACGGCCTTCGACCTCGACGCCGGCACGATGGCGATCACCCGGCAGCTGCTCAGGGCCGGACCGGATCCCGTGTTCGGGCCGCCGAAGAATCGACGGTCGCGCACCATCCGCCTGGCGCCGGACACCGTGACGCTGCTGCTGGCGCTCAGGAAGCACCAGCGCGAACTGATGATGGCGAATCGCGCCCGGTATGTAGACATCGGCCTGGCGTTCACGAAGGAACCGGCGGACCTACAGCAGCTGCGGAATCACAAGGTCGCCCGGCTCGGCGATCCGCTGCAGGCGAACAACATCGGCCAGCGGGAATACGCGCAGCTGGTGAAGGCGGCCGACGTGCGGCCGATCAAGTTCCACGGTCTGCGGCATACCTGCGCGACGCTGCTGCTCCAGGCGCGGGAACCCGTCCATGTCGTCAGCGAACGCCTCGGTCACAAGAAAGTGTCCGTGACGCTGGAGGTCTACGCGCACGCCTTGCCGGATATGCAGGCGCAGGCGGCCTCGACGATGAACGCGATTCTGCACGGGCCGCTGAGCGCCGTTAGCAACCCGTTAGCAAAATCCGGCTGATCACCGGATTTTCTTAGTGTTTTAGTGGTGTGGTGCGGAAGGGGGATTCTGCAGGGCTAGTGCGGAACTGGTCCCGTCTGGTTGTCGCACGGCCTATTTGCTTAGGAAATTGGGCCGTCTTTCTCTTTGGTTGTCTAGCCTAATGCTGTCTCGTACCGAGAGTTCGTTAGCAAACGGTTAGCAAACGGGCGTGGACGCGCGCCTGGTGGTGTGGCTCGGATTTCGGAATGCCTGAACGGCTTTGTACAACCGGCGCGCCTCGCCCGGCCGGGATCTGTTCGATGCGTCTTTGCGGAGCTCGTTCGAGTAACGTCGGCTGCGAACCGTTGGTCCTCGCCGCGTGCGTCGAGCGACGGTCATCGCCGGCTGTCACGTAACCCCTTCGGATTCGCGCGTCGGTTTCGCCTCGGAACGCTGGGCGATTTGGTGTGCAGTCGGTCGGCGATCGCTGTCACGCAGACAAGTGATTCTGAGACACGGTGACTTCTACCGGGACGAATCGGCCCCCGGTGAAGAGCGGGACCAAAACGGACCCGTAGCTCGGGGAGAGGTTTTGCAGACCCCTGCCGGTTTCTTTTTGGTGACGATCCGTATGACCCGCGCGCGTCCCGCCTCTGAAGCGGGCGCCTGTTCTTTTGAGCACCGTTGGTATGCGCCGAGCGGACGACCGGCGTCGAAACCTCGGGCGGGCGCCCCCGGAGGTTGTCGCCCTTTCTTTTTAGTGGCGGTTCATGTGCAACAAAAACAACCGGCGGCAGGTTCGGACGCGGTCGGCGGGGGTGGGAAAAATGGTCCAATCCGGTCCCGCGAGGGGTTACCAGCACCCCACCCCATCGTGGAGTCCCCCCTTTTGATTCTGGCTCTATCCCCACGGGAACCCGAGAACCTAAGTATTCGAACGAGACACCGCGGCGGAGTGGAGAACCCCATGCACCGCGACACGGCCCGAGGGTGGCTCAAACACGGGAACCCGCCCGGCGATCCGGCGTCGGCGCCGCGGTGCGGGGCACAGACGCGGCGCCACACGCCCTGCCAGGCGCCGGCGATGACGAACGGCCGCTGTCGGATGCATGGCGGCACGAGCACCGGGCCGACCACGCTCGAGGGGGTCCACCGCCTCCGCGCGGCTCGGACCAAGAGCGGACGCTTCTCGGCCGAAGGGCGGGCGATGGCCGCCTGGCACCGCCGCTACGTCGCGAACGGGTATCGCAGCATCCGCGCGCTGGTCCGTGCGCTGGGCGCCGGGACGATCCGCGACCAGGCCGGCGGACGCTGGGATGCGGAGGCGTATCTCTGCGCCATCGTCGATCGCGAGGCCGCGGAGGGTCTGGCCCCCGCGATGGTCGAGGCCGAGCGCCAGGCCGTGCGCGCGGCGATTGCGGACCGCGACGTGCGCCGGTTGCGCGCGAAGGGCTTCCTGCGGGCCGCGTGACCGACGACGATCCGGCCACGAGAGAATTTCTTGATTTATTCCCCGCCCCTTGAGCGGGAAAAAACGACCCCACCCCGGGGGCCAGGAGGGCGACGAGTAGGGGGTGGGGGTCCCCTCTGTCTGTCTCCGCCCGCGCGCAGAGCGTTTGCGGCGAAAACGGCCGAGCTTCCTGTTTTTGCCGCCGATTCGCGAGCCGACAGCTCGACCGTTTGTCACGCATATTTTTGCGAATATTTTCCGCAGAATTTGCGGCGACTTTTGCGGTGAAAATTCCTGGAGGCCGTCGGCGCCACACCACCGCGTGAGCTGGCCGTGCCAATCAGCCGGCATCGTCGGGGACTCGGCCCGCTCGAGCAGCATCGCGTCGGTCATCTCATAGGCGTAGCCGGCCAGGTCGGCCCACGTGTCGCGAGGACGAGCGACTTGCACAACCAGGTATGACTGACGACACGCCGGCCACGGTGGTGCGGCTGCGGAAGAACGGCGAGCTGCGGGTCTATCGCCTCGAGTAGCGCCGAGGGGGCCGGGTGGTTCTACGTCACGTCAACGGCTGACCGGGTCGAACAGCTCCCACGCCTGGAGGATGCGGTTGCCAAGCGGGCGATCCTCGACCACGAAGTCACCGAGCTCCTGCGCCGCGGCTGGACCCGCGTCGAGGTAGATCCACCGGCTTCAGCACGGCCTCGCGGATCGGCACCGTCCCGCCGTGGTCCTTGCGCCAGAGCGCCGTCCGGTCGCCCGTCAGCGCTTCCACCGCATCATCCAGTGCCCGCCGCACGGCGTCAGCGGTTCGATAGTCGAGGCCGCCAATCGGGGCGGCGCGGCTCACGTCGATCGTGGCGTCACGCATCGCGCGGATCGCCGCGTAGAACCGGGCACGGTCACTGTCGGAGAAAAAGCGGCGGTGCGCCATCCGGTGAGCGTAGGGGCGTCTGGAACGGCCTCGCAAGGCCCCAAGATGTGCCGGTTTTTTCCAGATTCCGCGCGGGTGGCGAAGGGACCGTGCGCACCGGCCGGGGCGGATAGGAATTGAATCCCTGCGTGGTCACCCGCGAGCGGTTGATCGCTTCGTGGTGCCGTTCGCCGCATCGAGGTGCCGCGCGCACCATGTTCGACACGCACGACCTGGCATAGAGTAACGGCACCAAAAACTGGCGCGCGACCGGTGGGCACCGTGCGCGCGCCTCTGCGCAGAGTCAGCCGCGGTTACCGGCCGACGTCGCGGAGTATACCCGCGTCGGCCTTCATGCCCTGGAGGCCTCCATGACCCGCACCGTCACGCTCACCCTCGACGACGACGACCTCTACGCGTACTCACGCACTACGCGCGCAGCACCCGCCGCCCGTTGCCGCACCTCATCACCCGCGTGCTCCGGATCGCCATGGCCGCCGACCTGCAACGGTATCGCGCCATGCGGCGCACCTGGCGCACCATGAAACGCCGCGACCCAGCCGTCTCCCCGTTCGAGCGGCTCTGCGTCATCCGCGAGCGGAGGTCATGATGCCGGCCGCGCTTCTCACCGGTGCGTGCCCCGTCGAGGATCCCGAAGCGGACGATCTCGAAGCGAGGATCTACACCGCGTCCGTCTGGGCGGACCATCTCGTCGCGCAACTCGAGCAGCTCACAGAGCAGTTCTCGTGCACGCGTCATGAGGTGAAGGATCCGTCCCAGCTCACCTACACGCTGTCGCTCGTCGCGAAACATCTCGCCGACCAACTCCATCAGCTCGACGACTGGGAGTTCGACGCGGACGACACGCCGGAGCGCCGCCACTCGACGGCCGGCCGTTCGTCGGGTCCGACGGCCGAACCGCTGAGATCGCGCGCGGGCCGTCGTTCTTTTTGATCACCATCGGTGCGCGACGACGGCAGGTCGCCCGTTTCTTTTGGCGGCAAGTCATGCGCACCAAAATGGGGCCACGGCGGGCGTCACGGAATCATCTGTCTGCGTGACAGTCGATCTCACGCCGCGACCACCGGAATCGCTGAGCAAATCGCGGCCGTTTGATGCGCAGATTCGAGGGGTTTGCGTGACACTTGCGCCAGGCGCCACCGGTGCACGACGGAGCGGCTGACGCCGAGCGCCTGCGCCGCCTCGCGCACGGACCGATCGGCGACTGCCTCAAACTGGGCGTCCGTGATCGCGTACGGTTGCCGGCCGAGCCGCTTCCCTTGCGCGCGCGCTCGAGCGATCCCGGCCCGCACGCGTTCGACGATCCGGCCTCGTTCGAACTCCGCGATGGCGCCGAGGATGTGCATCTGCAGCTTCCCCGCGGGCGTAGTGGCGTCGATCCCTTCGCCCAGCGACACAAACGCCACGCCGAGCGCCTGCAGGTCCTCGAGCAGCGTAATCAGGTGCTTCAGGTTGCGCCCCAGCCGGTCCAGCTTCCAGGTCACCAGCACGTCAAACTTGCGGCGGCGCGCGTCGGTCACGAGGCGGTCGAGGGCCGGTCGGCGGTCCTTCGCGCCGCTGACGCCGTGGTCAACGTATTCGACCGGCGCGTCCCAGCCGCGGGCGGCGACGTAGCGGCGCAGCTCGGCGAGTTGGTTCTCGGGTTCTTGGTCGAGGGTCGAGACGCGCGCGTAGACGGCACAACGTGGCACGAGAAGCCTCCAGGGTCGGCGGCTCCCGTAAAATGGCGGGCAGCCCGGGCGACCGGCGATGACGGTGGTTCGGGTGAGGGCCGCCGGCGTGTTGACACGACGACGGCCCGCTTTGACGCTCTGAGTCTACCGCGTTTCCCTTCCATTGACAAGTGTTGCCTAACGGGCTACACTGCCTCCTGCGTGACGATTCGAACGTTTGCCCATCCGGGGCTGCGGCGCTTGTATCTGCGCGATGAGACGCGCGGCCTACCGGCGGACGCCGTCGGGAAGTTGCGCCGGATGCTGACGTTTCTGCAGGACATGGAGACCGTCGACGAGCTCCGGACGCTGCCGCACTGGAAGGCCCACCGCTTGACGGGCGACCGTGCGGGGACCTGGGCGCTCCACGTCACGCGGAATTGGCGCCTGACCTTCCGCGTCGAACAGGACGCACTTCTCGAGGTGAACTATGAGGACTACCACGGCGACTGATGCGGACGCGCGGATGCGTCACCCGGTGCATCCGGGCGAGTTCATTCGAGCCGAGATTCTCGAGCCGCTGCAGCTCACGGTGACCGCCGCCGCGCAGGTGCTCCGTGTCTCGCGGCCGACGCTCTCCAGCCTGCTCAATGGCCAGGCGGATCTCTCCGGGGACATGGCGGTGCGCATCGAGAAGGCGTTCGGGGTTCCGATGGAGACGCTGATGCGGATGCAGTCGTCATGCGACATCGTCCAGACGCGCCAGCGCGCCAAGTTGATCACGGTGCGACGGTATCGCCAGCGCGTGGCGTGAGCCGGCGATGGAATGGGACGCGTTCTGGCGCGCCCGCGACGCGCGATTTCTCCAGCTCGCGAAGGCTGACGGCGCCGGCGCCGGGCGCTTTCATGCCTTGCGCCTCGAAGGCGGTGTGCCGCCGGAGCTGCTCACGGACAGCGACCTGACCCGCGCGTCGCCTGATCCTCCCGTTGCGTCGGCGGACGAACACGTTCCCAAATGGATTCTTGCGGGGGCCGGACAACGAGCGCGCTCGGGCGCTGTTGCACGACAATTTCAAAGCCGAGGCGCGGATGGCCGCTGTCGCCGCCGCTGTCGCCGCCGCCGGCATGACGGACCAGGCGAAGCTCGAGGCCTGGCTGGATCTGATTGTTCGGACCACGCCCGCGCGTTTCCATTCCTATGGCGATGGGAACGGCAAGCTGCCACAACTGCTGCACGCGTCCGCCGAACTGTCCGGCCAACTGGCAGGCCAGGCGGATCTCGACGCCCGTTCCCTTGAGTCGCCGACGCCCACGCCGATTCAGGACTACCCGCGGATGCTCTACCGCGGTGCGACGGACGACGTCGGGCGCCTCAACATCGAGAACCATGCGTTGGCAATGCCGACGAGGAGCGAACGGCGCGGGCAGAAGGCTGGGTGAGAAAGCCGGACGAGGCCGCGGCGGCGGAACAGGCGCGGCAGGAGGCGGCCGAAGCGGTGCGCCGGGCGCAGGACCACCGCGCGCTTGCGGAAGAGTTGAGTCGCGTGCTCGACGGGCAAGAGAAACGGCGGAACGTGGAATCGCCGCCGTCACCGGTCGTCGATCAGAGCGCCGCGATCCCCATCAGTCAACAGCTCCGCCACCAGATGGAGATATTGCGGCTGCAAACCAGCGATCTCAAGGAGGCGGTGAAGTTGCACCCACGAACAGTCGAACGCCACGTCAGTGGCAAACGCGAACCGAGAAAATTGAGCTCGATCCGGTTGTGCGAGGCCGCAATTAGCGCCGCTCTTCGTCAGCCGTTCACGTTTACCCTTCCGCCGAAATCCCTTCGGCCGAAATCGACCGCGCAGCCGCCGCAACAAGCGGTCGCAAAAAGCCGCAAAAAGCCGGTAGTCCGTCCAGGCCTCGTTCGCCTATTGTCGCCCCCGAAAGCGGCTGTAGGAGGACAGATGCCATTCATCAACGACGAACTCTATGGCGCCGCCGCCGTCAGCGACGGGCTGGGCGGAAAACCCGCGCCGGCGACGCTCGCGAAGTGGCGGGGGCGGGCGACGGGCCGAAGTTCGTTCGGGTCGGCCGGACGCCGCTCTATCGCGGGGCGGACATCAATGCGTGGCTCGCGAGTCGAACGGTCAGCCACACGATCACGACCCCTGCCCCTCATCGACAGTCGAAGCCCCCCTCAGTCAGACCGCGCCGCCAGTCGCCGCGCGAACAAGACGGTCCGAACAGGCCGGCGGCGTAAACGCACAGGCGTAGCCCAGCCCTGGCCGGCTGGGTTGCGCGATGAAGGAGTTGTGGTGGAGACCTCAACACTAACGCGTCGTCCTCTTCCGCGCAAGCGCGACGTGCGGCGTCGTGATGCTGTCCCGGCGCCCGCGACGATCGACCTGGTGCTGGCCCTCGTCAAGACCGGCGTCGTCGTGTGTTTGTCTCGCGTGCCCTCGCCGGGCCTGCAGCGTGCGCTCGCCGGCGTGGTCCGCTGGGGATGGCCGGGATTTCGGTGCGCGTGATGGCGACCGGCGCACCCGTCATGACGGCCGACACGGCGAGTTCGGCGATCCAGCTCCGCCCCTATCAGCTCGACGCGCTGACCGCGATCGAGCACGCGGTGACCCGCGGCTGTCGACGCCCGCTGGCGGTGCTGCCGACCGGCGCCGGCAAGACCGTCGTCTTCTCCGCGTTCCTGCGAGCGCGCGCTCAGCGCAACGACGCGGCCCGCCACGTCGTGTTCGAGCACCGCGACGAGCTCGTGCGCCAGGCCGAAGACAAGATCCGCCTGGTCGCGCCCGATGTTCCGATCGGCCTCGTGAAAGCCGCGCGGAACGAGCTGCAGCATCCCATCACGATCGCCTCCGTGCAGACGGTGTCGCGTCCGTCGCGCCTGGCGCAGCTGGTAGAGCGCGGCCCCTACGACACCATCGTCGTGGACGAAGCCCACCACGCCCCGGCGGCCTCATGCCGCCGCATCCTCGAGGCGCTGGGCGCGTTCACCACGGACGGCCCGCTCGTGCTCGGCGTCACCGCGACGGCCGATCGGGCCGATGGCCGCGGCCTCGCGGAGATCTTCGAAGAGATCGTGTTCGAGATCCCGATGCTCGACCTGATCGCCGATGGCTATCTTGCCAACTTCCACGCGCGGCAGATCCAGCTCCGTGCAGACTTCGAACAACTGCACACGCGCGCGGGCGAGTTCATCGAGCGCGAAGCGGAAGCCCTGTTGCTCGCCGCTGATGCGCCCATTCACACCGTCCGGGCCTATCAGCAGCACGCGCCGGGCCGACGGGCGTTGGTGTTTACGAGTGGCGTGCGGCTCGCGCACGAGATGACCGCCGCCTTCACCGGCGCCGGCATCGCGGCCGCGGCGGTCGACGGGACGATGCCGCTCGAGAGTCGGCGCCGCGTGATCGCGGCCTTCGCGTGTGGCGATCTTCAGGTGGTCAGCAACTGCGCCGTGCTCACCGAAGGCTTCGACGAACCCTCGATCGACGCCATCATCATTGCCCGACCGACGAAGAGCCGCCCCCTCTACCAGCAGATGATCGGTCGCGGCGCTCGGCCCTCGCCGGGAAGGACGACTGCCTGATTCTCGATCTCGTCAGCGCCACGACGCGCCACGATCTCGTGACCGCCGCGACGCTCTTTGGGGTCGAGGCCCAGGCGCTTGACGCGGAGAGCGTCCTCGAGGCGGTGTTGCATGACCGCGCGCGCGCCGCGGTCACCAACGAGCAGGCGCAGCTCGTCGCGCAGACGGTCGATCTGTTCCGGCAACGGCGTCTGCACTGGATTCACGGCCGCGGCGCGTCCTTCATCTTGCCGTGCGGCGCCGGACAGATCCTGCTGCAGCCGGAGCACGAGGCCTGGACGGCCACGTATCGCGATCGGGACACCACGATCGTCGTCGCCGCGCGGTTGCCGCTCGATTACGCGCAGGGCGCGGCCGAAGACTACGTCCGGCGGGCCGGCACGCAGACCCTGGTCGATCCGCACGCGGCCTGGCGGGCGCGGCCCGCCTCCGACCGCCAGCGGCACGCGCTGCGGCGCTTTCGGCTGTCCGCCGAACAGGGGCTGACGGCGGGTGAGGCGTCGGACCGGCTCGCCCGCGCCATCGCACTCGCCCGGGAGTCCGGCGCATGATGTTCTCCTGTCTCGATGTTGTCGCAGCCGCCGGCCTGACGGGACAGGCGCGCGGTCAGGAGCAGGCGTTTCCGTGTCCGCACCACGACGATGCGCATCCCAGCCTGGTGATCAATCCCGGCAAGAACGTGTGGATGTGCGGACCCTGCGGGAAGCGCGGGACGGCGTGGCAACTCGCGGCCTTCCTCAGCAACGCCGATCCCGGTGACAAAGAGGCGGTCAAGACCTGGCTCCGCGACCACGGTCTCCTGAGCGGCAACGGCCATCGCGAGTCACCGCCCGCGCCGTCGACCATTGCGCGGATCTATCCATCGCTGCGACGCCCAGGGCGTCGTGCGCTACGAGGCCGTGCGCTTCTTCCCGAAACGCTTCATGCGGCGGCGCCCGGATGGACGCGGCAAGTGGACCTGGAATCTGACAGGGGTGCCCCTGCGGCCGTGCGCCCTCGAACGACTCGTCGACCACACCCCGGAGGTGTTCGTCGCGGAAGGCGAGGCCGACTGTGAGCGGCTGTGGTCGGAGGCGGTCCCGGCGACCACCAACATCGGCGGCGCCGGGCAATGGCTCGATACCTACAGCGAGCAGCTCAAGACTGTCGCCGGCGTCGAGCGCGCCTACCTGCTGCCGGACCACGATGTGCCGGGGCATCGTCATGCGGCGCTCGTGGCCGCGTCGCTGCATCGTGTGGGGATCGAGGTCCGCATCGTGTGCCTGCCCGGCCTGCACGACGGCGCGCCGCCGCCGGCGCATGGGCGGGACGTGTCCGATTGGCTCGAAACCCACACCGTCGCGGAACTGCGAGCGGTGGCCGCGGTGGCCCCGCGCTGGACCCCGACCCCGGAGGCCGAGGCCGCCAGGCCCGCCGTGGGGCTCGATCCGGCGCTGCTCGATGACGTGACGGTGGTGGTCCGGGAAGGCCAACAGATCGCGCGCGACGGCGTCCCGTATGTGCTCGAGGGCCTGATCCCCGCGCTCGGCATGGTCGGCGTCCACGTCGCGTATGCGAAGGTCGGCAAGACGACCTTCGGGCAGCAACTCGCCGGCGCGGTCGCGTGCGGCACGCCGTTTCTGGATCGCGCCACACGACAGGCGCGCGTCTTAATCGTGGCGGCCGAAGATCCGCCCGAGTACACCGCCTACCTCGCGCGGCACCTGACGGCGGTGCCCACCGGCCGCCTGACGTTTTACCGCCATCCGATTCAACTGAACGCCACCGGCCTCGCCAACCTCGTCGCCACCGTGCAGACCGGCGGATACGGCCTCGTCCTCATCGCGTCCTGGCAAGCCGTGGTCGCGACACTCATCCGCGACGAAAACGATAACGCGGGGTCCGTGCAGGTGATGGAAGAGGTGAAGGCCGCCACGCGGACGACTGGCATCCCGTGGCTCATCGACGCGCACAGCGGGAAGGGGAGGACCAACGCGATGAGGCGGACCCGACACGGGCATTACGGGGGCGTCGGCCGCCGCCGGCTCCGCCGACTACATCCTATCGCTGCGGTATGCCGGCGGACCGTTCGAGACGAAGCGGCGCTTGAGCGGCAAAGGGCGGTTCGTCTCGGTCGCGCCGATTCTCATGGAGTTCGACCCGGCCACCGGCACCTTCAGCGCGCTGGGGGCCACCAACACCGCCATGATCGAGTCCACCTGGCGGCTGATCGTCGAGTCCGAGGCGCTGACCACAACCCCGCAGGCGATCCCTCGATCGCCGTCCGCGCAGGACTGGCGCCCGACACGAAAACCGTCTCGGGTGCCGTACGGCGACAGGTACATGGCGCGCTGCACAATCGCCCCGGCGTGCGACGCATCACCGAGTCGCACGGCCGCAAGTCCTTCACGAAATACGCACGAGAGGTGGCGAGTCCTGATGACTAGGGGCACGACGGACGTCTGGGGCGGATGCCCCCGGTGGCCCTCGGTCGCCCCAACAGGGAAGGGCGACGCCAGTGGACCCCGCAGACCGGTCCCGGTCGTCTCGGTGGCCCCGGTCGCCCCTGCTGCCTATATAGGCGACGACTGGGCCGTCGCGCCTGACCATATAGGCAGCGGGCGTGGCCTGCTTTGGGGCGACCCCCTTGGCCCTGGTTGCCCGCTGTGGGGTGGGGCGACCGGGCGATGCACATTTTCACGAGCCGTCCTGCACGCGCGGCGGCAGAGACAGCGAGGTCACTCATGGATGAACACACGATGGACATGACGCGGCGCGATCGTGAGGAACTCGGCAAGGTGATTCGGCTCCGGGCAAGAGTGGCCAAGGCTGGCCTAATCACCCTGGCCGCCGATCGGAAGGCCGACGTGGAGCGCCAACTCTCCGCGATCTACAAGGCCGATGCTAAGGAGTGGCGCGAGATCACCGCGGAGGCGGATCGCGTCGTGGCCACGGCCCAAGCGGCCGTGGCCCGCATCTGCGACGAGCGGGGGATTCGCCAAGAGTTCCAGCCAAGCCTGGCCTTGCACTGGTGCGACCGCGGCGAGAACGCGGTCGCGTCCCGGCGCGGTGAACTCCGGAAGCTGGCCGACGCGCGAATTGACGCCGATCTCAAAGCGGGGTGCCAGTGCCTTGAAGCGTGGACGGCCGAGAAACTCACCGCCTTGCTCGCCGGCGGCCTGACCTCAGCGGACGCTCACCACTTCCTCGAGTCCCTGCCGAGTCCCGAGGCGTTGCTCCCGGCCATTCGACTGACGCCCGAACTGGATAGCGGGATCACGGAACCACGTCATCTGCTCGGGATGGAGCGGGGCCGTGGTTGACGAGGGACCACGAGGGCCGGCACCAGGAGACCCCGTTCACCCGCCTTGTCACGGCACCATCGCCGGCGCCTCGCGCCGTCCGCCGCGCGGCCAGGCGTCCGCGCGATTTCTACGAGACCGCGCCGTGGCAGGTGGATGCGCTCACGGACCACGTGCCAGAACTATCGGGCACGATTTGGGAACCGTGTGTCGGGGATGGTTCACTACTTCGGCGTCTCCGCGAGAACCGGCCGGACCTCGGCCCGTTTGTTACGAATGACGTGGACCTCGCGAAGGCGGCGGACTATCACCTCGACGCCACGTGCGTCGAGGCTGGGACACGATGGTGCGGGACAAGGGACGGCCGGACTGGATTGTCACGAATCCGCCCTTCGCCGTCGAACTGGCGATCCTCCAGCACGCCGTCGAGATCGCGATCCACGGCGTGGTGATGATGGGCCGTGTGCGTTCACCGAACCCACTGCGACGCGCGGTCTGTGGCTCGCGCGTCATCCGTACGACAAGCGCATCACGCTCGAACGCTATAGCTTCACCGGCACTGGCAAGACCGATTCGGCCACCACCGACTGGCTGGTCTGGGCGAAGGATCCATTGGCGAAGCCCTTCGGCGTCTCCGCCCACGGATACAGGAGCGTCTCCCCTCATCGCGTGAATGAGGTCCTGGCACCGGTTGATCCGGGCCGACCGGACCGTCCGTGGCCGGGCCGCCACCGCGATTCGATGATCTGCTCGATCTCGTGACCGTCGAGGAAATGGCCACGTTTCTCCGGATTTCGCGCGGTGCCGCGTATGAACTGGTGAAGAGCGGCGCGATCCGCAGCGCCAGGTTTGGTCGCCACATTCGCATCCCGAAGCAGGCGCTGCTCGAGAGGCGTCGATGAGCGCGGCGGCGAGCGTGGCGCACGGATTTGCTAGAGTGGCGCTGCTCAGCGGCGTGCGCGGCGGCGCTCAACCGCCTCGCACGCCTCACCCGTCAACCGTCATCGCCGGTCGAGTGGGCTGCCCGCCATTCTAGATCTGGGCACCACGCCGCCTGGCCGCACGTCCCCGACGTGCTGAAAGGTCCTGTGATCACACCGTACTGGAAAGGCAGCTGCTGATGCGCGGTAGTCTGAAGCAACGCGCAAAGGGGTCGTGGTCGGTCATTCTCGATCTCGGCTACGTCGCCGACCCGACGACCGGCCACAAAAAACGCAAGCAGAAATGGTCGACGTTTCGCGGCACGCGCGAAGCAGGCCGAGACGCATCTGAACAAACTGCTCGGCAGCCTCGGCGAGGGCACCTACGTCGATGCGTCGAAGCTCACGCTCGGCGACTGGCTGACGGAATGGTTCGCCGGTCGGAAAGCGACGTTCGGCGCGAACACCATCACGCGCTATCAGGGCATCATCACCGACGCGATCACGCCGGCCATCGGCGGCATCCTGCTGCAGGAACTCCGCAGTAGCCACATCGAGGCGTATTACGCCGCGGCGACCGATCGCGAGCGCGACGCTGGCGCTCCATCACGCGATTCTGCATAAGGCGTTGCGGAAGGCGAAAAAGCAAGGCCTGGTCGCCCGCAACGTCGCCGACGATCTCGACGACACGCCGCAATCGGATCGCAGGGAACGGACCGACGCGCAGATTCACTGCTGGAGCGCCGCTGGAAGCGCGCAGGTTCCTCGAGGCGGCGAGGCGGCCGGACCCCGGCAGGCGGCGTTCTATGCGCTGGCGCTCGATTCTGGCGCACGGAAGGGCGAACTGTGCGGCGTGGCGTGGACGGCCTTCGACCTCGACGCCGGCACGATGGCGATCACCCGGCAGCTGCTCAAGGCCGGACCGGATCCCGTGTTCGGGCCGCCGAAGAATCGACGGTCGCGCACCATCCGCCTGGCGCCGGACACCGTGACGCTGCTGCTGGCGCTCAGGAAGCACCAGCGCGAACTGATGATGGCGAATCGCGCCCGGTATGTAGACATCGGCCTGGCGTTCACGAAGGAACCGGCGGACCTACAGCAGCTGCGGAATCACAAGGTCGCCCGGCTCGGCGATCCGCTGCAGGCGAACAACATCGGCCAGCGGGAATACGCGCAGCTGGTGAAGGCGGCCGACGTGCGGCCGATCAAGTTCCACGGTCTGCGGCATACCTGCGCGACGCTGCTGCTCCAGGCGCGGGAACCCGTCCATGTCGTCAGCGAACGCCTCGGTCACAAGAAAGTGTCCGTGACGCTGGAGGTCTACGCGCACGCCTTGCCGGATATGCAGGCGCAGGCGGCCTCGACGATGAACGCGATTCTGCACGGGCCGCTGAGCGCCGTTAGCAACCCGTTAGCAAAATCCGGCTGATCACCGGATTTTCTTAGTGTTTTAGTGGTGTGGTGCGGAAGGGGGATTCTGCAGGGCTAGTACGAACTGGTCCCGTCTGGTTGTCGCACGGCCTATTTGCTTAGAAATTGGGCCGTCTTTCTCTTTGGTTGTCTAGCCTAGTAGCTGTCTCATGCCAGAGAGTTCGTTAGCAAACGGTTAGCAAACGGGCGTGGACGCGCGCCTGGTGGTGTGGCTCGGATTTCGGAATGCCTGAACGGCTTTGTACAACCGGCGCGCCTCGCCCGGCCAGGATCTGTTCGATGCGTCTTTGCGGAGCTCGTTCGAGTAAGATCGGCTGCGAACCGTTGGTCCTCGCCGCGTGCGTCGAGCGACGGTCATCGCCGGCTGTCACGTAACCCCTTCGGATTCGCGCGTCGGTTTCGCCTCGGAACGCTGGGCGATTTGGTGTGCAGTCGGTCGGCGATCGCTGTCACGCAGACAAGTGATTCTGAGACACGGTGACTTCTACCGGGACGAATCGGCCCCGGTGAAGAGCGGGACCAAAACGGACCCGTAGCTCGGGGAGAGGTTTTGCAGACCCCTGCCGGTTTCTTTTTGGTGACGATCCGTATGACCCGCGCGCGTCCCGCCTCTGAAGCGGGCGCCTGTTCTTTTGAGCACCGTTGGTATGCGCCGAGCGGACGACCGGCGTCGAAACCTCGGGCGGGCGCCCCCGGAGGTTGTCGCCCTTTCTTTTTAGTGGCGGTTCATGTGCAACAAAAACAACCGGCGGCAGGTTCGGACGCGGTCGGCGGAGGGTGGGAAAAATGGTCCAATCCGGTCCCGCGAGGGGTTACCAGCACCCCACCCCATCGTGGAGTCCCCCTTTTGATTCTGGCTCTATCCCCACTGGGAACCCGAGAACCTAAGTATTCGAACGAGACACCGCGGCGGAGTGGAGAACCCCATGCACCGCGACACGGCCCGAGGGTGGCTCAAACACGGGAACCCGCCCGGCGATCCGGCGTCGGCGCCGCGGTGCGGGGCACAGACGCGGCGCCACACGCCCCTGCCAGGCGCCGGCGATGACGAACGGCCGCTGTCGGATGCATGGCGGCTGAGCACCGGGCCGACCACGCTCGAGGGGGTCCACCGCCTCCGCGCGGCTCGGACCAAGAGCGGACGCTTCTCGGCCGAAGGGCGGGCGATGGCCGCCTGGCACCGCCGCTACGTCGCGAACGGGTATCGCAGCATCCGCGCGCTGGTCCGTGCGCTGGGCGCCGGGACGATCCGCGACCAGGCCGGCGGACGCTGGGATGCGGAGGCGTATCTCTGCGCCATCGTCGATCGCGAGGCCGCGGAGGGTCTGGCCCCCGCGATGGTCGAGGCCGAGCGCCAGGCCGTGCGCGCGGCGATTGCGGACCGCGACGTGCGCCGGTTGCGCGCGAAGGGCTTCCTGCGGGCCGCGTGACCGACGACGATCCGGCCACGAGAGAATTTCTTGATTTATTCCCCGCCCCTTGAGCGGGAAAA
>ERZ1370068.3165-contig-2285_pt1 | contig 26430 bp, 44 predicted proteins | sample MGYA00561227_ERZ1370068 | MGnify/ENA primary metagenome ERZ1370068 (study PRJEB38410, sample SAMEA6850437) | metagenome | study: Metagenomic assessment of the ecological functions of the soil: analysis of the soil microbiota associated with the...
AAGATGTCATCAATGTGAAGGGGGATCCCTGCACCTGCGCTTCGAAAATCCTGCAGGGCTACACCGCGCCCTACGACGCAACGGTCATCGAGCGGCTCAGAGCTGCTGGCGCCATCCCGTTCGGCAGATTGAACATGGACGAATTCGCCATGGGTTCGTCAACCGAAAACTCGGCGTTCCAGACCACACGCAACCCCTGGGACACCACGCGCATCCCCGGCGGGTCGAGCGGCGGGTCGGCTGCCGCCGTCGCCGCCTGCGAAGTTCCCGCCGCGCTGGGTTCGGATACCGGCGGCTCGATCCGCCAGCCGGCAGCGCTTTGCGGGTGTGTCGGCTTGAAGCCGAGCTACGGACGTGTTTCGCGCTATGGCCTTGTCGCCTTTGCCTCCTCGTTGGATCAGATCGGTCCCCTTGCTCGTTCAACACGCGACTGCGCGCTCTTGCTCAACGCCGTCGCCGGACGCGATCCGATGGACTCCACTTCACTGGATCAACCGGCCGAGGATTTCACCGCAGAACTCGGCCGCGATCTCAAAGGCATCCACCTCGGCATCCCGAAGGAATACTTTGTCGATGGCATGGACGCCCGTGTAAAGTCCACCATCGAAGCCGCCATCCAACAATGCGCGGAACTTGGCGCTGAGCTCGTGGAGCTCTCCTTGCCTCATACAGAATACGCGGTTTCCGTCTACTATATTATCGCAACCGCCGAAGCTTCGGCCAATCTCGCCCGTTTCGACGGCGTCCGCTATGGTCGCCGAGCGGACCAGCCCAAAGATCTCATGGACCTGTATGTTCGCACCCGTGAGGAGGGATTTGGCAGCGAAGTCAAGCGCCGCATCATTCTCGGCACTTACGTTCTGTCCAGCGGATACTATGACGCCTACTATCTTCGGCGCAAAAAGTGCGCACCCTTATCCGACGGGACTTTGCGGCGGCCTTTTGATAAGGCGGACGTCATCGTTTGTCCCACTTCACCCGATGTCGCTTTCCCTATCGGCGAACGCACCAGCGACCCGCTGAAAATGTACTCGCCGATATCTTCACCATCGCGGCCAATCTTGCAGGAATCTGCGGGATCAGCGTGCCGTGCGGATTCGTCCACGAAGGCGAAAACAAACTTCCCGTAGGCCTCCAATTCCTTGGAAAATCCCTCGCCGAAACCCGCCTGCTCGGTATCGCCGACGCGTACGAGCGCGCATCCGGCTGGAGCAAAGAAAACGCACCTGTATGAGCTTTGATCGGAGCAAAGCATCCAATCGCTACCTTTGCAGTATGCGCTTATTCATTGAGAGGATTCCATTCTTGTGCTAACTGCCCCAGTTTGAGTGAGATTCGACCGGCAGGACAAATCTCGACGGGCTGGACATCTTTACGGTTTTACCTTAACCTTCAGATTTCCGAAATGAGCCTTTGTTTTTTAAACGCGTCCTCGCTAATCCGCTGCGGGTCGGCTACGTGGTGCCCAGCTCTCCGTTCCTAACCCGACAGACCGCGCGGCGCATTGATTTTCCCCAGCCCCGTATTGTCGTCGAACTCGGTCCCGGTGAAGGCTGCCACACCCGCCAGGATCGTCAAACGCATGAATGCGGACTCCCGGCTCATCCTCTTTGAGCTCGACGAGGAATTCGTGTCGCATTTGCGCAAGCAATCCGGCCGGGACCCCGAGGGTTACCGTGCTTAACACCGATGCCTTGCTTCTGCCGGAGACGCTGCGGGAGATGGGCCATCCGCACTGTGACTATATCGTTTCCGGTCTGCCCTTCTTTGTCATCGAGCCGAAGACCAAGGACAAGCTTTCTGCGGAGCATCGCGAGGGCAATGGACAACGACAGCCGCTTCATCACTTACCAGATCACGACACAACTCTGCGATCACGATCATCTCTTCGAGCTCGCCGGCAAGGAATATTGTCCGCTGAACTTCCCGCCGATCAACGGATGCTCGAATTTCGCAAGGCCTCGGCGTCGTAGCTCGGGGAACGGGCTTGAAACGCGTCCCCAACCGAACAGTCACGAATACCCTTCGCCACCTCTTGTGCGAGGATAGCAATTCCTTCGCGCATAGAGGTCTCGTCCATAGCGAAACTTAGTCGGATGCATTCGTGGCCGTGTCGCCAATCTTCCGCCGCCCCCACGCCGAAATAGTGACCTGGAACAATGAGGACGCCGCGGTCCTTCATTCGGGAGTAAAGTGTTTCCGCCGAAATCTTCATCCCGCGAAACCATAGCCACAAGAACAACGCCCCCTCGCTCACGTGGACATGGTAGTCGAGCCCGTCGTCGAAGAACTGCGCGATCCATTCCTGCGCCAGATGAGATTTTCGCTCGTAGAACGGACGCACGACGTCGCGCGCCAAGCGGAGGATCTCGCCGGATTTCACAAGCGGCAGGGACGATGGCCTGCCCAATCGGAGCAGTTTGCAAGACCGACGATTGCCGTCATGGACGCCACAGCGCGGATGATCTCCGGACGCGCCACGACGATGCCGGTGCGCGTGTTCGGGAGCCCGAGCTTGGACAGACTCAGGGCAAGAATAATGTTCTCGTCCCAGATCGGATCGGCCTTACGAAACAAGATGCCGGGGAACGGCACCCCGTAGGCGTTGTCGATAATCAACGGCACTCCCGCCGCCCGGGCTACGGCAGCCAACCGATGAACCTCGTTGTTGGTCAGCACATTGCCCGAGGGATTCGTGGGGCGCGACACGCACAGGGCTGCCACATCGTCGGATACGGCGAGCTGGTCGAAATCAACATGATACTTGAAGCGGTGTCCGGACAGAAACTCGATGCGCGGCTGCACAGCGCGCAGGAGGCCGGGAGCCAGCCCCTGGTTCATATAGCCTATATACTCAGGCACGAGCGGAAGCAGGATCGTTTTGCGTCTCCCGCCGCGGAATTCGCCGGCCAAAAGGTTAAAGAGAAAAAGAACGCCGTTTGTCCGCCCGCAGTGATAGCAATGTTCTCCGGACCGAGGTTCCATCCAAATTCCTGTCGAAGCAAATTTGCCAGGGCGGCGATGAATCGCGCATTGCCGATGGGCGGATCATAGTTCGTCATCATCCGATCAAACGCGGGCGGATCGGCCAAAATTGCCGCCATGCGATTGCGCCAGATCGCCTGCATCTCCGGAATATGCGCCGGATTGCCACCACCAAGCATCCGCACCGGCCCATGTGCACCGGCCATTGCGTGCCCGAGATCGTCCATCAATTCCTCGATCCCGCTTCCGCTGGCTAGCCGCTCGCCAAAAGGGATTTCTCAAACACTGAAGGAATCTAACCACAGAGGACACAGAGAGCACAGAGTCAATTCTCAGAGTCCTTGACCCGTTTTCTTTGTGTCTTGAGTGCTCTGTGGTTAATTGTCTCGGGTCCTAATCAAGCTTCATGGCGTTCTCATCTGAAATCACCAGTCTGCTTCGCGATAAATCGCCGCTTTTGCGGCAATTTGAGCGTTGCTTGCTCCGCGCTCGAACTTGCATCTCGAGTTGCTGGCCCGCGAATCCGCTGCGATCACCCGGCGCTACGTTGACGCACCATGCGCCTCTTCGCCCGGCTTTATCTCTCCAACGAATGCATCAACTCGTGCGCCTATTGCGGCTTCTCCCGTGAAAATGCCATCCTCGCGCGTCACGCTGGAAATCGAGGAAGTGGCGCGCGAAGCCACACACCTCACCGGCCAGGGCTTTCGCAATATCCTTCCTCGTGGCCGGCGAGCATCCCAAATTCGTTTCCGGCGACTATCTGAAGCGATGCATTCGCCGGCTCCCAGCGGCGGTTCCGAGCATCAGCCTAGAAGCTCGCCCGATGGAAGTCGCGGACTATCTGCACCTCGTTCATGCCGGCGCGGAAGGGCTCGTCGTTTACCAGAGACCTACCATCTCCCCACCTACCCCAAGATTCATCTTTCAGGACCTAAAGAAGGACTACGACTGGCGCCTGGATTGCCCGGAGCGCGCTCTACGGGGCGGGCTTTCCGCCGCATCGGCATCGGCGCCCCTACGGTCTCGTGGCATTGGCGGAAGAAGCGGTGGCTCCCGCCGCTCATCTCGAACATCTCCTGCGTTCGTGTTGGAAGGCCCAGATCACCGTCAGCCTCCGCCTCTCGCCCGGCCGCTGGCGACTTCCATCCGACACATCCCCGCCCGACCGCGAATTCGTCCAGCTTCCTTGCGCGTTGCGCATTACTTTCCCGCAGATCGGAATCGTCCTGAGCGACGCGTGAGCCGGCGGCTCGCAGATGCCATCATCGCTCCGCTCGGCATTACATGATGAGCGCCGGCAGCCATACGGAACCGGGTGGCTACACCGGCCAGGGAAACAAAATCTGCATCAGACAATCCGTGGCCGCCCGATCGCCGCAATTGGCGAGCACGCCGAAGGGCAATTCGCCATCTCTGACGAGCGTCCGCCCCATGCAGTCGCTGCCCGCTTGCGGGAACTTGACCTCGAACCGGTCTGGAAGGATTGGGACGCCGCCATCCTCAACGCCGCATAGAACAGCAAGATGAAGCTTTTTTGAACGGACAAAGAGAGGAAATTCAGGCGGAAACCGTTACCGATTTGCGGGCGAACTCGGGCTTGTCCCCGAAACGGTCCTCATCGAGCACAATGGCACCGCCCTCCTGCGCTCGGAATGGGCGCATACGCCACTTGCCGGCGACGACCGGCTCGAAGTCCTGCGGGTGGCCGCCGGAGGATAGGCAACCGGCATCCACTGAAGCTGTCTACAACTTGTAGGCGAGGTCGGTGACCCAAAATCCTGCGAAAATAAGTTTGAAGCAAACTCAACGAAGCTGGTGTAAGGATTTGTATGCGAAGCCGACTCCTGAGGCGGAGATACTCATCCGAGAATACTCAATGAAGTCCGGTCATCATTCTGTCGCTCGCTCACGGCCTTGGCCATCGGGGCCGATCGTCGTCCTTGCCGCCGACAAGACCCGCGGAGCTAAAGCGCAAGCCATGAAGAATCAGCTCTGAGAACGTTAATGTCCGCTTTTGCAAGCCGACGGAACCCTTACCGATCCAACAAGCGTGCCGCGAGTCGTCAAGAACCGACGAACAGTGGCGGGCACAGCTCACACCCGAGCAATACAAAGTTGCTCGGGCACAAGGCACGGAACGCCCCTTCTGGGATTTTCCACGACAACCACCAGGTAGGTGTCTATTCGTGCGTAGGCTGCGGTCTCCTCTTTCGCTCGGATGCCAAGTTTGACTTGAACGGGCTGGCCAAGCTTCTTTCAACCTGTCGCCGACGAGAACATTGGCGCGGAGACGGACTCTGCCACGGCATGGTGCGCAATGAAATTCACTGCGTGCGTTGCGGCACCCACCTTTGGTCATGTCTTTTCTCGATGGTCCGGCTCCCACCGGACTGCGCTTTTGCATCAATTCGGCATCTCTGATTTTCGAAGAGAAGAATCCGAAGGTGCGCATGGAGACCGCAATCTTTGGCGCGGGCCGCTTTTGGGGCGTTGAAGAAGCCTTTGCAAAGGTGAAGGGCGTCACTTCTACCGCAGTTGGATATTCGGGCGGCCACGACAAAGCCCCACTTACGAGCAAGTGTGCTCGCACACCACGGGTCATGCCGAGGTCGTGAAGGTCGAATTCGACCCCTCAGTAGTTCCCTATTCAAGGCTGCTCGACCTTTTCTTCGATATTCACGATCCCACCACGCCCAACCGTCAAGGACTTGATATCGGGAACAACTACCGCTCGGCGATTTTCTTCGCGACTCCTGAACAGGAAACCGCCGCACGGCACGCGATTGCTCAGCTCGAGAAAGCGAAAAGATACAATCGCCCGATTGTGACGCAGGTAGAATTCGCAGGACCATTCTATCGGGCGGAGGAATATCACCAACAATACGCCGCGAAACACGGTGGCGGTTTCTGCCATATCCCGTCTGGCAGCTGAATCGCCGTCGCTAACGATCCTGCAGCGCCGCGGAGAGAACGATTGGCCTCTGCCTCGGGCGATTTCGCCTCGGCCATTTTGGAAATTTCTTTCGGCGGTTGCTCTAAGCAGCTTCAAGCCGGAAAACCGAAGCGATGATTAACCTCGGCCGCATCGATTCCCAGCGCCCGTCCGAGGCGTTCGAAGCAAGCCGCCCGCTTGCGACCTTTCAGCATTTGATCAAACTGGGCGCGGGGAAGATCGACCCTCGTGTTTGATCGCATGAATGCGCGCGCCGAGCGCAAGCAAGTGCATGAGAAACTCCTCGGTCTCGACCGGATCGTCAGAACGATGAACGCCTCTTTCTCGACGTGATGAGAAACGAGGCCGTATTCGATTGTGAATTTGCTGAGCATGGCAATTTCTGTTCAATGTTTCTGGGTTGGTATCAACTTGCGGTGAGGATCTCGCACCATGAAGAAGAATCTTCATATGCTGATCCCACTCTATAGACCATCCGCTTCGAACCCGCTCATTGATTTTTTGCAAAATCCTGCCTTCCATTGCTTTCCCTCAACGTTGTCACAAAGCTCAAGGCCGACCTCTCCGTAACAAAAACCGGCCAAGGCATCGGCTAAAATATTTACGTATCTCGATAAAATACAATCGATAATCTGTTGAATATTAATAACGTATTCCTTACATTTATTACGAGACTATCCCGCATGCTGGCGGAGGCGTCTTCGATCACCATTGCGGCGGATTGAAGCCTTGCGGCGCGCCGACCCAGGACCAGACGCGCCACGGCGCTATTACAAAATCTCATTGGCGCTCGAGCGCTGTTCCTCTGGCTTCACGGCCGGCTTAAAGCCTTGGTGGTGTAAGCGCGCACCGTGCGTGTAGGCCAGATAACCCCATGCCCAGTGAAAGAAGATTACGATCCTGTTGCGCAGCCTCCACGATGAAGAGCAGGTAGAATGAACAACCAGCTCAGCCAAGCCAGAAACCCGCTCGCCAGCTTGACCACCTTGAGATCCGCCACGGCTTCTGTTGCGCCCGATGGTGGCCATGCTGCCCTTTGTCCGTATATTGAAACGGCGTCTCGGTCGGCTGGCCTGCCACCAATGCCAGAGCACGTTGCGCGCCGCCACCTTGCCCGATTGCATGCAAAGGGCGGCAATGCCCGGCAATGGCTTGCCGCCCTGATGGGAGAAATTGGCCACGTCCCCGATCACAAACACTTCCGGGTGGCCCCGCCACGCTCAGGTCTTTCTGCGCACGACCGCCCGACCCTGACGGTCCACTTCGCAACCCAGCGTGCTTGGCTAGCGGCGAGGCGGTGCTGCCGTGCCGCCCAGATCACCGTGCGGGCACGGATTAACTCGCTTTTCCAGCTGCACGCCCTCCGGGGTGACACCCAGCACCTTGGTGGCCACCCGCACCTGCGATGCTCAGTTGCTCCAGCTGCCGGATCGCCGAGGTCGCCAATTCGTCGTCAAACATCGGCAACACCTGGGCGCCGCATCGAGAAGCACCACGCGGGCCTGCTTGCCCTTGATGGTGCGAAAGTCCCGTTCCAGTGTTCTGCTTGGCACAGCTCCGAAATCGAGCCCGCCATCTCCACGCTGGTCGGCCCGGCCCTCCCGATTACTACAAAGGTCAGAGCCGCCCTTTGCATTTCCGGGTCCGTGGTGGTTTCCTGGCGATTTCGAAGGCATTTAGGAATCCGCCGTCGCAACTCCAGGGCGTCCGAGAGGGTCTTCAAGCCTGGTGCGTGAGCCTCCCATTGATCGTTGCCAAAGTAGGAGTGGCGCGCCCCGGTTGCCACAATCAGGTAGTCGTAGGGGTATTCATTGCTCTTGGTTCGCACCACCTTGGCCCCTGTGTCAATGACCTCGACGGGTACTCCATGACCACGCGCACGTTTTGGGCCTCCTTCAAAATGGCCCGGATGGGTTGGGCGATGTCGGCTGGCGAGAGCATGGCGGTAGCCACCTGGTAGAGTAACGGCTGAAACAGAGTGGTGGTTGGTCCGGTCGATGAGGATCACCTCCACGGGTTGACCCGGTCAAGAATTCTGGCGGCATACAGCCCGCCGAAACCCTCCGCCGATAATGACAACCCGCGGTTTGGAACTTATCGTGGTGTCCATACAGGTTTGTAAGCGCGTGGGCTACGCCGCCATCCTAGAGCTTGGATACCACAGGCGATGTTCATTCTGCAAGCAACGTTTCAGCCTCGCGAATGAGTATCCGCATGTCGGTGCCAGTCCCTGCCGCTGACGCTGTCTGCCAAGCGTTACCTGGAAGCAAGGCACACGTTCCTCCAGCTAGCCGCGAGGGCTGCTCGTTGCCCGGCACGGCGCCGGTCATGATGGCCACTACTTCGGCCATCGAATGCTGCTGCGGAGTTGTGGAGAGCAACGCGTCGCCCGAGGCGCATGATGTGAATGCGGTCTGCTAACTCGAAAACGTGCGGCATGTTGTGACTGATGAGGATCACCGGAAGCCCCGATCCCGGATCGTCCGGATCAGGTTCAGCACTTCTCCGGACTCGCGGACGCCGAGGGGCGGCCGTCGGCTCGTCCATGATGACCAAGCGGCGAGCGAAAATGGCGGAACGAGCCACCGCCACCCCCTGACGCTGCCCGCCGGAGAGATCTTCAACCGCGCTGTCAATCGACGGAAGGCGGAACTTCAGCTCCTCCATTTTTTCTGCGCCTCCCGCTTCATTCTGCCTTTATCCAGCAGCCGAAACCAGGAACCAAGCAGCCCGCGGCAGCGGACTCTCGACCCAGAAAGAGGTTGGTCGCGATGTCGAGGGCAGGAGCGACGGCGAGATCCTGGCATACAGTCTCGATGCCGCGCTTGCGCGGGTCGAGGGGGCTGTGGAAGTGAACCGGCACCCCGTCCAGCAAGACTTCCCCTCATCTGGTATAACCGCGCCGCAAAGCACTTTGATCAGCGTGCTCTTGCCCGCGCCGTTGTCACCGATAATCGCGAGCACCTCGCCTGCACGCAGCTCCAGGTTGGCGCCATCGAGCGCTGTCACGTGCCCGTAACGTTTGACGATATTACGCGCCTCCAATACGATTTCGCCCTGCGCCGGGGCCTTGGTGTTCTCGACCGCGACCTTCATCGCTGCCTCCCTCTAGAGATCTGATCGACCGCGACGGCGCTGATCACCAGGACGCCAGTCACCAGATCTTGCCAGAGCGGGTCAATCCCGGAGAGGGTCAGACCGTTGCGCAATACGGACACGATCAAGGTTCCAACGAGTGTTCCCCAGATGCTCCCGCGTCCGCCGAACAGGCTCGTGCCCCCGATCACGACTGCCGTAATGCTGTCGAGATTGGCACTTTGCAACGCGTTCGGGTCAGCGTTGGGGATGCGGCCCAGAGAGAGCCATGCACCGATCCCGCATAGGAAGGCTGCGAACGTATAGACGGAAAGGAGCCTGTTCTCTACGGGGATGCCTACAAGCCGGGCAGCCGCACGGTTGTTGCCGATTGCGTAAACGTGTCGACCCCAGGCGGTCTGCGTGAGCAGGTACTCACACGAAGGCGTATAGACCGAACATGATCATCATCCCGCGCGTGATCCCGGTGCCGCCAACAATCCAACTGTTCCCTGTCCAGCCGAGCAAGTCGTCAGTTACGGGAAGGACCCACCCTGCGCAAACAGGCGCGTAGCAGCGGTGACGATCCCGAGCAAACCGAGCGTGACGATAAACGGCGGCAACATCAGCCTGCTCACCAGCGTCCCGGCAACAAGACCAACGCACGTGCACAGCAAGATTGCGAATAACAGGCATAGCGCCGCGGTGTGACCCTCATTGACCAGCCGACCAGCGACAATCGTCCCGAGCACCGCAATAGAGCCGTTGGCGAGGTCGATCCCGGCCGTCAGGATGATGATCGTCTGACCGATCGCTAGCGTTCCGACGATTACGCTCTGCTGAATGACGAGCGAAAGGTTTCCGGCGGCCAGGAACGTATCTGTGCTAAGCGAGAATATGGCGCAGAACGCCATCAGGACAACGAGTGAGCCAACCGTCGGTGTCGCCAAGGCTCGGCCGAGCAGTGACCGTGCCGCGATTCGATGGCGCCATAGTGCTTTGTCGACTAGGCTGTCTCGTTAAAGGGCGAGTATCGACAGGACGCGCGAGACTGAGTCTGCAGCCTCCAGCAGTTCTCCACGCCGAACTTCGTATCCTTTGAGGGCAGGCCCGGGAACGGCTTGTCGGTAATAAGAGTCGCACCGGTATCGATAAACCCGCTCGGCTTCTTACCGGTCTTGACGAAATCGACGACGTAGCCGACACCGCGAGTGGCCATTATCTTGGGAAACTGCATTACCGTAGCCGCAATTTTGCCGTCCTTGACGTACTGAACGCCCAGGCAGCCACCGTCAATCGAAGTCAAAACGATGTCCTTGACCTTGCCAGCCTTCTTGATAGCCGCGTAGGCGCCCTGCGCCGCCGGCTCGTTGATGGTGTAAACAACATTGATATCGGGGTGGGCGGTCAGGAGGTTCTCCATGGCCGTCTGACCCTTATCCAGTGCGCCGTTTGTGATCTGCTTACCGACGATTGCCGGGTCGCCTTCCTTGATGCCGAAGCCCTTGAGGAATCCATCATGGCGTTGCGTATCTACGGTGCCACCTGGCGTGCCGTCGAGCATCGCGAGCTTCGGGGCCTTATCCCCGAGCGCCTTCCTTGCGTACTGACCCTGGAGAACACCGGCCTCGAAATTGTCGGTGGCAAGAGTTGCGTCAACAGCATCCGCAGGATCCGTGGCCGTATCGAGGGCGATGACGAGGATGCCTTTGTCGCGAGCTTTTTGACGGCGCCCAGCACTCCCGTGGAGTTACTCGGCGTAATCAGGATACCCTTGACGCCGGCACTGATCATGTTCTCGATCGCTGCGACCTGCCCCTCATTGTCGCCGTCAAACTTGCCGAACCGAGCGATGAGCTTCGCGCCGTGCTTCTCGGCTTCCGCCGCCGCTGCCTGCCGCATCTTCACGAAAAACGGATTGACTTCGGTCTTTGTGATCAGGCCGATCAGAATCTGGTCGGTGGATTCAGCGGCAGTCACCGACATCGCTGAGCTGCCGAAGACTGCAAGTATCGGTATCAGAGCTGCAACGAAAGCAAGCAATGGGCCGGACCTAGAGCGGTACCGGCTGCGGCCACAGCTCGTTTGTCTCTTCATTTGTGTCATTGTTTCGTTCCTATCGTAAGTCTCACCGATGTTAGCTCCTTCGGTGCGAAGCGCCGTAGCGAGCGTGTCAACAATAATGCGCATTTTGTTGGATTTGTTTGGAGGTTAAATAATGGTCAAGCGCATGACGTAGCGCGGTAAGAACTAAAATCAGATGTATTCTCGTCGCACCACATCCGTCAGGAGCGTTGGAGTGGTCGCGGCATCCCGGAAGTGCGAGGGCGACTCATGGCTGACTCGGGCTTGAGACGGGTATCTGGCGCCCTGCCGATTTTACGGTCTTGGCGCCAAGGCTCTTGAGTTCTGGGGAGATGGGCATTTGGAAAATTCGACGGGGGAATCGCAGCCTTGGCTGGAGCTAGACAGACAGCGCCACGCAAGTGTTTATCCGGGCCGTTGAATCTTTGTCAATTTCTAACTTTGCCGACGGAGAATATTACCATCACAGCGTTACCGGCGGCCCTCCTGAGAAGGCAGCGACTCTCGAGGCGTTTCGTGGTTCCTCGAAACCGGCGGCGGTCCGCCAAAGGGTATTACTGATGTTGGGAGGATGGCATGCTCCGAAGAACAACCGCGGATTCTGCCTCGGCGAGAGGGGAGGACGCCAGCGGATTGCCGCAAAATGCGGTTGTTTGCCAAAATCGTCTCCGACGTGGGTGTGCTCGAGCGACGGCCTAATCTTTCATGTTCTTCCTGGCGTATTTCAAGGCAGCCTCAGGGGTAGCCCTGCCGCTGGTGGCGATCTCGAACGCCGCTTTCATCGCACTCCAGAACCTGCCCATCTGAGGAATGTTGGGCATGACGACTCCGTTCAGAGCGTTTTCATAGGTTCCCTTGATTAAGGGATTCCTGGCGCTCATCTCGTCGGCAAGAGCTTTCAGCGCAGGAACACCGAGCGGCGCCTCGGCATCGATGGCCTTAAGGCCGTCTGCGGTGCAGACGTATTTCTCGAGAAATTGCTTTGCGAAGTCGGCGTTCGGGCTCGCACGGTTGATGAGCGCCGTGAGAACGCCGACGAACGGCCTACCTGGGTTGTCCGCCAACCCCGGCAGCGGCGCGAGTTCAAAATCGATGCCGCTTTTGCGGAGATCAGCCCACTCCCACGGGCCATTGACCATTGTAGCGAGCTCGCCGTCGCTCATTTTCTGATTCATCACGCTTTGAGTAGAGCCCTTCGGAAGCACGTCCGCGTTGATCAGGTCCACGATCGCCTTCAAACCCTCGATGGCGCCGGCATTATCGACGCCGATATCTTTGAGGTTATAGCCTTTCTCAGTTCTCTTGAAAGAATAAGCCCCAGCGCTGGCAAGGAACGGGAAACTAAAGTATGGCGACGTGTAGTCCCACATGATCGCAATTAATTTTGGGTCCTTTGCCTTGAGTTCTTTGGCGAATGCAGGGTAATCCGAGAGCCGGGCCGGGGGTTTTCCTGTGACGAGCTTTTGTTGCAGATTAATGAGACACACTCAAGAGCAAGAGGATATCCCCAGATCCGCCTATTATGCGTTACCGCCTCCCACGCGATGGGGAGGAACGCCGCCTTGAAATCCTCCCTGATCTTCAGCGGCTCTAACAAACCTGCGTCGGCCCATTCTCCAATTCGATCGTGAGCCCAGAAGAAGATGTCAGGGCCTTTGCCGCTCTGAGCTGCTACTTGGAATTTATTGGTGATCTCCTCCTGGGTTTCCACTTTGACGGAAACGCCCATCTCTTGTTCAAATTTCTTACCGAGTTTATCTAGGGCGCGGTAACCGCTGTCGTCGCTTATCCAGATGAGGAGTTCGCCGTCTGTCCAGGCAAGTCCGCGGGCGGCGGAAAAGAGTAGGAAGAATCCAAAGAGAAGTTTTTGCTCATCTTCTAGAAATGCGGGGCGACAAGGCTCTTAGCGAAAATGAGGCTTTTCCGTCCTCTATCGCGTTGCGCAGAGCTTTCTGAGGAATGTGTCTGGCGCTCCATGCTGATCATCACCGCTCAAATCAAAGGGTTGTGTGGCGTGTGAGATACCTGACAGCGAGACCACGGTCAATGCCGGGCCTCAAGTAGATTTCGACCCACCCATCGGCGTTGACGCCCGGGCATGTATCCGGCTGACGCTCGGGAATTTTCGTTCCGCAGCATCGAGCGACTCGCTGGTTGTTCTTTGCCAATCGCTGCAAGTTTCACACCTGGGATTACGAGGAGATTATGCATAGATCCTGTTGCCCCGACGACGCGGCAAAACCAGCACCGACTCCCTCGACGACAAATCACCCTACAACCTTCGGAGGAGACCACGAAAGACACGCGATCGAGCAGGCGTTCGTGCTGACGCAGGTCTTGCTGCCGAGCTATCGGGAGTGCCGCGAGCCGAACGTGACCGTCGACCCCTCCTCCACGGAGGACCTTAGTCTCCGCCGAATACGTCGGTCATCCGAGCCCGCGACCGCCGTCGACGACGAGGCGCTGGCCTGTGACGAAACCTGCCGCCTCGGACGCGAAGAAGCTCACCGCGTGGGCGATGTCCTCGGGCGTCCTGATGCGGCCCGCAGGCACCGAGGAGATGTAGGCGCTTCGGACCTCGTCCCCCACATCCGCGTGGCGCTCGACGGGGACGAAGCCCGGAGCGACCGTGTTCACGGTGATTCCCAGGTGGGCGAGCTCTCTGGCCCAGCTGCGCGTGAGACCGATCTGGGCGCTCTTCGCTGTGGCGTAGGCGGACGTTCCCGGAGGCGGCCTGTCGGCGACCTCGGAGTCGATCTGCACGATGCGCCCGAACCGTCGCTCGCGCATTGCGGGGAGCGCAGCCCGCCCGAGCAGGACCGGGCTCTTGACGAAGAACTCGAGCTGCGCGACGTGGTCCGCCCACGCCACATCGTCCAGCGGAGCTTCCGGCTGCGGGCCGGTCGCGTTCAGCACCAGCACCTCGACCGGGCCGAGCCGCTCGGCGATCGCCGCCACGAGTGCGACCACCTGCCCCTCGTCGGTGATGTCAGCCGGGAAGGCCTGCGCGACCCCTCCCCACTCGCGAATGGCACCGACGACGGCGAGCGCCTGCTCCCCGCCGTGCCGGTCGTTGACGGCTACGGCCAACCCATCCCGGGCGAGGCGGCGGGCGATCGCGCCGCCAAGCCCGCGCGAACTCCCGGTCACAAGGGCAACGCGAGGCTGCTGAAGGCCTGCCGTCAAGGCGGAAGCTCCACCAGTACTGAACTGATAGGAAATCGCTTCTGGCCCTCCGGGGCGTTGGCCCGGAGTCTGAAGCCGAAAGCCTGCGTTTCCATGGGCGCAGAGTGACCAAAGTGGGCCCGGAAGTCAAACACGGGCTGTTTCGGGTTGCGGGGCGCGCCCGCAAACGAAAAAGCCGTCGTCGGAGGGCTGGGGGCCGCTGAACAAGCGGTGCGAGAGGCGCACTCGGGCGCTGCCGGACTTCCGCAATGCACGCGCACCCCCTCTTGCCAGAGCCCGAGAGGGCGCAAGATGCGCTCGATGATAGGCTATTATTGTCGGCTTACAGGTTTTCCCGTTGCAGCGGCTTAACCCCCGACTCTTGACGCTCTCCTTATTGGAACCGAGCCTCGATGATGGAGAAATCGTCGTCCAGGCGAGGCGATCCACGAAGGTGATAAACATGATCCAGGAGTTCATCCATTAGGCTTCCATGCTGTTCGGCCAGGGTCACCAGATGCGCAATGCAAGCGTCCAGATTCCACTCGTCACATCCGTCGCGGAAGATTTCAAATACGCCGTCGCTGAAGATCAGCAGGCGTGCGCCCACCGGGATGCGGCACGACTGAGCTGGAAACTCTACACCACGAAGCACACCCATCATCAGGCCGGAGGAGGGAAGAAGCAGCGGGTTCGGCTCGCCAGGAAGCAGCACAATCGCGGGGGATGACCGCCTCCGGCCCAAGTCATCGTGCGGCTCGCGCAGTGGTAAACACCATACCAGATCGTGAAGAATCTTTGGCCGTGCTGTTCGCCTTGGAAGGCGTTATTGAGTTTGGCCAGCACCTGATCGGGTTGCTTCATGTCGGCCCCAGGTAATGCGCCCGCGCGGATCACGTTGGCCACGGTGACCGATAGCAATGCGGCATCCAGCCCGTGTCCGGTGACGTCGACGAGGTAAAGGGCGAGGTGATCGTCGTCCACCCAGTGGTAGCCGATCGTATCGCCGCCGAGGGTGGAGGCCGGAAGGTAACGCCAATCAACAGAGACCAACCCGACCATCGGCGGCGGGATGCAGTCGCGCACGTATTTGATGCCGGCGGCGAACTCCGCGCGCATTCGCTCATCGCTGAGGCTCTCAAGTAGGGCCGCAGCGTCCACCAGATCGGGCATCGTAAAGCCCTCAGTGAAGACGCCGATGCACTGTGCCGAGCGCCCTGAAGGCTTCCTCGCGGCGGCCTTGCTTTTGCCAAAGTCGCGCGAGGCTCGTCGTGGCGCGCAGTTCCCACGCTTTGCTCTGCTGGCGCTGGGCCGTCCCGACGGCGCGACGGAAGCATTCCTCCGCCGAGGTTTGATCGCCTGACTCAGCCAGAGCCAATTCGCCATTGAGCCGATGCAATTCCGCTTCTTGGAATCGCTCGTCGTTCTTCTCCACGAGTGCGAGTGCCTCGTTCAGGGCTACGTGCGCTTCGGCGAATCTCCTCGCCTGCAAGCAGCCATCTGCCAGTATGCTCAAGTAATACGGAACGCGCCAGTTCTGGCGCCCGTGCCTCGGTAGGCTTCCAGGCCATTTTTGCAGTAGCCGAATCCCCTGCTCCAGTCGGCTCCTGCAGCAACAAGCCGCCGCCAGCGTAAAGCGTTCCTGATGCGTGCCAGAAAAGAAACCCCTGTTCCGTTGCGATCCGAATTTGCTCGTCGCCGGCCGCCTGCGCCTTCATCCCCAGTCGGCAATGCTGGTAGAGCCAACCCGTGTGATGCAATGCGTATTCGAGGCTGAAGGGGTGGTTGATGGCGCGTGCAAGCTTGACCATTTCGCCATTGAGTTTAAGCGCCTGCTCCGAAAACCGAGGTGCCACAAGGCCAGCGCCAGATAACAGCGAAGAGTGACGCCGGCATCCTCGCCCAGCAGCCCGGCCCAGAACGCCGTACGCTCGCGGTCGTCGAACTCGGCGATCGCCCGCGCGCAACACTCGCGAGCTCCGGCAAAATCGCCCCGATAGAGTCGTGTCAGGCCCTTCAGGAAGAGAGCCTCCATCGAGGATGCCGGGATCGTTGAATCGTTCGCCAAACGCCATGGCTTCGTCCGCCAATTCGCTACAGATGCAAAAGTCGCCGCGCACTATATGAAACGCGAAATTACCCCACATTATTGTGAAGAGTTGCGGCGTTTGGCCCAACCTGCTCGCACAGCGCGCGGGCGCGATGGAATATCGGACCGACTTCAGGCGCCGCATACCCACGTGAAGCGATGTAAGCAGTGCCCAGCGGACCGAGCAGCTCTAATTCGCGGGCATCGCGTTCGGGCGATGCCTTCAAGCGCTTCAAGCAGTTTGAGGCCTTTAGTGAGGTGGTTGATCGCTTCGGCATGCGCGAAACCGGTCCCGTGACCGCAGCCCCGCCTTCAAGCAATATCCGATCGCCTTCTCTATCATCCCGGCTTCCCTGAAGTGCTCCGCGAGCAGTTCCGGCTGCGCTTCAACCAAGTGCGCAAACCGTGCTTCCATGACCTCGGCGACCTGCTGATGAAATCGCCGCCGCTTGGGCTCGCCGATCGCACTATACAGCGCTTCCTCGATCAGGACGTGCTTAAAGAGGTAAACGCATTCTGGCGGCTGACCCATAGCGTAGACGATTCCGGCCGACACAAGCTTTGCCAACTCGGTCCTCAGCGTCTGTTCGTCAACAGCCCCGACGGCCGCGAGCAAGCGTAATCAAACTCACGGCCGAGTGTGGCGGCGAGCTGGGCTACGTCGCGGTTGCCCGACATTCGATCGAGCCGTGCCATCACGAGCTCCTGCAGCGTTGCCGGCAGTTCTCTCGCGCTCGCCGCCGTGCCGGGGAAGACGCGATCGTGGCGGGTTCGAACACCGCCGACTCACGTGCAAGGCGGCTAAATTCTTCGACCAACAGCGGGACCCCGCTGTGTGCGGTTGTAGATTTGCGTGACCAACGCCTCCGGCAACACTTCGCCCGCATCTTCTTCGCATCCACTCGGCTACTTGCCGCCGTGTTAGCCGATTGAGGGCCAAAGTTCGTTTGATGCGCCAGCGCCGGCCACGGGGTTTTGAATTCCGGACGGAATGTGAGCACGGTGAGGATTCGGTCGTGCGCGCCCTCGCTGATAAACTGCCTTAAGGAACTCCAGGCTCGACGCGTCAATCCAGTGCAGGTCCTCCACGACGAATAGGACCGATCGCTTGCGAGAGTACGCGCAAGCAACCACTCCCGTAGCGCACGAAAGGTCTCCTCACGCTCGCGAGCGGGCGTGAGGCCGGCCACCGAATACCGCTCATCTGGTGGCAGCAAAAGCAATTTGGCAAATAGCGCCAACGACCTCCGGCCGCCCACAGATCACAAGCATCCAGATGCCGCGCCAATCGGTCGAAGCGAGCCGTCGGTGACGGATCGCGTCCGGTCCCGAGGAAGCGCTCCAGATAATCGGCCACAGGATAAAGCTCCGAGTTCTGGAATTGTTCTGAGCACCGCCACTCGATAACTGGCAGAGTCCTGGTCGACCGACGCGCTCGCGGATTCGCCCGACGCTGCCGAGGCAGCGTCGCTCCCATGGGCCTGCACACGCTGCGCGAGTGTCTGCACAAGGCGGCGACTTGCCCAAGCCCGCCTCCCCGACTACAAGGACGACTTGGCCCATCCCCTCTTGAGCCTGCTCCCACCGATCTTTCAGCAAACTCAATTCGGTATCCCGACCCGTGAGCGGCGCGAGCCCAAGCGGCATCGTGTGCTTCGGCCTCGTCACGACCTCTCGATTCGGACTTCGTTTGCGACTCGCAGGCCCGTTCCTGCCGCTTCGATCCATCAGCGAGTCTGAAGAGATTCATGGGATCACCTTCCCAGAAAGTAGAATCCAGCGCGAGGACAACCGCGCGCCGGTTTCGTTACAAATCAACGGCGTTGAGGAGGCGATTTTGCTCATCGCAACGTGACTTGGTGGATCAGCATCGTGCCATGGCGCGTGCTATGTCTAAGCACGAAAAGCGACACTTCTAAGACTAAAGGCTGTTGCAAAAGTCTGTAGCCTTGGGAGCTTCACCGCGATTTTTTAAAAGATTATGGTTGCATGTCTGTGGAATAATCGAGTATATCGATTAGGTAGTGGTCGGACCCCTTCAGCGCCAGCCTTCTCTGTTCGGCTTTGCTTTCTTCAAAGAGCTCGCCTGCCTTCAGGACCCGACCCTGGGCGAGATTGATCTGCTGCTCGATGATCCTGCCTTGGTGGCCATTTGCTCGCGGGCGCTTGCGGCCCGTCGCCATCGCTCCATGGATTTTGGGCGCTCCACGATCGCGCCCGACCGTCTGCTGGGCTGCGTTGTGCTCAAGCATCTCAAAGGCTGGTCGTTTCGAGGGCTCGAAGAGGAGTTGCGCGCCAATCTGCTTTATCGGCGCTTCACCCGCTTTTATGAAGACCCGATCCCGGATCACACGGTTTTTTCACGCCTCTTCGCTCTCTTTGGAACAGAGGGGCCGCAGGCTCTTCACGCACAGGTGATCGCCAGGGCCAGAGCGCTTTCCTTGCCAAGGGTCACTGCTTGCGCACCGACACGACCGCGGTGGAGACTAACATTCACCATCCAAGCGACAGCTCGCTGCTGGCCGACTCGCTACGCGTGCTGACGCGGTCGCTCAAAACGATCAGCCAAAGCTGTCAGCAAGGCGGCTGGAAGGTAGTCGATCATGCGCGCGCCACCAAATACCGGCTGCTGGAGATCGCGCGGGCGAGCAGGCTTCTCAATGATGCGGGCCAGCAGCGCTTGAAAAAGAGCTATGGCAGGTTGCTGGGACTGACGCGCGCAGTGACTTTGCAGGCCTGCGCAGTTCTGGCCAGGCTCTCCAGCGCACAGTTAAGTGCGCGGCCCGATGCGCGGACGCGGGTGCTGCGCCAGGAAACTCGCCTGCGCCATTATTTGCCGCTCGTTGAGCGGGTGATGGAGCAGACTCAAGCACGGGTTTTCCAAGCCCAGAGCCATTATCCAGAGAAGATATTGAGTCTGTTCGAAGCGCACAGCGTCGTGATCCGCAAAGGCAAGCCGCATAAACCCAATGAGTTTGGACGTCTGGTGCGCCTTGATGAGGTCGAAAATGGCATCGTCAGCGGGTATGAGCTTGACTTCGCTTCGATCGCGTGCGCTTCCCACAACTGGCTGTCGGGACAGGTGACCTTGCCCTGGTTCAAGTCATCCGACTTCGCGGCCGCGGAATCGTCCTGGTAGGCGTCCCAGATCTTGCCCCAATCGGTGAACGAAGGCGCGTTCAGCACGAAGTAGAAGTCGACGTTCCCCGCGCCGCTGGCGACCGCCGGGAAGAACACCCTCATCTTGACTGCCGCACCGCCCGGCATCTGCCGGACCGCCTTGAGCCAGTCCGCGGCAATGGCCTCCACCTGCTTCTCGGTCGTGCCGTCTTTCATCTCGCACGCCCAGATCTGCACAACCTCGAAATGGGCTTGGCGCAACTTCTTCCTCCGACGTAGCGTCCGCAGCTCCCAGATAGGCCGGGGCCCCGACGGCGATCAATAAATTTAATATTAAACGAGTTATGGACTTCATAATTAATTATCTAACATACTTTTTTCATAAACCGCCATGGTCTGTTCAGCGGTTTGATACCAGCTCAATTTTTGCATCTTCATAGGCTTTTGTACTCCATATTGTTCAACAAATCTTTTTTGAATATGCATTCTGCATTGTGGCTAACAATTCATTCTCTTGATTGAGCATCGGCACGAGAAGTCAGCGGCCGTTACGGGTATCGGCGAATCGCCGCCCTGCTGCGGCAGGAGGGTTGGCCGGTAGGAAAAAGACACGTGCAGCGGTTGCGAAGATCCCTCGGGCTGCGAGTGCCGCCCACCAGGCGCAAGGTGGTGCGTCGTGGCGTCTCCACGGGGCTGCCGACGAAGGCCGAGCACCGGGGCCATGTCTGGAGCTGGGACTTCATCTCGGATGCCACCACGCGAGGCGGAGCCCTGCGCATGCTGACGATCCTGGACGAATACACCCGTGAGTGTCATGTGCTGCGGGCCGACCGTGCTCTCAAGAGCAGCGATGTGCTCGAATGGATCGGGCGGGCCATCGCCGAGCACGGATCGCCCGCCTACCTGCGGAGTGACAATGGTCCCGAGTTTATCGCCAAGGAAGTCCAGCGATGGCTGGCCGCCAACCAGATCAAGACGATCTATATCGAGCCCGGCAGTCCGTGGCAAAATGGCTTCGTCGAAAGTTTCCATGGACGCTTGCGCGACGAGTGCCTCAACCGGGAGCAGCTCTGGACCCTGACCGAAGCCCGCGTAGTCATTGAGGACTACCGCTGCCAATACAACCATCACCGGCCGCACAGCAAGCTGGGCTGAAACGCTTCGCGGCCACCGCGGATTGTCATTTCGCGATCCAGCGACATGAACAGCGCAGTCGTTCTCCATCCCGGCGTCTTCGACAATTGCGGCAACGCGTTCCTCGAGCTTCTGGTCGTGCCCATGCCGATTTGAGTTCGACGATGACGCGGCAACGTCCCTTGCACGCCGCAAGGGCTTCTGCCAGCGTCGGCACTTCGTTCTGCGGAATATCGCGGATCCTTGAAGCTGCCAATATCGACAGAGCGCAACGATGCGGCGTCACCGTCCCAGATTTTGGTTGGATTGTGTCCCACTTTCATCAAGTCGCTGTCATGGACGACAAGAACCTGCCCATCGGCGGATTCCTGCACATCGAACTCGATGAAGTCGGTGTGCTGCTCGGCCGCAAGACGAAATGCGGCCAGTGTGATTCTCCGGCGCGATCGCCGACGAACCTCGATGCGCAATGATCAGCGCCGGAGACTGATCGCGATTCGCCAGGAATGCGAACAAGCCGACGCCGACAGCGGCGAGCAGCGCGAGCGCAGCTATTCCCGCAACAGCGCGAGGGAAAATCGTCGTGGGCCGAGTGAAGCGTACTTGGCCATCGTCGATGTCGATAACTGAGGCTTACCGATGCGCAAATACAGATGAGTGATGAGTAGCGAGAACATGGAAAAATTGAAAATGCCCACCGCCAGCGTCAATACGACACCGGCGAGAGCCAATCCGGCAATGAACAGCAGCAACAGGGCCAGCGAACCGGCCAGCTGGGGCGCCACCGCGCGACCCAGGAACCGAACGAGCCATGTTGTGGCGCTGAGCAGCGCAACCGCAACAACCGCCCAAATCGTGAGTGACAGAAGAATCAGCGAATGCGAGACCATGGCTGCGCGCTGCACTCTCACCGAGCGACTCGCCGAGGGACTCACGTTTTCGAACAATACCAGCGGCATCGCGAGCGCCCAACTGGCGATGGTCCGCTGCCAGCAAAAGCGCGAGCCCGATGACGATGATCCCTACGATGACGGCCGCGGCCCAGAATTGCGGCGGATGCCGCGCAAGGGTAGTAGTTGATGTCGTGGTCGCGCAACAGCCCGAGATACGTAAGACCGGCCGCAAGCAGAAACGGTATGAGGCCGACAGGACACGCAGCACCATATGCGCCATCAGTCGAAAAACGCTGAGCGCATGCGCCGCACCGAATCGCAAAGCGCTCCTCGCGTTGAGCGTCACGCCTTGCGTCATGCCAACCCCGACAGCCATCAGGCACGCCGTTTCCACGGCGGTGATCGCGACAATCAGCGATCCGCCTAGAATCAAAGTGATGATTCCCACAGGAGTGGTGAAAAAGAACATGGCAATTTCGACGTCCGCCACAACCCGGTCGGATGTTCCGGACCGCAGCCAGCATAACAGCCAGGTCGTCGCGGGCGTGAGGATCGCAAAAGCGATCAACTTGTATGCCACGTCGGTGATACGCCATGCTGCGCCACGCCCGAAGAAAATCGCCGGAGGCGCGGGTAAAAAGCGATCGGACTGTATTCCACATCGCAGTGCTCTTTTCTTGTTGGACGGCTGGGTAAGGATAGGGAAGGATAATCCGCAGAGGGCAAGGTCAAAGCACCCGGAAGCGGTATACTGCCGGGCTGCGACGCAACGTCGGGAACATCGGGGCGATCCCCATGTCCCATTTGAGAGGAATGGAAAAATGAAGGTCGGTTTCATCGGTTTGGGCCGCATGGGGAAGGGAATGGCGCACCGCATTCAGGGCGGCGGTCATGAGTTGACGGTTTTCGATGTCGTTCCGTGAGGGCGACAACGGAGTTCGCCGCTGCCGGGCGCGGGTCGCAGATTCGACTGCGGACGTCTGCAAGGGAAACGAAGTTGTCTTGACGATGCTGGTTGAGGATTCCGCCGTCATCGATGTCGTGCTCCGGCGGCGGCGGCATGCGTGATTCTCTCGCCGGCGGCTCCATTCATCTCGCGATGGGAACCTATGGCGTGGCCCGCGATCCGGACTCTTGCCGAAGCCCATGCGAAGGCGGGACAGGTGCTGGTCGTCGCTCCAGCACTGGGGCGCCCGGACCTGCTGCCGCTTCGGGACAGCTCGGAATCGTTGCCGCCGGTCCGCAGGAGTCCGTAAAACGATGCGAGCCCTTGCTGGCGTTGATCGGCCGCCGAACATTCCGAGTCCGCATGAAGCCCGAAACAGCAACAGCCATCAAGCTGGCCAACAACATGGTTTTGGGCGCCGTCATCGTTGCGCAGGCCGAAGCTGGCGCTGCGTTGGTAGGCATCGGCATCGCCGAAGAACAGCCAGTTCTTCTTTTCCAAGCGCGGTAGGCCGAATGGAGTTCTCCACGAGGTTATTGTCTATTTGGATTCGACCATCTTCGAGATAGACGCCAAGCAATGGCCAGTTGGAGAGCGCGTAATCGATGGCCTGCCCAATGGCGCTGCGAGGCAGATAACGGCGGGACTTTTGAAGAGGACCAAGCGCGATGCAGGCGCTGGCAGATTGGACGGCTCTGGCTGATGCGCACAGCGGCGCGTTTCTGTGGACCTGCCTGGCGTGCGGCGCAGGTTTTCCTCGATGCGGTAGAGATGGCCGATCTGGCGCAGGATCCATCCGCAACGCTGCGGTGCCTGCTCGCGCGCCTCGTAGAAGTTGCGTCGCGACGTGGGCCCAGCATCCAGCCAGGGTAATATTGCGCTTGTGCTTTTTGACAAAGCTCGCGTAGGCCGCGTAAGCATCGCATTGAAGTGTGCCCTGGAAGTTTGCTGGGATCACCTTTTTGAGGCAGTCTGCTCCTCGGCTCGTTTCCCAATGATAGACCACATCGCCCCCGGGTGATAACGCTGTCCAGAGGTAGCCGAGTTTGGTTTGGCCGTGGCCGGGAGCACAGATAGCGGATCGGGGTCTCGTCAACCTGAACGTATCCACCAGCCATGACTCCGGTTCGGATGTGCTCATAAACGGGTCGCAGCCAGTCGGCAGCCAGCCCCATCCAGCGGGCCATGTTCTGGCGCGGCAAATGAACCCCGTGGCGGTTCTCAAAAATGGCTTCCTGCCTGTAGAGCGGAAGATGATCGCAATACTTGCCAACGATGATCTGCGCCAGAAGTCCGGGCGCGGCGATGCAGCGCTCCTGCAGGCTCGGCGGCAAGTGCAGCGATCACTGGAGCAGCTTCCGGTCCCCGCGCCGCACGTATTTGCGGCGCACCAATCGGCGGCGCAGGAACCGTCCGGTTCGTAGTCGAGTTGTTCGCTGACCTCCGCACCGATCAAGCGCCAATCCTGCGGAGCCTTCTGCACTTCCTTGGGATCGATGATCTCCTCAACGACCGGGCAAATCCGCAGGCCATCGCTCCCGGCGACGGGCGCCGCGCCCTGCCTCTTGGTTCGTGCCGGGGGTCAGCCTCCTCCAGAGAGGAGGCGTCGACTTTTCCCGGTTCGTTCTCCGGAGCCATCAAAAAGAGATCGAGCTGGCTGGCGTCCAGCTTCTCGCTCGAACGGCCAAACACCCGCCGGATGAGCAAGTCCATCTTCTGGCGAAGCAATTCGATTTCCTGACGCAGACGGGCGTTCTCTTCTCGCAGCTCTTGATTCTCTTTAAGAAGTTGCTTTTGCTCAGTCCCTTCACTGCCTTTATAAGCGAAGCAAGATACATGCCTAAGTATAAGCGAGAAAGACTCTTAGCCTCTCTTCACTCGCGCTCATACCAGGACGCATCCTGGCCCCGCGCAGATCGATTCCATCCATCAGCATCGAGAGGGCTTCGGCTCTCAAGGGCAGCTTGCCGCCCACTCCCATCTCCCGGCTTCGGCCACGCAAAGGTTCCCTTTTCCAAGCCGTTTGCTCAAGACCCATAAGCCGCTGCCATCCCAATAGAGGATCTTGAGCCGCGTGCGGCGCCGGTTGCTAAAGGCAAAGAGCGCCCGCTTTTGACCTCCTCGTTGAGAACGCTGCCCACCAACGCCGAAAGTCCCTCGAACCCCTTTCGCATGTCGCAGGCCTCCACCGCCACGAACACCCGCAGGCTCCCCGAAAAACTCAACATCCCCGGACCAATCCCATCGCCCGGAGAACTTCTCCCGCCAGCGCGGCCTGCGTCCGATTGCCCACCAGCATGCGAACCCCGCCTCCCATTTCCACCACGATGTTCTCAGACTTCGCGACCTCTCCCTCCACTCGCGCTTCCAGCCAACGCCGGATGATCCTTGCCTCGGAGCTGCCATTTGCTCGCCCTGGCCCGGCTCCCTTGCGTCGCTTCTGCAGCCAATACATCAGCGTCGAATATCTCACCCCGACAAACCTCGCAAACTGCGCTCCGGTCATCCCGCTGCGATCATACTCAGCAAGCATCGCCTCGCGTTTCTCCGGCGGCGTCCGAACGCGACCGACCTCATCCACCTTCAAAATCTCTGATCCAGGTTCCATAACCGTCATAGCCACATCCTATGACGCCTATGGTCCCTATTTGATAGTGGTGCTCGACGTGACGCTTACCTTGGATCAAGGTTGTCGCGGAATTAAGGATGATAGCTGAGTTTCTTCTCAGTAAAAGAAGAGCTACGTAGCTGCCTAACTTTGAATGTTCAGGTGGACTTGGTGGAATCTCATGGAGGCTTTTGCTCGACGATAATTCCCAGAGATTCCCGAGCACCTGGTCTCGAGTTTGAGCTGATCTCGGCGGTATATGCACTCAGAGAATGGATTTTCTTTGCGAATTGAAAAGTCCGGAGCAGCGCGAGGCTAAGTGCTTAAGCAGTTGACGCACTTTCGCACAATCGGTGCCCATGGTTCAGGTGCGGCAGGTCCACCGAGGATTGGGTGACATGTAATCATCTCCTTGAGATCCAGTAAGCGGCAGAACCGAGCTGTTGGAGACGGGTTGCCTAACCAGTTGGGATCAGTGCGCTGTTGTCCATGTGAATCGTTGCAAAGCGCTCGAAGAGTCTGAAATAATGCACTGGTTCATACCGACCCCTTTCACCCGGCGGCCACTCATGCCCGCCCCTGTAAATACCTCATTATCTGGCGACGCGTTTCCTGGCTGTTTCTCTAGTGACTGCCGAACGGTCCCATGACGTAAAAGGCAGCTCTCACCGGAACGCGAAAACTACTTCCACGCATCGCCGTTTAGCGGCCGAGTCACGAAGCACGATCCTTGCAGATGCCCTTCGGATTACTGATCTCGGGAAATGCCGTGCAGGCGCTGGATTAGCCGCTTCTTCTGCGGGATGACGTCGACGAAGTTGGTCTCTCGCTTTGTAGGCAGCTTACGTAGCGCTTCAGGAATCCTCGTGACACGCATGGGTCGAGAGCAGGCACCTGCTTACGGAACTCCGTGAAGACCTCATTCATCGAACCACTGCAGAAACTGAGATGCGGGTGGTCCTCAATCGTGTGCCGGGCGAATGCCGCCCTCGGCCTATACGCGTCGAGGAACTGTCCGCTCTGCCAGCCGAGGTAGATTCCAAACCGCAACTGCTCGCGCAGCCAGCGTGCGCCGCTCGCGCCAGTTGTGTCTTCGGTCCACCGTTCCAGTTCGCGGAGCTCCCTGGTTCATCCGGAGCGGGCTCTCGGCGAAGCAGCGATCCCCACTTGGTCTCCAGATACAATCGTTCGGGCGACACGTGCTCATTCAGCAGTCGAGTAGCGGACTGAAGGTCTTGGCTTGGTTCGGCTGGCACCCGCAATGATTCCACCGTGGGCTGCGAAGCTCAAGGTTACCGAACAAAGTGCTGAAACGTCACCGTATGGCTGCCTTTCAGCCGTCGGGCTCTGCCACAGTGCGGGCAACTACGTTGC
>ERZ1370068.947-contig-10866_pt1 | contig 26429 bp, 39 predicted proteins | sample MGYA00561227_ERZ1370068 | MGnify/ENA primary metagenome ERZ1370068 (study PRJEB38410, sample SAMEA6850437) | metagenome | study: Metagenomic assessment of the ecological functions of the soil: analysis of the soil microbiota associated with the...
CCAATATGTTACTGTATGCCTCTTCAATCCCATGATGCCGCACCTCGCCGAGGAGTGCTGGGCGGCGCTTCGGCCACAAGACGCTGGTCGCCGCCGAGCCGTGGCCCGCGCTCGAGCCCGACCTGCTGGTCGAGAACACCGTCACGCTCCCGGTACAGATCAACGGCAAGAAGCGCGCCGACGTTACCGTCGCGCGCGACGCCACCAACGCCGCGGTCGAGGCCGCCGTGCTCGCGCTCGACGCGGTCCAGCGCGCGCGCTCGACGGCAAGCCACCGAAGAAGGTAATCGTGGTCCCGCAGCGGATCGTCAACGTGGTGGCGTAGAGCGCCAGTCGCTCAGGGCTTGCGGTAGTTCGGGTCGAGCAGCTCGAAGCGGGTCCAGCTCTCGAACTGGCCGGTGGTGTAGTCGCCCGTCACCGGGTCGACATCGCTCTGGCCGGGCTTGCGCAGGAAGCGGGCCTCGACCGCTGAGCGGCGCTCGGCCGTCACCTTCTCGCACTTCTGCTTGAGAGAAATACCGCCGACCGCCGATCTCGCCGGCGGCCAGCGGGATGTCCGTGCAGGTCCACCCGGCTGGGTCGTAGCGGTTGATGATCGCGATCCGAAGCAGGTGCGCCATGCGGCGCGCGCCCGGGTCTCCGCGCGGGTCGCTGACGAAGCGCAATCCCCGCAGCACGCCGCCGCCATCGAACAGCACGGTGAGGATCACCGGATGCCCGGCCACCCGCGTGCCTTTCCTTGCGCGGCAAAGAGCGGATCGTCGATCGCCCGGCCGACATATTCGTCCTCGTCGTCGAAGCGCACATAGACTTCGTGCAGCCCTGAGTCCTCGGCCGGCACTTGGCGAATTCGCTCCAGTCCGTGATCTTCTGCGCGCGGCGGCCCGCCATTGCTGCCGCAGGCGAACTCGCCCCATCGGTCGGTGGTCATGGTCTTCGCATCGAGCCCGAGCTTGAGCCCGCGCAGTTCGCCCTGGTCGGGCCGGCCTTCGTGCGTGCGCAGCGGTGGCCGAGAGCAGGGCCGCGAGTGCGATGAGCGGTGCAATTCGGGACATGCGGGTCAACCTCTTCTTCCCACGCTTCCTACAGGCCGAACACGTACAGCATTGAGGCGGACGAGGTGTTCTTGAGCTCGGGGAAATCCACCATGGTGGGAGCCGACTGCTTGAGCCGACCAGCACCGCGATGTACTGCTTGCCGTTGACCGAATAGCTGATCGGCGGCGCGTTGATGCCGGTGCCGGTGTTGAAGCTCCACAGCTCCTGCAGGGTCTTGGCCGTCGTAGGCCGCGAAGGTGCCGTCGATCTGCGCCGTTGAAGACCAGGTTGCCGGCGGTCGCGAGCGCGCCGCCACAGTTCGGGTAGGTGAGCTTGATCGACGCCTTGGTCTCGCCGGTGACCGGATCGACCGCCTTGATGGCGCCCTAGCGCTTCTCGTTCGGCAGCGCCGTGGTCGCGCCGCCGGCGAAGCGCTCGCGCGGCTTCACGCGTGCCGCCCTGGTCGACAAAGCTCTTCTGCTCGACCGGTGGTGATCGAGTTGCAGCCTTCGATGGTCGGCATGATAGAGCAGGCTGAGCTCGGATTGTAGGCCGACGGCTGCCAGTTCTTGCCGCCGCCGTTCGACGGGCAGGTTCGCGACGGCCCTGGCCGCGCATGCCGTGGCTGCCGGGCGCGTAGATCTGCACGTCCTTGGTGGGATCGTAGTTGAGCGGCTTGCCGGTCTTGGGATCGAGCCCGGTGGTCCAGGTCAGCTGATCGACATATTGCTTGCCGATCACGAACGAGCCGTTGATCCGGTCGAGCGCATAGAAGAAGCCGTTGCGCGCCGCGTGCACGACGAGCTTGCGGTCCTCGCCGTTGACCTTGGCGTTGATGATCGGGTGCTCGGAGATTTCGTCGAAGTCGTAGGGGTCGTTGGGCGTGTACTGGAAGCCCCACTTGATCTTGCCGTCGCCGGGGCTGAGCGCGAGCACGCTCGCGGCCCATTTGTTGTCGCCGGGCCGGTATTCGACGATCGTAGTCGGGACCGGCATTGCCGATGCCCTGATAGAACGTGTCGGATCTCCGGATCGTAGGTCGCGGTCTCCCAGATCGAGCCGCCGCCGTGCTTCCAGCGCTCCTGGCCGTCCTTCCAGGTCTCGTTGCCGGGCTCGCCGGCGCCCGGGATCGTGTAGGTGCGCCAGAGCTGCTTGCCGGTGTTGAGGTCGGTGCCGTCGATGAAGCCGCGGATGCCGTATTCGCCGCCGGCGGTGCCGACGATCGCGACGTCGCGGATCGACCAGCGGCGCGAGCGTCAGCGTCTCGCCAATCGCCGGGTCGGCGATCTTGCGCTCCCACACCTTCTCGCCGGTCGCCTTGTTGATCGCGAACAGCCGGCCGTCGAGCGAGATCGAGATGACCTTGTCCTTCCACAGCGCGACGCCGCGGTTGTTGACGCCGCAGCAGGCGACGTCGCCGGCCCAGGCCGCGATCGGTCTCCGGATCGAAGCTGCCAGCGGAACGTGCCCTTCTTGCCGCTCGATACGTCGATGGCATAGACCCGGCCCCAGCCGTCCGGTGACGTACATGATGCCGTCCTCGACGATCGGGGTCGCTTCGAGCGTTGCCGAACTTGTAGCGGGTGCCGCCGCCCTCGAAGCCGCCGAGCGCGACCGTGAAGGCAAGCTTCAGGTTCTTCACGTTGCCGGTGTTGATCTCCTTGAGCGCCGAGAACCGGTGGCCCTCGTAGTTGCCGTGGTGCAGAAGCCAGTTCTGCGGTTCCTTGGCGACGCTGAGCGCGCGCTCGTGAGGTCATGTCGGCAGCGCCCGTACCGGGATGAGCGCGGTTGCCAGCAACAGCGAAGCCGTCGCGACTGCGGCGCGAGACATCGATGGTCATCGATCATCCTCCCTGGTTTTCTTCCTCTCCGCCATGAGGGCGATTGAGGCCACGATCTCTCGACAGACGACCTCACTGGGGGAGAGGGGTCTGCACGTTGCGCCATCGCAGCAGTGATTACAGACCGAATACGTACAACATCGACGCCGGTGAGTTGTTCTTGAGTTCAGGGTACTCCGCGATCTCGGCCGGGTTTTGCCGCGCGCCGGCCAGCACGGCGATGTATTGTTTGCCATTGATCGCGAAGCGTGATGGGCGGGGCGCGGAAGGCCGTGCCGGCATTGAAGCTCCACAATTCCTGCAGGGTCCTGCCGTCATAGGCCGCGAAGTTGCCGTCCATCTGCCCGTTGAACACGAGGTTGCCGGCGGTCGCGAGCAGCGCCGCTGCGGTTCGGGTAGGCGAGCTTCAAATTCGCCTTGGTCTCGCCGGTGACCGGATCGATCGCCTTGAGCGCGCCGTAGCGCTTCTCATTGCGCAGCGGCGTGGTGCCGCCGCCGGCGAAGCGCTCGCGCGGCTTCACGGTGCCGCCCTGGTCGACGAAGTCCTTCTGCTCGGCGGTGGCGATGGCGTTGCAGCCCTCGACGGTCGGCAGATACATGAGATTGAGCCCGGGATTATAGGCCGACGGCGCCCAGTTCTTGCCGCCGGAGTTTGACGGGCAAAGCCGTGTTCCGGGCACGCCGCGCAGGCCGTGGCTGCCTGGCGCATAGACCTGCACATCCTTGGTCGGATCGTAGTTCAGCGGCAGGCCGGTCTTCGGGTCGAGCCCGGGCGTCCAGTTCAACTCGTCGACATATTGCTTGCCGACGACGAACGAGCCGTTGACCCGATCGAGCGCGTAGTAGAAGCCGTTGCGGGCGGCGTGCACCACGAGCTTGCGGTCCTCGCCGTTGACCTTGAGCGTTGAGGATCGGGTGCTCGGAGATCTCGTCGAAGTCGTAGGGGTCGTTCGGGGTGTACTGGAACCCCCATTTGATCTTGCCGTCGCGCGGGCTAGAGCGCGAGCACGCTTGCGGCCCATTTGTTGTCGCCGGGGCGGTATTCCGGATCGTAGTCGGGGCCGGCATTGCCGATGCCCTGATAGAACGTGTCGGTGTCCGGATCGTAGGTCGCGGTCTCCCAGATCGAGCCGCCGCCGTGCTTCCAGCGCTCCTTGCCGTCCTTCCAGGTCTCGTTGCCGGGCTCGCCGGCGCCGGGAATCGTGTAGGTGCGCCAGACCTGCCTGCCCGGTGTTGAGGTCGGTGCCGTCGATGAAGCCGCGGATGCCGTATTCGCCGCCGGCGGTGCCGACGATCGCGACGTCGCGGACGACCAGCGGCGCGAGCGTGAGCGTCTCGGCGATGCCGGGATCGGCGATCTTGCGCTCCCACACCTTCTCGCCGGTCGCCTTGTTGAGCGCGAACATGCGGCCGTCGAGCGAGATCGAGATCACCTTGTCCTTCCACAGCGCGACGCCGCGGTTGTTGACGCCGCAGCAGGCGACGTCGCCGGCCCAGGCGCGATCGATTTCCGGGTCGAACCGCCAGCGGAACATGCCCTTCTTGCCGCTGGTCATGTCGATGGCATAGACCCGGCCCCAGCCGTCGGTGACATACATGATGCCGTCCTCGACCAGCGGGGTGGCTTCCAGATTGCCGTGCTGGCGTAGCGGTTGCCGCCGCCTTCAAAGCCAGCCAGTGCGACCGAAAACATCAGCTTGAGATTCTTGACGTTCGCCGGCGTTGATCTCGCTTGAGCGCCGAGAAGCGGTGACCCTCGTAATTGCCGTGGTGCAGGAGCCAGTTCTGCGGCTCCTTGACGACGTTGAGCGCGCGCTCGTGGGTCATGTCGGCGGCGGCTGCTGCACGGAGTGAGCGCCGTTGCCATGAGCAGCGAGCTCGCGACCGCGCCAGTCACATTGGCGCAATCTATGATCATCCTCATCGCAGTCCTCCCTTGGCCGCCGGTGCAGCGAGTGCCCGGCATGTAGTATTTGCACGCCCGAACTTTGTCGGCCAACCTGCATCCGACCCGGCGCGCGTGCCGGGTCGAGGAGTCTACGTGTGCCGACGGCCAAGACCGGCGTATTACAGAGCCGAACACGTACAGCATCGACGCCGACGAGGTATGCTTGAGCTCGGGCGCGTTCGGCGATGACCGATTCGGCTGCTGTCGCGAGCCGGCGAGCACGGCGATGTACTGCTTGCCGTTGATCGAGAAGGTGATCGGCGGCGCGTTGATGCCGGTGCCGGCGTTGAAGCTCCAGACTTCCTTCAGGGTCTTGGCGTCGTAGGCCGCGAAGGTGCCGTCCGGCATGGCCGATGAAGACCAGGTTGCCGGCGGTCGCCAGCGCGCCGCTGATAGTTCGGATATGTCGAGCTTCAGCGTGCCCTTGGTCTCGCCGGTGGTCGGATCGACCGCCTTGAGGCTGCCGGTAGAGCCGGTTGGTGGTCTTCGGCGCCGCCGCCGGCGAAGCGGTCGCGCGGCTTCACCGGGCCGCCCTGGTCGACGAAGTCCTTCTGCTCGACGGTGCTCGACGAAGTTGCAGCCCTCGATCGAGGGAATGTAGAGCAGGCCGAGCTCCGGATTGTAGGCGCTCGGCTCCCAGTTCTTGCCGCCGGAATGCGACGGGCAGAGCCGGTTGCTCATTGGGCTGCGCGCGCGTGCCGTGGCTGCCGGCGGTGTATTCCTGCACGTCCTTGGTCGGGTCGTAGTTGAGCGGCCGGCCGGTCTTGGGATCGAGGCCGGTCGTCCAGTTCAGCTCGTCGACATATTGCTTGCCGGCGACGAACGAGCCGTTGACGCGGTCGAGCGCATAGAAGAACCCGTTGCGCGCGGCGTGCACCACCAGCTTGCGATCCTCGCCATTGACCTTGGCGTTGATGATCGGGTGCTCGGAGATTTCGTCGAAGTCGTACGGGTCGTTCGGCGTGTACTGGAAGCCCCACTTGATCTTGCCGTCGCGCGGGCGAGAGCGCGAGCACGCTCGCGGCCCATTTGTTGTCGCCCGGGCGGTATTCCGGATCCCAGTCCGGGCCGGCATTGCCGATGCCCTGGTAGAAGGTGTCGGTCTCCGGATCGTAGGTCGCGGTCTCCCAGATCGAGGCGCCGCCGTGCTTCCAGCGCTCCTTGCCGTCCTTCCAGGTCTCGTTGCCGGGCTCGCCGGCGCCCGGGATGGTGTAGGTGCGCCAGAGCTGCCTGCCCGGTGTTGAGGTCGGTGCCCTCGATGAAGCCGCGGATGCCGTATTCGCCGCCGGCGGTGCCGACGATCGCCACGTCGCGCACGATCAGCGGCGCGAGCGGTGAGCGTCTCGGCGATGGCCGGGTCGGCGATCTTGCGCTCCCACACCTTCTCGCCGGTCGCCTTGTTGATGGCGAACAGCCGGCCGTCGAGCGAGATCGAGATCACCTTGTCCTTCCACAGCGCGACGCCGCGGTTGTTGACGCCGCAGCAGGCCACGTCGCCGGCCCAGGCCTTGTCGGTCTGCGGGATCGAACTTCCAGCGGAACATGCCCTTCTTGCCGCTGGTCATGTCGATGGCATAGACCGTGCCCCAGCCGTCGGGGACATACATGATGCCGTCCTCGACGATCGGAGTCGCTTCCAGGTTGCCGAACTTGTAGCGGGTGCCGGCGCCCTCGAAGCCGCCGAGCGCCGACGGTGAACGCCACCTTCAGGTTCTTGACGTTGTCGGTGTTGATCTCCTTGAGCGCCGAGAACCGGTGGCCCTGGTAGTTGCCGTGGTGCAGGAGCCAGTTCTGCGGCTCCTTGCGCGACGTTGAGCGCGCGCTCGTGGGTCATGTCGGCGGCGCTCACGGGTGTGAGCGCGGTTGCCATGAGCAGCGAAGTCGCGAACGCGCCAGCGAAGTGACGTCTTCATCGCAGTCCTCCCTTGGCCGCCGGTGCAGCGAATGCCCGGCATGTTTGTGATGGCAGCGACCCGGCGCGTGCGCCGGGTCGTGAGTTGTGTCAGACCAGAATTACAGCCCGAACACGAACAGCATCGACGCCGTCGAGGTGTGCTTGAGCTCGGGCGCGTTGTTGATGACGTTGGCCGGCTGGCGCGAGCCCGCCAGCACCGCGACGTACTGCTTGCCGTTGACCGAGTAGGTGATCGGCGGCGCGTTGATGCCGGTGCCGACGTTGAAGCTCCAGACCTCTTGCAGGGTCTTGGCGTCATAGCGCCGAGAAGGTGCCGTCGGCATGGCCGATGAAGACCAGGTTGCCGGCGGTCGCCAGCGCGCCGCAGTAGTTCGGATAGGTCGAGCTTCAGCGCGGCCTTGGTCTCGCCGGTGGTCGGATCGACCGCCTTGAGGCTGCCGGTCGAGGCGGTTGGTGGTCTTGGTGCCGCCGCCGGCGAAGCGGTCGCGCGGCTTCACCGGGCCGCCCTGGTCGACGAAGTCCTTCTGCTCGACCGTCTCGACGAAGTTGCAGCCTTCGATCGAGGGGATGTAGAGCAGACCGAGCTCCGGATTGTAGGCGCCCGGCTCCCAGTTCTTGCCGCCGGTATGCGCCGGGCAGAGCCGGTTGCTGATCGGCTGCGCGCGCGTGCCGTGGCTGCCGGCAGTGTATTCCTGCACGTCCTTGGTCGGGTCGTAGTTGAGCGGCCGGCCGGTCTTCGGGATCGAGGCCGGTCGTCCAGTTCAGCTCGTCGACATATTGCTTGCCGGCGACGAACGAGCCGTTGACGCGGTCGAGCGCATAGAAGAAGCCGTTGCGCGCGGCATGCACCACGAGCTTGCGATCCTCGCCATTGACCTTGGCGTTGATGATCGGGTGCTCGGAGATTTCGTCGAAGTCGTACGGGTCGTTCGGCGTGTACTGGAAGCCCCACTTGATCTTGCCGTCGCTCGGGCTGAGCGCCGAGCACGCTCGCCGCCCATTTGTTGTCGCCCGGGCGATATTCCGGATCCCAGTCCGGGCCGGCATTGCCGATGCCCTGGTAGAACGTGTCGGTCTCGGGATCGTAGGTCGCGGTCTCCCAGATCGAGCGCGCCGCCGTGCTTCCAGCGCTCCTTGCCGTCCTTCCAGGTCTCGTTGCCGGGCTCGCCGGCGCCGGGGATGGTGTAGGTGCGCCAGAGCCTGCTTGCCGGTGTTGAGGTCGGTGCCCTCGATGAAGCCGCGGATGCCGTATTCGCCGCCGGCGGTGCCGACGATCGCCACGTCGCGCACGATCAGCGGCGCGGCGGTCAGCGTCTCGGCGATGGCGGGATCGGCGATCTTGCGCTCCCAGACCTTCTCGCCGGTCGCCTTGTTGATGGCGAACAGCCGGCCGTCGAGCGAGATCGAGATCACCTTGTCCTTCCACAGCGCCACGCCGCGGTTGTTGACGCCGCAGCAGGCGACATCGCCGGCCCAGGCCTTGTCGGTCTGCGGATCGAACTTCCAGCGGAACATGCCCTTCTTGCCGCTGGTGACGTCGATGGCATAGACCGAGCCCCAGCCGTCGGGGACATACATGATGCCGTCCTCGACGAGCGGCGTCGCTTCCAGGTTGCCGAACTTGTAGCGGGTGCCGGCGCCCTCGAAGCCGCCGAGCGCGACGCGTGAACGCCACCTTCAGGTTCTTGACGTTGTCGGTGTTGATCTCCTTGAGCGCCGAGAACCGGTGGCCCTCGTAGTTGCCGTGGTGCAGGAGCCAGTTCTGCGGCTCCTTGGCGACGTTGAGCGCGCGCTCGTGGGTCATGTCGGCCGCGACGGCCGGCGTGAGCGCGGTCGCCATCAAGAACGAACCCGTTAGCGCACTGGCGAAGGTCTTCATGCTTTATCCTCCCGAATTGGCCGGTGCAGGACGCTGACCGGCATGTTGCTGAAGTTCGCGACTGGTCAATCTGCAAGCGTCATCGCTGCTGCTGTTGCTCGCAGAATGTCAGGTCTCTTTCCTCGATAGAGAAAATTTCCCGGCTTCGAGCTTGAGATTGCGAGCGAGGCAGACGCGGCCACGCACATCCTTGAACCTGGCATCATACATGCCCGGCGGCGTATCGGTGATGCGCAGGCGCTCGTTGGCATCGACCGTGCCGTCACGGTCGTTCTTGCACTGGTTGGCACCCCAATTGTCGGTGCCGGCCGGCGCCAGATAGAATTCCGCGATCGTGAAGGGCGTCAGATTCCAGAACCGCATCGGCGCTCCGCGGCGCAGCCCAATCGAGCACGTAGCGAAAAGCGCGGAAACCAGGACGGCGAACTCTGAGCATGTTTGTCCCCAGGGGCCTGTCGGTGTGGTGGGGTGCTAGACTAGCTCCGATCCCCGACCAGCGGAAGGTGTTGGGGATCGGCGCAGCAGCGCATTTATATTGCGCAGCCGCCGGTAATCTTGACAGGCACCGCGCCGTCGTCACTATCCACTCCTGCCGGGTGCCAAGCCACCCAAATAACGGGCCCAGATGACCGTACAGATCCTCGAAAACGAGTTCCCCACCGACCACATGCCGCTGCTGCGCTGGTTGATGTTCACCGGCGTATGCGCCTTCGGCTTCGTGCATGGTGCTGGTATTTCGGGCTGTTCCGCCTGATGTTCGCCAGCGACAAGACCTATATTTCGGCCATCATCGCGGTGCTTTATCGTGGCGACCAGCGTTCACTGTTTCGTGCGCACCGATCGCGATCTCGCGCGAATACGATGCCGCTCAACCGCGTGCTCGCGCTGGTCAGCCAGGGCGTGACCGGCTTCAATGTCGCCGGAGCAGAACGTGATGACGTCGGACGGGCGCGCGGCTGCCGCCAAGCCCGTCACCGGCCACATCCGCAACCTCATCCTCAAGGCCGCGCTTGCAGGGCCATCACCGGCATCGACCAGACCCTGCTGCTGCGCGGGCTCGCCGACGCGCTGCGCGGGCCCAACCAGCTCGGCTCGTTCGCCAGCGACGCGCTGATGAAGCTCGGCCTGCTCGGCACCATCATCGGCTTCATCCTGATGCTGGCGCCGATCGCCGGCCTCGATGCGCGCCGACCGCGCCTCGGTGAAGAGCTCCATGGGCCTGATGAGCGACGGCATGGCGGTCGCGATGTACACCACGCTGACCGGCCTGATCGGCTCGATCCTGGTGCAGATCCAGTACTATCATGCTCGATGAGGCGACCGCGCGGGTGTTCGGGCTTGCCACCGACCTGACCGAGGTCTTCGTCGTTTCCGGTCCTCGAGCGCAGAGCAGGATGGACGAGCTTCGGTAACTATCCGCGCGAGAAGGCCGTTCGATCCCTTCAGCGTGATGCTGTTCAAGGGCGCTGCAGGTCGTCGCCTTCCTGTTCTTCATCGCGCTGCTGGCGATGAATCCCGAGGCCAAGGAAGGCAAGATCGAAGTCAAGGCCGAGTTCATCATCACGATGAGCTGGCCCGACAACCATCCCGACGACATCGACCTCTATGCCGAGGACCCGCTCGGCAACATCGTCTGGTATCACGCGCGCGAGGCCGGCTTCATGGTGCTCGACCGCGACGACCGCGGCAGCGCCAACAATACCGATCACCGTGGACGGCCGCAGAATCACGAGCCCGATCCGCCAGGAGACGATCAGCATTCGCGGCATCGTGCCGGGCGAATACACCGTCAACGTCCACTATTTCCTCGCCACCAAGGGCGGCCCGGTGCCGATCGTCGGTGAAGGTCGAGAAGATCAATCCGCACCGTCGAGGTCGTGTCCTACGACACGATCGACGCTCGACCGCATGGGCGAGGAGAAGACCGCGGTGCGCTTCAAGCTCGCCGCCAACGGCAACGTGGTCGAAGTCAACCACCGCGCCGAAGTCGCTGATCCAGCTCACGCGCAACGTCCGCCGCTCGGGCGGCAAGTGAACGCCAGCGCGACGTGCAAGGATAGACGATGACCCTGACGATGACGCCAACTTTGATCGCCATTGCCGCCGCCTATGTGGTCATGGGCGTGCTGCTGCTGTCGATCGGCCTCACCTCGCGCTTCGCCTGGTGGGTGAAGGCCGGCGCGATCGTGATCACCTCGGTCTTCTTCGTCGAGGTGTTTCTTCGCCAGCAAGGGCCTGCTCGGCTGGCCGGCCGCCGGGCAGCGCTGCCGCCGCAAGTTCCAGCTGTTGTGGTCGCGCGTGGTCGAGCCCGACCCCAAGATCGGCGACCAGCGGCGCGATCTACCTCTGGGTCGAGGAGGTCGATGAGCAACAACGTCCCGAGCGGCCTGCCGCGCTCCTACCGGCTGCCGTACTCGCGTCAAGCTCGCCGACCGCACGCTCAAGGCGCGCGACGAGATCATGGCCGGCAATCCGCAGGAGGGGCGAGGCCAACGAGATGAATGGTGAAGATTCGTCATCCGCCGAGGACCAGCGCCAATACTGGAACAGCAGCCGACGGCGGCACCACATCGTCGAGCGGTCAAGGTCGATCTCGACGAGCCCGCATCGACCAGATCCGCGCGTGGAGTTCCGCCCGATGTCCAACCCGACTGCTGCCGCCGAAGCCTTAATCGACATCAAGCCTTGATGTAACTCACGCCCGCCCGGCACCGCCTCCCGTCATCGCCAGGAACGCTTCCTCGATCGTGGCTGGCGCCGGCGGCCGCCATGAGCTTTGCCGGCGTCGTGTCGGCCAGCACCTTGCCGCGGTGGAGCACGATCACGCGGTCGGCGTCGCCGACCTCGTCGCACAGATGCGTCGCCCACAGCACCGCGACCGCGCGCTCGCCGCGCATGGTCAGCAGCAGCTTGAGCAGGTCGCTGCGGCTCGCCGGATCGAGCCCGACCGTCGGCTCGTCCATCAGCAGCACGCGCGGCTCGTGCAGCAGCGCGCGCGCGAGCTCGACCCGCCGGCGGTTGCCGCCGCTCAAGCGTGCGCGGTCTTGTCGTTGGCGCGCTCGTCGAGGCCGAGCCGCACGAGCTCGTCGTGCGATGCGCGTCTTGGCGATCGCGCGCGCGGCATGCCGTGCAGGCCGGCATGGAACAGGAGGTTGGCGGTGACCGTCAGTTCGAGATCGAGCGTGGGCTGCTGGAACACGATGCCGAGCCCCGCCAGCGCCGGCACCGGGTCGCGCGACATGTCGTGGCCCATGACCTCGATGCGCCCGGAATCCGGCACGAACAGTCCGGAGAGGAGCTGGAACAAGCGTGGACTTGCCGGCGCCGTTGGGGCCGAGCAGCGCGATGAACTCGCCCGCGCGTGGCCGTGAGGCTCACGCCATCGACGGCCCGGATCGGCCCGTAGCTCTTGACCACGCTGATCGAGGAGGAGCGCGGGGGCCCTTGCACCCGGTCGGCACGTTCGTCCACCACCATGCCCCCCTTCGATGCACGGCAGGCGTGCGCGTCGCTTGCGGCCATTGTCCTCGGCTTGCCCCGCCGCTTTGATCAGGCGTACGCTGGCAGCAACCGTCTGCAACTCGCAAGCGGAGAGGAACATCCGTGTCGACCGATCGCACGCTGTGCTCTGCCCGCTCGCTGTCGCCGCCGCCGTGCTGTCGCGCTCGCGCCGGCCGCCGCCAAGGACACCGGACTGATCTTCGTGAGCAACGAGAAGATCGAACAATCATCATCGTGATCGATCCCAAGACCTACAAGGTCGTCAAGGACATCAAGATCTCGCGCCGGCCGCGCGACATGCATTTCAGCGCCGACCGCACCAAGCTCTACGTCGCCTGCGGCGACGACGACGTGATCGACATCATCGACGTCGCCAAGCTCGAGGTGATCGGCAGCATCCCGACCGGGCCGAGCCCGGAGACCTTCGCGATCGACGAGAAGCGGCGGCGCATCTACGTCGCCAACGAGGAGGGCTCCTCGCTCTCCATCATCGACATGGACCAGAACATCATCGTCCACGAGGTGCCGACCGGCGCCGAGCCGGAAGGCGTGTTCATCAGCCGAGGACGGCAAGATCGCTCTATGTCACCTCGGAGGTCGGCGACCTCGTCCACCTGGTCGACGCCGAGGGCGGGCACGTGACTGCAGGACGTGGTCGTCGGCACGCGGCCGCGCCGGTTCGCGGCGACGCCCGACCGCAAGGAGCTGTGGGTCACGGCCGAGCTGTCGGGCGAGGTCTACATCATCGACCGCGACGAAGTTCGAGGTCTCCGGCAAGATCGAGTTCCTGCCGCCCGGCATGCGCAAGACCGACGTCACGCCGGTCGGCCTGGTGATGACCAAGGACGGCAAGACCGCCTATGTCACGCTCGGCCACGCCGCCCATGTGGCGGTGGTCGACGTGCCGACGCGCAAGGTCACGAGCTACATCCTGGTCGGCAAGCGCTCCTGGGGCATCACGCTCTCGCGCGACGAGCAGCACGCTGTTCGTCGCCAACGGCTTCGGCGACGACGTGACCGTCATCGACGCCAAGACCCGCAAGGCCACCGTTTCGATCCCGGTCGGCCGCATTCCGTGGGGCATCGTGATCGATGAGATAGCGCAACGGCGTGAATCGAGGCGTGCGCTGCTGGCGCGCTGCAGTCGCCACTCGGCTCTGCTCGTCCTCGCCGGCGCCGCATGAGCGCAGCGCTGCTGGCGCCATTCGCGCCGCTGGCGCCGCAGCCACCGCCGTCGCACAGCCGCCCGAGCCGCGCACGCGTGACCATCGGCTTGTCGAGATCGAGGGCGACCCGCGCCACGAGCCGATCCGGGCCTACGAGCGCATCGTGCTCAAGACCGCGCGAGCGCCCGTTCGCCGGCGCGCAGGTCGGGATCGACGAGGCGCACGGCGCTCGCGCGCGTGCTCACGACCGATTTCGCGCTCGAGCGCATCACCGTGAAATCGCGCGCAGGAGGTCGCGCCGGCGGTCACGCAGGCGCGGAGCGCGGCATCCATTTCTTCATCGTCGATGCGCCGGCCGAAGCATTCAAGCCGCTGGCCGCCGCCGTGCGCGGGCGCGACGTGCTGCTGTTCAACGCGACGGCGCCGGACGATTCGCTGCGCCGCGAGTCTCTGCGCGCGCGAGATCGTGCACACGCTGCCGAGCCTCGCCATGACGTCATGGACGCCCTCATGCAACATCTGGTCTCGCGCAAGTGGCGCGACATCCTGGTGCTGCAGGGCCCGCTGCCGGCCGATGCGTCGTGACCAAGGCGTTCGAGAATTCGGTCAAGAAGTTCGGCGCCCGCATCGTTGCCAACCAGCCAGTTCAAGGCCGGCACTGATCCGCGCGAGCGCGAGCAGAACAATCCGGCTGCTGCTCACGCGCCGGCACCCGCGACTACGACGTGGTGTTCGTCGCCGACGACGCCTTCGAGTTCGCCCGCCAGGTGCCCTACCAGACCGTGCGGGCGCGCCCGGTGGTGGGCGCGATCGATCTCGAGCCGGTCGCCTGGCACTGGACCTGGGAGCACAACGGCGCGCCGCAGGTCAACTCGCGCTTCCAGAAGCTCGACGCGGCGGCCGGCGCATGGACAGCGCCGACTGGGCGGCCTGGATCGCGGTCAAGATGGTGGTGCAGGCGACGCTGCGCACGCGCTCGGCCGAGTTCGACAAGCAGCGCGAGTTCATCCTCGGCGATACCGGCTTCGACGGCGACAAGGGACTGGCCGTGAGCGTGCGGCGCTGGGACCAGCAGCTGCGCCAGGCGATCCTCGCTGCGCGCCCTATGCCGGTCATCGCCAGCGCGCCGGTCGAGGGCTTCCTGCACCGCACCAACGATGCTCGACTACGCTCGGCGACGACGAGCCGGAGACGCCGTGCAAGTTGAATAGATAAACCTGCTCCGTCGTCCCCGCGCAAGGGGCTCAGGGCTACCTTGATTGCGCTGAAGGACTGGTCCGCTTACGCGGGGACGAACGGACAGAGGTTCGAGCGAACCGAGAAGGCAGGCACGCCATGCAGCTCATCCACGCCGCCCGCGCCATGCGCGCCGTCACCATGCGCGAGATCGTCAAGTTCGTGCAGCAGCGCGGGCGGCTGCTCTCGGCGCTGGTGCGCCCGCTGATGTGGCTCGCGGTGTTCGCGGCCGGCTTCTACAACGTGTTCGGCGTCTCGATCATTCCGCCCTACAAGACCTACATCACCTATCAGGTCTATATCGTGCCGGGGCTGCTCGGCATCATCCTGCTGTTCCACGGCATGCAGTCCTCGCTCTCGATGGTCTACGACCGCGAGATGGGCGTGATGCGGCTCCTGCTCACCGCGCCGCTGCCGCGCTGGGTGCTGCTCGCCTGCAAGCTCGTCGCCGGCACGGCGCTCTCGGTGATCACCTGCTACGTGTTCCTCGCTGGTCTGCATTCCGTTCGACGTCACCTTCGAGCCGAGCGGCTGGCTCTACGTGCTGCCGGCGCTGATCGTGTCCGGCCTGATGCTCGGCGCGCTCTGGCTGTTCCTCTCGGTCTACATCCAGCAGGTCGAGAATTTCGCCGGCGCCATGAATTTCGTGATGTTCCCGATGTTCTTCTTCTCCTCGGCGCTCTATCCGCTGTGGAAGCTGCGCGAAGGGCGGCTCCGAGGTCGATCTACTACGTGTCGCTCGCCAATCCCGTTCACCCATGCGGTCGAGCTGATCCGCTTCGCGCTCTACGGCATGTTCGAGCCGGTCGCCGCCGCTGGTCGTCGCCGGCTCGACGGTGGTGTTCTTTCTGCTGGCCGTCATCGGCTACGATCCGCAGCGCGGCATGATCCGCCGCGCCGCGCCGGCCGGCGTGATGGCTCCACTTGCTATGACTGCGCCTGATTGAGCTTGCTGCGCGATCTCGCTCGCGGATCGCGGCGCGCTCTTCCGGGCGTGCGCTTCGCGCGCGGGCGCGCGACCGGCACCTCGGCAACGCACGCGGGCCGGGCTGGCGGAGAGCAGAAACAGGCGGTCGGCGAGCCCGATCGCCTCCTCGACATCGTGCGTCACCAGCAAGGTCGTGACCGGACGGCGGTTGACGAGCTCGGCCAGCTCGTCGCGCAGCCGCGCCGCGAGCGCGTCGTCGAGCGACACGAACGGCTCGTCGAGCAGCAGCAGATCGGGCTCGACCGCGAAGGCGCGCGCCAGCGCGACGCGCCGCGCCAGCCCGAGCGACAGCTCGCCGGGATAGTGATCGCGGTGGCCGGCGAGGCCGAGCGTGCGGAACAGCGCATCGAGGCTCGGCGTCGGTCGCCTGCGGGGCGGCGAGCCGCACGTTCTGCTCGACCGTGCGCCAGGGCAGCAGGCGCGGCTCCTGGAACACCATGCCGAGCCGTGCCGTGGTCGGGCAGCGCGACGCTGCCCTCGTAATCGCGGTCGAGCCCGGCGATGATCCGCAGCAGCGTGGTCTTGCCGCAGCCCGACGGGCCGACCAGCGCGCCGACCTCGCCGTTGCCGCAGCGCTGAACGCAAGCTCGCCGAGCACCTGCAGCGTTCCGCCCGAGGCGGCGCGATAGGATTTCTGCTTGATGCCGACGTCAAGCCGGTCCTGGGACGCCAGCGGGAGACATGTCGTTCAAGCGGCTGCACCAGGAACGTTTCGATCACCAGCATGACGGCGATGAAGGCGAGAGCATAGGCCAGGATGCGGGTCACGTCGAACAGTTGGAACGCGACCCCGATCTCGAAGCCGACGCCGTTGGGGCGCCCGAGCAGCTCGACGATGAGCACGATCTTCCACACCAGCGATAGCCCGGAGCGGGCCGCCGCCGCGAGATAGGGCGCGAGCTGCGGCAGCACGACATGGCGCATGCGCGCCCACGGCGCCCATGCGGAAGACCTGCGCCATCTCGTCGAGCCCGGCGGTCGAGCGAGCGCGCGCCCTCGCGCACCGTCACGGTCGCGATCGGCAGCTTGTTGAGCGCCACCGCCGCGATCGCCGCGGTTTCGGTGAGCCCGGCCCAGACATAGGCGAGCACGATGATCACCAGCGCCGGCAGGTTGAGCAGCACGACCAGCCAGGGATCGCCGAGCCGGTCGGCGAGCGCGAAGCGGCCCATCGACCAGGCCGATCACGGTGCCGAGCGCCATGGCGATGGCGAACGACGACCGACGACCCGCGCGCAGCGTCGCGCCGAGATTGAAGGCGAGCGCGCCCGACCGCGCCTCGTCGACGATCGCCAGCGCCACCGCCTGCGGGTCCGGCAGCAGGCGCGGCCCGGCAAGCTGCGCGCCGACATACCAGGCCGCGATCAGCAGCGCGAGCGAGACGAGCCTGCGCACCACGTTCATTCTCCGCGGCCGGCCGGTAGAAGGTGCCGCGATCGAGCTCGCGCGCCGGGCCGACCAGCTCGGTGCCGCCGACCTCGGCGAGCACGCGATAGAGCGCGCGCGCGTCGGCCTCCTCCTCGGCGAGCGGGCGGCGCACGATGCCTTCGCCGTAGCGCTGGCGGTAGATCGCGAGCGCCGTCGGGTCGGTCACGCCGATGCGCGGCGCGAGCCGCTGCCATTCGGCCTCGGACGACGGCGAGGATTTCCTTGGCCTGGCGCGTCGCGTCGAGGAAGCGATCGACCGTCGACGCGGTTGCGTCGCCGCCCAGCCGCCGTCGAAGGTGTAGCCGACGATCGCGACCGCGCCCTTGGCGCCGAGCTGCTTCATGACGTCGTCCATGTCGATGGCGCGCTTGAAGCCCTTGCCCTCGAGCTCGGCGCAGAAATTCCAGAACGTCAGCGTCGCGTCGTTCTCGCCCTGCAGCGCCTTCTGCGACAGCAGCGGCGGCGCGCCGTAGACGATGCGTCGCCTGCCGTGCGCAGATCGACGCCCGAGCGGCGCGCCAGCGCCTGCAGCAGCAGCCAGCTCTTGTCGAGCGGGCCGCCGGCGACCGCGAGCTTCTTGCCCTCGAGATCGGCGATCGTCCCTGATCGGCGACTGCGCCGGCACCATGACGCGCGCCGAGCGTGCTCGAGGACGGATAGAACACCAGGTTGTCGCCGAGCGAGCGCTCGCGCGCGACCCACAGCCAGTCCGACAGCATCAGGTCGGCCGAGCCGCCCTTGAGCGCGATCTTGCCGGCCTCGGTCGAGGCGAGCTCGATGCGTCTCGATCTGCAGGTCGAGCCTTGCTGGTCGAGGCCGTGGGCCTTGATGACGTCGAGCTCCCAGGCGAGCGTGCCGGTTCGCTGCACCGCCAAGCCGAATGCGGTCGGCGGCGCTCGGCGCCGGTGGCGGCGAGCGCCAGGCACGGCAACGAGCGTGAACTTTGGAATGGACATCATTTGGATCGCGCGCTCCCCACGCCAGCTGTCGATGTTGCTGCTGGTCGCTGGCTACAGTCGGGCCAGCCCGGCTTGCAGTGCTGGGCAGACGATGCCACAGGTCTTGCCGCTTGCAAACGCCGTCGGGCGCGGCAAATGCTGCAAATCGCCACCCCAGATCGCGCAACGTGGCCAAGGGCGCCGGGCGATTGCTGCAACCTCCGACAGCGGCTAATCTCCGGCCACCACGTAAAAGCACCAGGAACCGACGGGATTTCCGGCGGCTCGCGCCGCCGAGGACAAGGACGCGCAGATGGACCAGCCCAACTTCTTCGGCGACTACGACACGCTGCTTGAACTCGTGCGCAACCGGGTCAGCGTGCGCAAGCTCAAGCCCGACCCGATTCCGGACGAATACGTCAACAAGATTCTCGAAATCGGCCGCTGGGCGATGTCGGGTGCCAACGGCCAGCCGTGGGAATTCGTGGTGGTGAAGGACCCCAAGATCAAGAAGGAGCTGTTTCAGGTCTACGCCGAGGAGAACACGCGACTTCATCTACTGGATGGAGCAGCAGCGCGACTTCAAGCTGCGCCATCCCTCGTTCCAGATGACCGCACGAGGACGCGGTGCAGAAGCAGCGCGTGTCGCAGGGCTGGTCGGAGGCGCCGGTGCTGATCGTGATCCTGGGCGACGGGCGCCGGCAATGGGCGACCGTGCAGGGCGCGCACACCTTCGGGCGCGGCCAGTCGCATCTCACCGACGGGCTGGCCAACACCGCGATGATGATGCACCTGGCGGCGGCGTCGCTCGGGCTCGGCAGCCAGCACACCACCATTCACATCGAGGACCCGTTCAAGCGCGTGCTCGGCGTGCCCGACCTGCTCACCTTCAACCTGATCATGCCGATCGGCTATCCGGACGTGCCGTCCAAGGAAGGCGTGCGCCGCGCCGCTCGAGGACATGGTGCATTACGACCACTTACGACATGTCCGAAATACATGACCAACGAGCAGGCGCTCGCAATATCTCTATTCGCTGCGCGAGAGACCGTGCCGGTCTATCGCAACTCCTATACCGGGCAGTCGCAGGAAGCGCAAGAAGTGAAACGGAAAACCGACATAAGAAAGAACAAGCGGCGCGCAGCCGCCGATATCGGTCTGGGAGGACAATTCATGCTGAGGACCATTGCGACGACGCACGCTTGCCGCCGGCTTGGCAGCGCTCATCACGCTCGCGAGCGGAGCGGCGCTGGCGCTCGACAAGGTGCGGATCGGCAAGGCGGTTCCCGAATTCGTTTGCCTTCAGCACCGCCGAAGTCGGGATCGACGCCAAGATCTGGCGGCAGGGAGGACATCGAGCTCGCCGTCTCACGCCTTCCGCGGCGATGCGCAGATGCAGCAGGCGCTCACCGCGGGCGCCGTCGACGTGCGCGCTCGGCTCGGGACCGGGCATGGGCTTCCGCGCCAAGGGCGTGCCGGCGATCGGCGTCGCCGCCATGTACGGCCCGCCCGCCAATCTCGCGCTGACCGTGCTCGCGCGCTCGCAGATCAGGACCGTCGCCGATCTCAAGGGCAAGCGCATCGGCGTCACCACCGCTCGGCTCGCTCACCGACTGGCTGATGCGCAAATTGTCGCAGCAGCAGGGCTGGGGCCGCGACGGCATCCAGGTGCATGGCGCTCGGCGCGGTGCCGGCGCGGCTCGCCGCGATGGAGCGCAACGAGCTCGACGGCATGGTGATCGAGATCGGCGACCAGCTACGAGCTCGAAGAGCAGGGCAAGGGCCGGACCATCACGCTGTTCGGCGACATCGAGAAGCATTTCTATACCCACGTCGATCTTCGCGACCGACGACATGATCGAGAAGCGCCCGAACTGCTGCGGCGTTTCCTGCGCGGCTGGTTCAAGACCATCGCCTTCATGCAGCGCCAACAAGGCCGCCGCCGTGAAGTCAGGCGCAAAGGTGGTCGAGGTGCGCGAAGGCATCGTGTCGAAGGTCTACGACACGCAGATCGGCAGTTTCTCGCGCCGACGGCGCGTGGGACATGCCAATCGATCGACGTGATCCGACAATTCGCTCAAGGACCTCGGCATCCTCGACTTCGTCCCGGAGGCGAAGGTCATCTACAACGACAAGTTCGTGCCGGTAAAATTCTGAACGTGACCGCCGAGCTCAGCGACGCAAGCGCCGCTCACGGCCGCATGCGACACTGGTACGGGCGCCGCCCCCGTCATGATCGCGATCGATCACGTGTCGAATGACCTTCACCGGGCGCGACGCCGCGCAGAGCGTGCAGGCGCTCGACGACGTTTCGCTCGAGATCCGCAAGGGCGAGATTCGTCTGCCTGCTCGGTCCCTCCGGCTGCGGCAAGAGCACGCTGCTCGAGCATCATCGGCGGGATGCTCGACGCCGACGCGCGGGATCGGTCACCGTCGCCGGCGCGCCGGTCAAACGGCCCGCGGCCGCACGACATCGCCTATGTCTTTCAGGAGAGCACGCTGCTGCCCTGGTACACGGTGCTCGAAAACTTCCGCCTCGCGCTCAAGTTCCAGGGCATCGACGACGCGAGCTGGCGCGAGCGCGCGATGCAGGCGCTCTCCGCCGTCGGCATGGAGCAGTTCGCCAACCACTATCCCAAGCAGCTCTCCGTCGGCATGAAGCAGCGCATCAATCTCGCGCGCGGCATGTGCCTCGGCACCGACATCCTGCTGCTCGACGAGCCGTTCGCCGCGCTCGACGAGCAGACCCGCATGGTGCTGGGCGAGGACCTCTCGATCCTGCTCGCGCGCACGCGGCAAAACCATCGTGTTCGTCACCCATTCGCTGGCCGAGGCGGTGTTTCTCGCCGACCGCATCGTCGTCATGACCGCGCGGCCGGGCAAGGTGAAGGCGGAGCATCGCCGTGCCCGAGCCGCATCCGCGCTCGCCCGACTTCATGCTGACCAGCGAATTCGGCGCGATCCGCAACGAGCTCTACGCGCCTGCTGCGCGACGAGATCCGCGCCACCGTCGCGCGCATGCGCGAGAGCGCGCGACGCGCAGGCGGGTGAAAGCTGATGCGCCGCGACACAAGTCCTCATCCGCTCGATCCAGTTCGGCCTCGTCGCCATCCTGTTCGGCGCCTGGTGTTTCGTCAACCCATTCCAGCCAGCGCCTGCTGCACTGTTGCTGCCGCCGCCCGAGCTGGTGTGGATGCAGATGCAGTTCCTGTGGTCGTCGGGCCGGCTGTGGTCGGCGGCCGCGATCACGGTCGCGACCATCGCCAAGGCCTATGCGATCGCTGTCGATCGGCCGGCATCGTCGTCGGCTTCCTGGTCACGCGCTCGCGCAATCTGATGCGCATCTTCGAGCCGATGCTGGCCGGCCTGTTCGCGGTGCCGCTCACCTTGTTCTTTCCGCTGTTCGTCGTGTTCTTCGGCATCGGGCCGGACTCCAAGGTCGCCTATGGCGCGATCTACAGCTTCTTTCCGATCGCGCTCAACACAATCGCCGGCTTCTCGAGCGTCGATGAGCTTTACCTGCGCTCCGTCCGTTCGATGGGCGCGTCGAGCCTGCAGCAGTTCCGCTACGTCTACCTGCCGGCGGCGATGCCGGTCACGCTCACCGGGCTGCGCATCGGCTTCTTCATCTGCATCGCCTCGGTGCTGGGCGGCGAAACGCTCGCCGCCGCCGCCGGCGTCGGCAGCTCGATCGCGCTCGCCGCCGAGCTGATGGAGACGGCGCGGCTCTACGCCTGGATCGCCTTCGTGGTGCTCGTCTCGGTGATGCTCAACCTGCTCGCGCTCGCCGCCGAGACGCGCAGCGAGCGGGAGTGACGGCATGAGCGCCACACCAAGTCCGCCTGGTGCGGCTCGCTGCTGATCGTGCTCCTGATCGCGGTCTGGGAAATCTATGCGCGCTTCTTCAGCACCTCCTCGCTGATCGCGGGGCCGAGCGACGTGGTGATGGCGTGGTGGCCGAAGGTCATGGGCGACCCGCGCGTGCGCGTGGCGGTCGGCATCACGCTGATCGAGCTCGTCGGTCGCGTTCGTCACTGTCGGTGGTATTCGGGATGCTGATCGGCGTGCTGATCGGGCTCACCAATATCGGCCGGCGCAGCCTCTATCCGCTCGTGCTGATGCTCTACGGCATTCCGCAGGCGATTCTGCTGCCGCTGTTCGTGCTGGTGTTCGGGCTCGGCCCCGCGAGCAAGATCGCCTTCGGCTTCAGCCACGGCATCTTTCCGGTGATCGTCAACACCATCGCCGGCATGCGCAATGTGAGCCCGCTGCTCATCGGCGGCGCCGCGGCCATGGGCGCGACGCGGGCGCAGCAGGTGCGCTACGTCATCTTCCCGCACATGGTGACGACGGTGTTCGCGGGCTTGCGGCTCGCGATGACGCTGACGCTGCTTGGCGTGGTGCTGGCGGAAATTTTCGTGTCGCAGGGCGGCATCGGCTTTTTCACGCTGATCGTATTCCGAGACCTTCAAGCCGGCTGCGCTGATGGCTCTTGTGCTGACGCTTGCGCTGCATGGCAATTGCGCTCAACGAGCTGGTGCGGCTGGTCGAGGCGCGCTTTTCCGCGCTGGAAGGACTGACGGAAGATCTCACGAACGATCGCAAGGCGCGGCTGCTGGCGGCGATGGCGGAGAGCGGCATCGATCGTGCTCGCTGATCTACGGCAACGCCTGGCAGAGCGACTACCTGCGCTACACCACCGACTACAGCATCCTCGAAGGCCAGGCGCTGGCGCTGGTGCGCGCGCGACGGCCATGTCACGCTTTATCTCGACAGCCCGCTCGGAGGTCGACCGCGCCGCGCTCGATTGCCCGGCGCTCGACATCGTGCATGCGCCGCGAGCTTGCTCGGCGAGGTCGACCGCGCGCTTCGACCGCTTTCGCAATCAGCGTGATCGGCGCCGCGCCCTGGCGCCTGCTGCCGCGCCGGATCGCCGCGCGCGCGAGGATTTCGACGCTCGCCGACCAGACCGCGTTTCTCGACCGCCTGCTGATGCGCAAGCTTCGCCTCCGAGATTGCGGCGATGCGGCGCGCGGCAAAGCTCGCGGATGACGGCTACGCCGTGTTCCGGCAGGCCGCGCGTCCCGGCCGCGCTGACTACGAGCTGATCGCCGAAATCGAGGCATTCTTCCGCGCCAACGGCGTCGATCACAATTTCCAGATCATCGGCGTGGGCGGGCCGGAGGTGCGCGGCATGGCGCCGCCGAGCGGCAAGCGCCTCAAGCGCGGCGATCTCGTGACGACCGAGCTGACGCCCTGCGTCGATGGCCAATACGCGCGCAGATCTGCCGCACGCTGGTGGTTGGCCCGGCGAACGCGGAGCAGCGCAGGCGGCCCACGCGCTCTGGCGCGAGTCGATGGAAGCCGGCATCGCCGTCGGTGCGCGACGGCGTCACCGCCGCCGACATCGCGCGCGCGGAGAACGACGTGTTCCGCCGCCACGGGCTCGGCGAATACACCACCAGCGAATACACCCGCGTGCGCGGCCACGGGCTCAGGCTGTTCGTCGACACCAAGCCGCACATCCTCGAAGACGTCACCACCCGCATCGATGCCGGCATGACGCTGATCGTGCATCCCAACACCTATCATCCGCTGGTGGGCTACCTGGTGCTCGGCGACATCGATCGTCGTCACCAACGACGGCTGCGAGGTGCTCACGGCGACGCCGCGCGACCTCTTCAGCGTCGCGGCCTGATTGGGATATAGCCATGCGCCGCGGCCTGATGGGATGGGATCCGCACGGAGCTGCCGAAAGCCGCGCTCGATGCGCGGCGCGCGCGCCTCGCAGGCCGCGATGGCGGCGCGGAGGACTCGACGCGCTCCTGCTCTACACCAACATCGTGCGGCCGAGCGCGGTGTGCTGGCTCACCGGCTTTACGCCCTACTGGATCGAGAGCCTGCTGCTGGTCCCGCGCGACGGCGCGCACGATGCTGGCGACCGCATTGTCGAAGCGCGTGTCCGACTGGGTGCGCGCGACCAGCCAGATCGACGACATCGTCAACACGCCCAAGCCCGGCGCGCGCGATCAGGGCGCGCCTCGTCGCGACGAGCGCGCAGCGCGTCGGTGTGCTCGAACTCGATGGCCTGCCGGCGGGCCTCTACGACGACATCGCCGCCACCGCGCCGACCGCCCGGCTGGAGGATGCGCGCGCACTGTTCGCAGCCGAACGTCACCACATCGACGCCGCTGAGCGCGGCTGATCGCGCGCGCCGATGCGCTCGCGCGCGCGGCGCTCGACCGAGGTCGACGTGGCGCACGCCAACGACGCCGGCGCGCTCGCGGGCCTGGTCGAAAAGCATGCGCGGCTCTCGGCGGCGCCGAGGAAGCCTTTATCGCCATCGCGCCCGATCTCGATCTCGACCGGCGCATGATCCGGGTGTCGCGGCCGGCGCCGCTCGCGCAGCGTTTTGCCGGTACGCGCGTCGGTTGCCTACAAGGGGAAGCTGGGTCCGCCGCACGCGCAGCTTCGCGCGCGATGTGCGCGGGCGCCAAGGCCGTCGCGCGCGCAGAGTCGTGGCTCGATGAAGTTCGTGTCCTCGATAGCGCCCGGCAAGCCGCTTTCGGCGCAACTTGCGGCGCAGCTCCAGCGCCTCCCCGGCGCCAGTCTCAGGAGCTTCATGGCGGAGAGCTGCGTCGGCAGCTATCCCGCTTGGAGGTGATCGCCACCTCGGGCGCTCCGGCCGACGGCGCATTCACGGTACTCACCGTCGAGGCTTGCGATCGATGGCGTTCCCTGGCTCGGCGCCGCTCCCGCCTTTGTCGGCGGCGAAAGGCTGTGACATCAAAACAACACGTCCGGCGTATTGTGATAACGAAATCGCGGCCGGCAGGTCATTCGCGCGGGTTGACGAGACGCTGCTGGCTCCCTAGTTTCCGCGCCACGTTGCCCACCCAGACCTCGCGCCATCGGCGCGGCGAGCCGGAGCCGATGCCATGAAAGTCCGCAACTCATTGAAATCACTGCGCGGCCGCCACCGCGACAACCGTCTGGTGCGGCGCAAGGGCCGCTTTTACGTGATCAACAAGACCCACCGCCGGTTCAAAGGCCCGCCAAGGTTGAGCGCCCTTTCAAGACTGCATATCTCTGTTGCAGACTTGCGCCACCAATACACTTTCACGACGGATTGACCAAAACTGGACTCCTGCTGCGGCGCGGCAAAGCGGTACACTTTGCCTATGCGCTCACGATTCCACACTGTCGCCGTGACCGCTCTTTTTGCAGCGGGAATGGCCGTGCCCTGCGCTGGGCGCAGGCGCCAAATTTGGACCCTCCGAATGTGGAGGTGCCGAAGCCGCCTGATCATCCCGACACCGACGTTCCGAAGCTGGACGTGCCGAAGCTGCCGGAGCCGCCGCCGGATGTGCAGAAGTTCACGCGCGGCGGTCCACCGCTCAGCCTCGACAAGCTGTTCCTGAGGCGCTGCGCATCGCGCTCCACCGACGAGAGCGCCAAATTTGTCGAGGGCCGCATCTGGGCGCTGTGGCTGGCGTCCGGCGGCGACACCGCCGGTCTGCTGATGAGCCGCGTCAAGTCCGCGGTCGACTCAAAGGATTACGATCTCGCGATCAAGCTGCTCAACGCCATCCTCGACATCCGACCGGATTACATCGAGGCCTGGAACCGGCGCGCCACCGTCTACTACATGAAGAAGGATTTCGCCCACTCGATCGAGGACATCCGCGAAGTGCTGGCGCGCGAACCGCGCCACTTCGGCGCGCTCTCCGGCCTCGGCATGATCCTGCAAGAGCTCGGCGACGAGAAGCACGCGCTCGACGCTTTCCGCCGCGCGCTCGCCGTGCATCCGAAGCTCGAGAAAATCCCCGACCTGGTCAAGAAGCTGACCGAGAAGGTCGAAGGCCGCGATATCTGAGCGGCGCTCGATCGCCTAGTCTTCCATCACGTCTGGCGCGGCCCCTCGCGCGACGAGGGGCCGAACGCTTTGACCACGACATTCCCGTCTCGATTCTCGAATAGCCAACGCCCGCTGCCCCGGGGGCTTGGATTTTTTAAGGGCGCCGGGCCGCCCTGTCCCTTTTCCGTCCCTCGAACGAGGGGATGGAGCGCCGGGAGGCGCCAGGGAGTTTGCGAGGACCCCCTTTGGCGGACCATGACGCGGCCCGCCGCGCGCCTACGGCAAGGCCTGGTTACCCAGACCCGCCGCTTCGAGGCGCGCGAGCCCAATGACGTAGGGCCCAGCGCCTCCCGGCGCTCCACCCGCCGATCCCGGGCTCGCGCCCGATCTCGACCACCGAATAGCGGGACCAAATCTCCGATCCCGCCCCCTTTCGGTCTGCCTTACCTTCAAGTCGTGTCATGACAGCGACCCGAGGTCGGCAGGGCGCCTTGTATAAAATCCTATATTTTGGCAGAATTATGACTATATTCTCAAGTCCCGCGTGGACCATCAATGCCGACCGCCATCGGCGTGGTGCGACGGCCGCCGTTCGACTAACATCGCGGCGCTTCAAGCGGAGGTGTCAAATGCACCGGAGGCGAACATGCGGGTGAGACGGCCCTATTAGCAATACGTAACTGAACGAAGCAGC
>ERZ1370068.726-contig-10664_pt1 | contig 26427 bp, 35 predicted proteins | sample MGYA00561227_ERZ1370068 | MGnify/ENA primary metagenome ERZ1370068 (study PRJEB38410, sample SAMEA6850437) | metagenome | study: Metagenomic assessment of the ecological functions of the soil: analysis of the soil microbiota associated with the...
GTTGTGCTTCGTTCAGTTACGTATTGCTCTTCCTGCGGTTCCCTTCTGCACCTCGAGTACTTGCAAACACTGCAACGACTCTACTATCTCCGGCAAGCTCAGGCTGTCCGGCACGCCGGCGCAGGACTGGAAGCTGCGTGGTCGCGTCCAGCGGGCCGGTGACGGTGCGTATGGCTGCGAAGCGTAGCCCGGAAGTGAGCGGAGCGATATCCGGGACTTTTGTGTCTCGCCCGCATTGCTCGCTCGGTCCGGGCTTATGCGGGCTGCTTGCAACCCGGGCTACGCGCACCTTCGGGGAGTGATTACGCCCCCACCGCCGCCGGCCGCGTGTAAGAAATTCCGCACCGCGTACCACAGCAGGTGCCGGTTGTTGCTGTAGCCCGAGGCTGTGCGCGGTGTGCGGCAGGATCACGAACTGGCGGTCGCCGTTCGGCAGCTGCGCGATAGAAGTCGAGCAGGTCCTCGTTGGTCGAGTTGCCGTCGTGCGATGCCGCGGATCATCAGCACCGGCGACAGCACCTTCTTCGGATCGACCAGCGGCAGGTTGACCGCCATGTCGAGATAGGTGCCGGTCGGGATCTGGTCGCCGAACTTCAGTTCCATCGGCCGACGATCGCCTCCGGCGACCGCCGGGTCGTAGCTCGACGGCATGGCCGTCGCGGGTGAAGATCGAGCGGATCATGGCGGCGTCGCGCTTGCGCGCGGATTGTTGGCGCGTAGCGCTCGGCGACCGCGCGCCCGCCGCGCGATCTCCGGCGAGCCGGTGCCCTTGTAGGTGAAGGCCGACGAGGACCAGCCGGTCGACGCGCTCGGGCTCGCGCCTGCGCGTAGGCGCCGGCGCGGATCGCGCCCGACGAGGTGCCGTACATGTGCATCTTGCTGCTGCCCGGTCTCCTGCATCACCACCGGGATCGCGGCCTTCAGGTCCTCGACGCCGCTCGCGATGTCGGAATTGTTGCCGGAGCTAGCCGGAGCGGCCGTAGCCGTCGTGGTCCATGGTCCAGACGTCGTAGCCGTAGCGCGGCGAAGACGTTCATCAGCGAGTATTCGCCCTTGCCCGGCACCGTCGAGGTCGTAGCTCGAGCGCGTGGAATTCGACGAGCCGTGCACCAGGAACAGCACCGGCTGGGTTTCGCCCGGCTTTCGCGGCGGCGCGCTTGCGGTAGAGGTAGAGCTTCAGTCTCGCCCTTGCTGCGCCCAGTACTCGCTCGCCTGGATCTCGGGCTTTGCGGTCTGCGCGTTCGCCTCGCCGACGAGGCTGGCAGCAAGCCCTGCCCCGCGCCCGCGATGACGCGTGCGGCGCGCGCGACTGGATGATCGGCATGGGTTCCTCCCGCCTGTGATTTGCGCCCACAATAGCAAATCGCGGAGCGGCGGCGGCAGTATCCTCGCCACGATTCGGCTGTAGAGGCGCCCGCATGCAATTTGACCGCCGCACAACTGCTGCAAGACCGCCCTCTCGGGCGCGGCCGTCGCTTCGCGCTCGGCGGCGCCCGGCGTTCGCCCAGTCCGCCGCCCAGCCATTTCGCCCAATGGGTCGAGCTTCCGCGCCAAGGCGCGCGCCAAGGGAATTACCGACGCGACCTACCACGCGCGTGATGGGCGGTCTGAAGCCCGACAAGACCGTCTTCACGGAGATCCGCAGCCAGCCGGAGTTCAACCAGCAGCTCTGGCAATACATCAACCGCCGCGTCTCCGACTGGCGCATCCAGGCCGGCCAGGAGCGGCTGAAGGAATTCGCCCGCTGCTTGCGCGCATCGAGAAGGACTTCGGCGTCGAGCGCGCGCGTGATGCTCGGGCTGTGGGGCATCGAGTCGACCTTCGGCGATCCGTGGTGCAAGCAGAACCATTCGCGGCCGGTATTCCGGCGCTCGCGGCGCTCGCCTGGGGCGAGCCGCGCCGGCGCGCCTATTGGGAGACCGGAGCTGATCAACGCGCTGCGCATCGTCGCAGAAGGGCTGGGCAACGCCGAAGGAGATGGTCGGCTCATGGGCCGGCGCCATGGGGCACACGCAGTGGATGCCGGAGGTCTGGCTCAATGTCGGCCTCGACTATGACGGCGACGGCCGGGTCAATCCGCTCGGACAAGCCGGACGATGCGCTCGGGATCGAGCGCGCGCTATCTGGTCAACCGCGGCAAATACCGCCGCGGCGAGCACTGGGGCTACGAGGTGCGCGCGCCGGGCGCGCCTCGGACGAGACCTCGCGCACCTACGAGGCCTGGCAGGCGCTCGGCGTGACCCGCGCCGACGGGCAGCCGTTCCCGCAACCCGAAGCTGACCGCCAAGCTGTGGGTGCCGGTCGCGGGCGGGCCGGCGTTCCTGCTCGGGCCGAATTTCTATGCGGTGCAAGACCTACAATCCGTCGATGAACTACACGCTCGCGATCGTGCATCTCGGCGACCGCGTGCTCGGCGCCGGGCCGTTCGTGCAGCCGTTCCCGGACAGCGAGCGCGCGCCGACGCTGGCCGAGGTGCAGGAGATGCAGACGCCGCCTCACCGCGGCCGGCTTCGACACCGGCGGCACCGACGGCCGCGTCGGCAACATGACGATGATCGCGGTGCGCGATTTCCAGCAGAAGGCGGGACTGGTGCCGGCCGACGGCTATGCTGGGCTTGAAGCTGCTGGCGAAGCTGCGCGGCGGATGGCGTAGGCGCTCATCATGAGGGCGCAGCGCAGCGTCGCGTCTCGAAGCATGGCCGCAAACGTCCGGCTGCCCGCCTCGCCTTTCGCAGCGCGCAAGCACGGTCGCACCTCAGATGAGCTACTCGCAAACCGCACTCGCCTTGATGCCCGAGATAAATCTCCTGCACCTGCTCGTTGTTCTCGAGCGACTCGGCGGCTCGCCCTCCAGCACCGTGCGGCCGGTCTGCAGCACATAGGCGTAGTCGGCGATCGCGAGCGCCAGCGGGATCGACTGCTCGGCGAGCAGCAGGGTCAGTCCTTCCTCGTGCAGCCTGATCGAGCGTGTCGTAAAGCTGACTCGACCACCGCCGGCGCGAGGCCGAGGCTCGGCTCGTCGAGCATCAGCAGCGTCGGCTCGCTCATCAGCGCGCGGCCGAGCGCCAGCATCTGCCGCTCGCCGCCCGACAGCGTGCCGGCGAGCTGCTTGCGCCGCTCGGCGAGGCGCGGAAACAGCGCGTAGACGCGCTCGAACAGCGCCGCGATCCGCGCCCTTGTCGGCCAGCACGGTCGCGCCGAGCCGCAGGTTCTGCTCGACCGTCTGCGTGACGAACAGCCGCCAGCCTTCCGGCGACAGCGCCGAGCCCCTTGCGCGACGATCGACGTAGGCCGGCTGCCCGCGCGATCGCCTCGCCGCGCCATTCGATCGTGCCGCCGCTCGGCTGCACCAGCCCGGCGATGGCGTTGAGCGTCGTGGTCTTGCCGGCGCCGTTCGAGCCGAGCAGCGCCACGATCGATGCCCGGCCTCGCACGTCGAGCGACACGTCGGCGACGCCGACGAGGTCGCCGTAGCGCACTTCCGAGATGCTCGACGCGCAGCGATCGCATCACGGCGCTATCGCCTTCTGCGCCATTGGCGGTGGCCGCGGCCGAGATAGGCCTCGATCACGGCCTCGTCCTTGACCACGTCGGCCGGCGTGCCCTGCGCGATCACGTGGCCCTGGTTGAACACGATGCACGCGCCGGCCGAGCGTCATGATCACTTCCATGATGTGCTCGACGATCACCAGCGTGACGCCGGTCTGGTGGATCTTGCGCACCAGCGCGATCGCCTGCTGCAGCTCGGCCGGCGTCAGGCCCGGCGAGCGCCTCGTCGAGCAGCATCAGCCGCGGCCCGGTCGCGAGCACGCGCGCGATCTCGAGCCGCTTGCGCCCGGGCGTGCCGAGCGAGCGCGCGCGCGCAGGTCCTGCCGGTCCTTCGAGCCCGACCAGCTCGAGCACCTGCAGCGCATGCGCGCGCGCGTCGCCGCGATGCGGATGGCGCAGGAACGCGCCGACCATCACGTTGTCGAGCACGGTCATGTCCTCGAACGTCGCCGGCACCTGGAAGGTGCGCCCGATGCCGAGCCGCGCGTGCTCCTCGGGCGAGGCGCGCGTCACGTCGGCGCCGTCGAACGTGATGCGGCCGGTGGTCGGCAGCGTGTCGCCGGCGAGGCAGTTGAAGAAGGTCGACTTGCCGGCGCCGTTCGGGCCGATCAGGCCGATGATCTCGCCCTCGTCGATCGACGAGATCGGCGCCCGCGACCGCGCGCAGGCTGCCGAAGGTCTTCGAGACGTTTTCGGCGCTAAGCAGCATCGTACGCCTCCGGAATTTCGGCGCGATGCGCTCCCACATCTCGTGCAGCCCGCCCGGCTCGAAGCGCGCGATCAGCACGATGATGCCGCCGTAGAGAATGTAGGTCGAGCCCGGTGCCGCCGCCGCCGAACCAGGTGTTGGTCGCGGTCTGCAGCGGGATCAGGATGATGCGCGCCGACCAGCGGGCCGTAGAGCGATGCCGGCGCCGCCGAGCGCCGCGATGATCACCATCTGCACCGAGACCAGGATGCCGAAGCCGCTTTCCGGATCGATGAAGCCGGTCTTGATCGGCGTAGAGCGAGCCGGCGATCGACGTGAAGGCCGCGCTCAGCATCAGCGCATAGAGCTTGGTGCGGCGCACCGGCACGCCGAGGCGAGCGCGCGGCGCGCTCGCCCGCCTTGATGGCGCGCAGATAATAGCCGAAGCGCGTGCGCTCGATCGCGCAGGTGACGAACAGCAGCACCGACCAGCACGCGCGAGGAAGATGTAGTAGTACGGCAGCTCGCCGCGGAACGTGAGGTCCCACCAGCCGCGCCCGACCGCCGGTCCCTGCAGGCCGATCGCCGCGCCGACGAAGTCCCAGGTGCCGATCACGAGTCGGATCAGCTCGGCGACCGCGATCGTCGCCATGCTGAAATAGTGGCCCGTGCAGGCGGAACGTCGGCATGCCGACCACGACCGCGAGCACCAGCGACTGACCGCGATGCCGACCGGCACGCCGACCATCGGCGGCAATTGCCAGTGGTGATAGAACAGCAGCGGCAGGTAGGCGCCGACGCCGAAGAACATGCAGTGGCCGACCGAGACCTGGCCCGGCATAGCCGCCGACGATGTTCCAGGCCGAGGCCGAGATCGCGGCGAGCAGCAGCGCGACGCCGATGTCGAGATAGAAGGCGTTGGAGAAGACGAACGGATAGACGAGCGAAGCGACGCGCGAGCGCGATGGCTGCCTTTCATCGCGCTTCACGCCTTGCCCATCAGGCCCTGCGGCCGGAACCACAGCAGCGCGGCGAACAGCGCGTAGACCACGATGTCCTTGTAGATCGGCCCGAGATAGAACGCCGACAGCGCCTGGATCAGTCCGATGATCAGGCCCGCATACATCGCGCCGGGCACGCTGCCGAAGCCGCCGAGCGTCACCACGACGAATGCCGTCAGCCCGAAGGTCTCGCCGACCGAGGGCGACCACGGATACGAGATCGCCATCAGGGCGCCGGCGATGCCGGCGCCTGCCGCCGCCAGCCCCAGGCGAGCGCCTGCATGCGGTCAGGCCGGATGCCCATCAGCATCGCGGCGTTGCGGTCCTCGGCGACCGCGAGCAGCTTGCGAGCCGATCGTGGTGCCGGTGAGAAACAGGTGCATCGCGACGGTGAGCACCGCCGCCGTGACGCCGGCGACCAGCTGCGCGCATCGGCACCAGGATGCCGACGATGTTGAGCGTGCCGCCGAGCGAGGTCTGCGGCAGCGACACGACGTTGGCCGAGAAGATCCAGAACGCCGTGTAGCGCAGCAGCAGCGCGAGCCCGAAGGTCGAGAGGATCTGCGCCAGCATCGGCCCGCGCGTGACGTGGCGGATCAGGCTGAAATAGATCGACGCACGCCGAGCACGAACAGCGCGAACGCCGCCGCGAAAGCCGAACGTCGCCGGACCGCCGCCGAGCCACACGACGACCAGCAGCGCCACATACATTCCGAGCATGACGAACTCGCCATGCGCGAAATTGATGAAGTTCATCATGCCCCAGATCAGCGTGAGGCCGGACGAGAACAGCGCGTAGATCGCCCCGAGCAGCAGGCCGCCGACGATGACTTGGAGGAGGAGCATGTGCTGCCATGCCGACGTAGCCGCGGTCCTGAGCGCGACGGCGCAAGCCTGGGTCCGGTCTCGCATTCGAATGCTACGGCGATGTCCCGGGTTTCGCATGGCTGCCTCGACACCAGGCTGAGCATGACGGAGCGTCACTTCCACCCCTTCATCGGCCATTCGAGCTTGGTCTGCGCCGCGCTGTCCGGCCACACCAGCTCGTACTGCTTGGCCTTGAGCTGGATCAGGTAGGTCGAGGCGAGGATGTTCTGGCCCGGTCTCGTCGATACTTCACGCCGCGATAGCCCATCATCAGCTGCTCGGGCTTGAGGTCGGTCGCCTTCAGCGCGGCCTGCATCTTGGCGGGCTCGGTCGAGCCGGCGCGGTTGATCGCCTCGGCCATCGCCAGGAAGCCCTGCATGTTGCGCGCCTGACGTGTCGTCGAGGTCGCGGCCGGTCTTGGCCTTGTACATCTCGTTGATCTTGAACGTCGTGCGTGCCGGGCTTGCCGATGTCCCAGGCGCTGCGGTTCATCAGCGCCCTGCCCGATATCGGCGATCGCCGGCACGAAGGACGGATCGGAGAAGCCGGAATCGTCGCCGAGCACCATCGGCGGCAGGTAGTCGAGGTTCTTCATCGTCTTGATGTAGAGGATCGAGTCCGCCGTGTAGCTGATGAAGATGACGACGTCGGGGTTCTTCTCCTTCAGCTGCAGCACCTGCGCCGAGACGTCGGTCGTGCTCGCGCTGTAGGGAATGCGGATCGCGACCGGGAGGCTTGTTCTGCTTCGCGGCCGGCCTCGATCGCCTCGGCGACCGAGGTGCCGTAGTCGGTGTTCTCGTTGCACCACCGCGATCGAGGCGATCTTGCTTGCCGGCCTTCTTCATGTCGTCGAAGAAGCGCATGTAGGTCGCGGCGTAGTCGGTCGCGATCGGGGTCACGCGGAACACCCATTTGAAGCCGCGCCCGGTGATGTTCAGCGCGCGCTGAGTCGCCGACGACGAACGGAATGCCGTAGCGCTCGGCGACCGGCGTCGCGGTGAAGGTGCAGGAGGACTGATAGGCGCCGAACAGCACGATGCACCTTCGTCCTGCGTTGATCAGGCGCAGCGCCTGCTGCTGCGCGACCGACGGGGTTGCCCTGGTGGTCGATGAAGGTCGAGCTCGAGCTTCGCGCCGCCGAGGCCGGGCAGCCCGGCGTCCTTGGCGAGCGGAATACTGGCCAGCTCCGGATGCGCGTTGTTGACGATGTCGGCCGCGACCTCGAGCGCCGCCTTGGAGGCCTGGCCGGCCGCGGCCGCATTGCCGGTCAAGCGGAAACAGGACGCCGACCTTCACCGGATCGGCGGCGCGGCGCAACGCGCACGCCGGTCGCGAGCGATGCGCGCAGCTGCGCCGCGCCGTGGCCAGAACGGTCGCGGCGATTGACGCCGCGTTTCGCCATTCAACTCTCCCTGGCCGTCCGCCGGCGGATTTGTTTCGACGCGACTGCGCCCGCCGTTGCGGGTTCACGGAGCCAGCCGGATAGCTTCCGCCCGCCCGCGCGAACTAAAGAGCCGCACTCCGATACCGTCAATCACGACCGGCGAATTCCCGTCATCCTTATCGAGAACAATGCAATGCCGTATGACGTGACCATCATCACCGTGAAGCCGAACACGCACATGAAGGCGCTGCCCGGCGTCGAGCAATGGCTCAAGGCCAATCCGCGCAAGGGCGAGTTCATCGGCTGCCTCGCCGTCGGAGATCGGCGACCTGAACAAGATCATGCTGCTGCACCACTACGAGAGCGAGGCCGACCTCGCGGCCGACCGCGACGGCGTCGCGCGCGACGCAAACCCGTTCGGCTGCCTCGACCTGATCTGACCGGGCGGTCGACCGACACCTTCGTCGCAGTTCCCGTTCCTCGCCGCCGATCCAGCCCGGCCAGTACGGCCCGATCTTCGAGGTGCGCACCTATCTGCTCAAGCCGAACGGGCTCGCGTCCGACCATCGCGGCCTGGGAGAAGCAGTCGCGCCGGCGCGGCAAAAGCTCTCGCCGATCCTCGCCGCGATGTATTCGGTCACCGGCGAAGTCACGCGCTTCACTGCATATCTGGCCCTATCCGAGCCTCGACGTGCGCGCGCAACACGCGCAAAACCGCCATCGAAACCGGCGTCTGGCCGCCGCCGGGCGGGCCGGACCATCTGCTCACGATGCGCACCGACATCTTCCTTCCGGCGCCATTCTCCCCTATTCGTTAGCGGACGCGGCCGGCCGACCCATTTCATCCCTTTGCAAGAAAAACCAGAAGGCGAGGACCCCATGTACACGCAGCTCGGGCTCTACATCGACGGCAAGTGGAACCACGGCAACGGCGGTGGCGGCGAAGAGCGTGATCAATCCGGCGACCGCAGAAGCCGCTCGCCCACCTGCCGCATGCGTCCGACCAGCGACCTCGACGCGGCGCTCGCCGCCGCCGCAGAAGGGCTTCAAGGTGTGGAAGGCGAAGTCGGCCTATGACCGCGGCCGCATCATCAAGAAGGCCGCCGACCTGATGCGCGAGCGCGCCGACCAGATCGCGCGCGTCGATGACGCAGGAGCAGGGCAAGGTCTTCGCCGAGGCGAAGGGCGAGGTGATGACCTCGCGCCGACATCGTCGAATGGTTCGCCGAGGAAGGCCGCCGCGCCTATGGCCGCATCATCCCGAGCCGCAACCCGACGCGTGCGCCAGATGGTCGTGACCGAGCCGGTCGGCGTCGTCGCGGCGTTCACGCCGTGGAATTTCCCGACGCTCACGCCGGCGCGCAAGATCGGCGGCCGCGCTCGCGGCCGGCTGCTCGATCATCCTCAAGGCGTCGGAAGAGACGCCCGGCGCCTGCGTCGAGCTGGTGAAGTGCTTCGAGGACGCGGGCGTGCCGCCCGGCGTGCTCAACCTCGTGTTCGGCGTGCCGGCGACAGATCTCCGAGCACCTGATCGCGTCGAACGATCGTGCGCAAGATCTCGTTCACCGGCTCGGTGCCGGTCGGCAAGCATCTCGCCGAGCTCGCCGCCAAGGGCATGAAGCGCGCCACCATGGAGCTCGGCGGGCATTCGCCGGTCGTCGTGTTCGGCGACGCCGATCCGGAGAAGACCGCCGACACCATCGCGGCGTTCAAGTACCGCAACGCCGGCCAGGTCTGCATCTCGCCGACGCGCTTCTACGTGCAGGAGGCGATCTACGACCGCTTCCTCAAGCGCTTCACCGACATACGCCAAGGCGATCAAGCTCGGCGACGGGCTCGAGAAGGACACCACCATGGGGCCGCTCGCCAATCCGCGCCGGCTCGACGCGATGGACAGCGTTCGTCAGCGACTGCGAAGAGCCGCGGCGGCAAGGTCGTCGACCGGCGGCAAGCGGCGCGGCAACCAGGGCTACTTCTTCGAGCCGACCGTGGTCACCGACGTGCCGGACGACTCAAGATCATGACCGAGGAGCCGTTCGGTCCGGTCGCGCCGATCGTCACCTTCAAGACCTTCGACGAGGTGGTGGAGCGCGCGAACTCGCTGCGAGTTCGGGCTTGCGGCCTATGCGTTCACGTCCTCGCCGAAGACCGCGACCGCGATCGGCGATGCGCTGCAGTCCGGCATGGTCGGCGTCAACAGCGTGGCGATCTCGACGCCGGAGACGCCGTTCGGCGGCATCAAGGATCCGGCTACGGCCACGAGGGCGGCATCGAGGGCCTCGAGGTCTACATGAACAAGAAGTTCATCGCGCAGGCGTGATGCGCCCGGATGCCTCGCCCGCAGCAAAGCGGATGCGCCGAGCAAGCACCGGGCCGGCGCAGACTCCATTTCAGCGGCCTCAGGCGTATTGCTTGCGCGCCGCGCCTCGTCGGGGACAAGCAAGCATTGCCATGACCCAAGTCATCGACCTCCTCGGCTACGAGCGCATCGCGGCGCATGCCTCCGCGCACCGCTTCGCGCCGGCGCGCGAGCGCTTCATCTTCGTGCGCCACGGCGAGACCGAGGGAAACCGCAACAAGATCTATCAATTCCCGCACACGCCGCTGAACGAGACCGGCGAGGCGCAGGCGGCGCGCGCCGCCAAGGCGCTCGCCACCACCCGCATCGGCAGGCTGGTGGCGAGCCCGATGGCGCGCGCCTGGCGCACCGCGAGCCTGGTCGCGGCCGAGCACGGCATCCATCCGGAGGTCGACGGCGCGCTGAGCGAGCGCTTCTACGTCAGCCTGTGGGACAAGCCGATCGAGGGCGCGTTCAACTGGGACTGGGACCCGGACGGCTGCGAGCCGCTCGCGACCTTCGTGCATCGCGCCGCGCAGAGCGTCATGCGCATCCTCGCCGACGATACGCCGGACGGCGAGACCGTGATCGTCGCGCATGGCGGGATCCTGCTGGTCACCTGCGCGCTGACGCAGGCGACGCTCGACAACGATCACCGGCGCAACGCGCGTTCCGCTGCGCTTTGAAATGCGCGAAAGGCGGCTGGACCGCGACGCCCGTGGCGTAGCGCGCGCTTGCCCGCCCCGGCGTTTCCGGCTAGTCGCGCCCCATGTCGGCCGACCCGCTCCCGATCGAACGTCCCCTGCCCTCCGGCGCGAACGCGCCGGCGTTCGGCAGCGACGTGATCGCCGAGACGCTGCGCGCGCTCGACATTCCCTATATCGCGCTCAATCCCGGGCGCGAGCTATCGCGGCCTGCACGACATCGCTCGTCAACTATCTCGGCAACACGCGCGCCGCAGATGCTGCTCTGCCTGCACGAGGAGAGCGCGGTCGCGATCGCGCACGGCTACGCCAAGGTGACCGGCAAGCCGATGGCGGCGGCGGTGCACTGCAATGTCGGGCTGATGCACGCCACCATGGCGATCTTCAACGCCTGGTGCGACCGCATGCCGGTGCTGGTGCTCGGCGCGACCGGCCCGGTCGATGCGGCCAAGCGCCGGCCGTGGATCGACTGGATCCATACCGCGCGCGACCAGGGCGCGCTGATCCGCGACTTACACCAAATGGGACGACCAGCCGGCCTCGCCGGCGGCCGCGCGCGAGGCGCTGCTGCGCGCCAGCGTGGATCGCCAACACCGCGCCGATGGGACCGGTCTACGTCAACCTCGACGCCGAGATGCAGGAGGCGAAGCTCGCCGAGCCGCTCGCCGCCGATCGACGCCGCGCGCTTCATGCCGCCGGTCGCGAGCGCGGCGCCGACCGCCGAGTCAGTGCGCGCAGGCCGCCGCGCTTGCTGAAGGCCGCGCAAGAGCATCGTGATCCTGATCGGCCGCGCGTCGCGCAGCGATCGAGGCCTGGAACGCCCGCGTCGCGCTCGCCGAAGCGATCGGCGCGCGCGTCATCACCGACCTGAAGGTCGGCGCGAGCTTCCCGACCGACCATCCGCTGCATCTCGGCGCGCCGTCGGTGCTGATCGCCCGATGCCGAAGGCCTGGCAGCGCTCGGCGAGGCCGACGTGATCCTCAGCCTCGACTGGGTCGATCTCGCCGGCACGCTGCGAAGCCGCCAAGGCACCGGCCGCCAGCGCCAAGGTCATCCAGCGTCACGGTCGACTATCAGCATCCACAACGGCTGGAGCATGGACCATCAGGGTTTCGCGCCGGTCGACCTGCTGCTCGCCGCCGATCCCGAGCACGTCGTTGCCGTTGCTCGGCACGAGCGCTCGGCAGCCGCGCACGAAGCGCCGCGCGCGCCGCGCGGCCTGACGAAGCGACCTGCGGCCCAGGCCCGCTCACGGTCGAGCACCTCGCCCGCGCGCTGCGCGACGGCCGTCGGCGAACGTCCTGCTCGCTCACCCATCTGCCGCTGTCCTGGAACGGCGCATGGTGGCCGTTCCGCCACCCGCTCGACTTCCTCGGCTCCGACGGCGGCGGCGGCCTCGGCGGCCGGTCCCGGCGTCACGGTCGGCGCGGCGCTGGCGCTCAAAGGTTCCGGCCGCCTGCCGGTCGGCATCTGCGGCGACGGCGACTTCCTGATGGGCGTGACCGCGCTCTGGACGGCGACGCATTACCGCATTCCGCTGCTGATCGTGGTCGCCAACAATCGCTCGTTCTACAACGACGAAGTGCACCAGGAGCGCGTGGCGCGCATGCGCAACCGGCCGGTCGAGAACAAATGGATCGGCCAGCGCATCAGCCGATCCCGACATCGACCTCGCGGCGCTCGCGCGTGCGCAAGGCGCGCGTCGGCTTCGGGCCGGTCGACGACGTCGCACAGCTGGCGCGCACGTTCGCGCGAGGCGATCGCGGCGGTCGAGGCCGGCGGCGGTCGCGGTCGTCGACGTGCGGGTCGAGCCCGGCTATACGCCGGCCATGACGGCGGCCGTGTCGCACGCGGGAGAGGAAGCGTGATGGCGGCCGACGCGCCTCGACCGACGCGCCGCGCCGCGCAGGCGCGCGCCCGTGCTCGTCGTCGACGACATCGTCAAGCACTTCGAGACGCCGGACGGCGTCATCACCGCGGTCGACCACATCTCGCTTCGATGTCGCGCCGGGCGAGTTTCTGGCGGTGATCGGCCCGTCCGGCTGCGGCAAGTCGACGCTGTTCAACATCATCGGCGGGCTGCTCGACGGCTACGAGGGCCGCGTCACGGTCGCGGGCGAGACCGTGACCGGCCCGCATGCCTCGATCGGCATGGTGTTCCAGGAGGAGTCGACGTTCCCGTGGCGCACCGTGCACCGACAACGTCGCCTTCCCGCTCGAGATCGCCGGCATGGCCGAAGGCGCAGCGCATCGAGCGCGCGCGCCACTTCATCGACCTGGTCGGCCTCACCGGCTTCGAGCGCCGCTATCCGGCCGAGCTCTCCGGCGGCATGCGCCAGCGCGTCGCGATCGCGCGCACGCTCGCCTCCGAGCCGAAGATCCTGCTGATGGACGAGCCGTTCGGCGGCGCTCGACGAGCAGACGCGGCTGCTGCTCGGCGACAAGGTGCTGCAGATCCAGCAGCAGCTGAAGCAGACCTGACCTGCTGATCACCCACAACATCACCGAGGCGGTGCAGCTTGCCGACCGCGTGCTGGTGATGACCTACCGGCCCGGCAAGCTGAAGCGCATGGTCGCCGATCGAGCTGCCGCGCCCGCGCGCCTCCGAGATCGTGTCGAGCGACGCGTTCGGCCGCTACGTCGCGCAGATCTGGGGCGACCTGCGCGAGGAAGCGAGCCGCGGCATGCGCGACGACGAAGCGCGTGCATGCGCGGAGCGCACAAGTGACGCGCGCGGCGCGCAGCGCAACGCTGCGTGCCGCTGCGCGCTCGGGCTCGGCACGCTGCGTCGGCGCTGCATCGCTGCTGATCGAAGTTCTGATCCGCGTCGGCGTCGATCAACCGCTTCATCGTGCCGATGCCCTCGCAGATCGCGCGGCGCGTTCGAGCGCGTCATCGTCGAGGAGGACATCCCGCACCGCTTCCTGGTGACGGCGCGCGAGAGCGCTGCTGGGCGACGCTGCTGCTCGCCGTCGTTCGGCATCGGCATCGGCGTGCTGCTCTACCGCGTCAAGCTCCTGCGCGACGCGACCGAGACCTGGGTCGCCGCGATGGCCGTCGGCGCCGACTCGTGCTGATGTATCCGCTGTTCCTGGTGATCTTCGGCCGCAGCGCGACGACCATCATCATGATGGGCTTCGTCGCCGGCGCTCGCCGCCGGTGATCCTGAAGACCATCGAAGGGCTGGCCGGGCACGCGGCGCGTGCTGATCGATGTCGGGCGCAGCTTCAAGCTCACGCCGAGCTGCAGCTGTTCTGGAAGATCCTGTTTCCGGCCGCGCTGCCGACGATCTTCGTCGGCCTGCGGCTCGGCATGATCTTCGCGCTGATCAACATCGTCGGCGTCGAGTTCCTGATCAACTTCGGCGGGCTCGGCCAGCTCATCAACGAGCTCGCCGAGCGCTACGATCTGCCCGGCACCTATGCGGCGATCTGCTTCGTGATCCTGGTCAGCGTCGTGTTCTTCGTCCTCACCGAACAGGCTCGAGCGATGGCTGAGACCGGCCGATTGACCGCGCCGCGCGGCGCCGTGCCGCTGGTCAGCCCGTGACGCTGGTGCGCGTCGCGATCATCGCTGACCATGTCTGGTCGACATGGGAGGCGCGTCGCGCGCGTCGGGCCTGCTGTTCCGCGACGTCGTGCCCTCGCTCGCGGTGATCGGCCGCGCGCTGGTCCGACCTGCTCGGCGCGACCGGACCTACTACTGGCATCTCGGCGTCACCGCGGCAGAGATCGGCATCGGCGCTTGCTGATCGGCGGGCTCGCGGGCCTCGCGGTCGGCATCCTGCTCGGCGCCAACCGGTTCCTGCTCGCAGCGCCTTCGAGGCGCTATCTCTACTATCTCGGGCCGACGCCGAAGATCATCTTCTTCCCGGTGATGATCATGTGGTTCGGCGTCGGGCTCGGGCTCGAAGATCGCGATGGGCGCGCTCTCCTGCTTCTTCCCGGTCGCGCTCAGCGCCGCGGCCGGCATGCGCGCAGATCGACCAGCGTGCTGATCCGCGTCGGGCAGCAGCTTCCGCGCCATCGACCTGGCAGATGGTGACCAAGATCTATCTGCCGGCGATGCGCGCATGCCGATCATCAACGGCGTGCGGCTCGGGCCTCGGCGTCGCGATCATCGGCACGCTGCTCGCCGAGACCAAGCTCTCGAACCGCGGCATCGGCTTCCTGATCATCCAGGCCTACTGCGACCTTCGACATGCCGCGCATGTACGCGCTGCTGATCGTGCTGTTCGTGCTCGCGATCGGCGTCAATGCGCTGGTCGGCCGGCTCGGCGGGCGTCGACGCGATCAGGCACGATGAAGCAACGGAGGAGCGCGATGAAACGCCTGACGACCGCTTGCGCTGCCGCGCGCTCTGCGGCGCTTGCGATCGCCCGCCTGCGGCCGACGACTCAGGTCAAGCCGACCATCGGCCAGCGCGGCAACTGGGACACCGCGGTCGATCGCATCTCGGCAGCAAGGCCGGCATCTTCAAGAAGCACGACATCGAGCTCGAGACTGACTCTACACCTCGGGCAGCGGCGAGACCCTGCAGCCGGTGATCTCCGGCAGCGTCGATCTCGGCCTCGCGGTCGGCACGCTCGGCGCGATGGCGGCCTATCGCCAAGGGCGCGCCGGTGCGCATCATCGGCGCCAGGCGACCGGCGCCGCCGACTACTGGTACGCCAAAGGCGACCTCGCCGATCAAAACGCTGCAAGGACACCAACGGCAAGCACCATCGCGTTCTCCACGCAACGGCTCCTCGACCAACTCGATCGTGCGCGCCTTCATCGACGAGTTCGAGCTCGACGGCGAAGCCGCATGGCGACCGGCAATCCGTCCGCCGACGCTCACCGCGGTGATGACCGACCAGGTCGACGTCGGCTGGGCCTCGCCGCCGTTCGGCCTGAAGGAGATGGAGGACGAGCAAGATCCAGCATCGTCGCCAAGGCGACCGATGCGGCGCTGGTGCGCGGCCAGACCATCCGCGTGATCGTCGCCAATGCGCGACGCGCTGGCGAAGCGCAAGGACGTGATCGAGCGCTTCATGACAGGCCTATCGCGAGACGATCGACTACATGTACGGCGACAACCCGCAGGTGCATCAAGGACTATGCGGAGTTCGTCGGCATCATCCGAAGCCGCTGGCCAAGCGCGTGCGCGACGAGTTCTTCCCAAGTCGCTGGTCTGGCCCGACGAGATCAAGGGTCTCGACACGCTGATGCCCGAGGCCGTGATCGCTGAAATTCATCCCCGCGCCGCTCACCACAGGACGCAGGCTCGGCGAACTGATCCAGATCCAGCGCGCAAGAAATGAACGCATCCGCCAGTACCGCCATCACCGGCCGCCGCTGACAGCTTCCCGAGCACCGCGCCTGCTACTACGGCGGCGCGTGGCATGCGCCGAAGTCGGGCCGCGAGGCCGACACGATCAATCCCGGCACCGGCGAGTCGCTCGGCAAGGTCGCCGATGCGCGGCGCCGCCGATGTCGATGCGGCCGTCGCCGCCGCAAGGCCGCCTTCAAGGAATGGCGCAACGTGCCGCCGCTCGAGCGCGCCAAGATGCTGCGCGCGATCGCCGACGTGCTGCGCAAGAACGGCGACGAGCTCGCCATGATCGACGCCGCCGACTGCGGCAATCCGTTTACCGAGATGGTGCGCGACGCCAGTGCCGGCGCGGCGCAGCTCGATTTCTATCGCCGGCCTCGTCACCGAGATGAAGGGCGCCTCGATCCCGATGGGCCCGGACGTGGTGAACTTCTCGGTGCGCGAGCCGCTCGGCGTGGTCGGCCGCATCATCCCGTTCAACCATCCCGTTCATGTTCTGCCGCCGGCAAGTCGGGCGCGCCGCTCGCGGCCGGCAACACGGTGGTGCTCAAGCCGCCGGAGCAGGCGCCGCTCTCCGCGCTGCGCCTCGCCGAGCTGATCGACGGCATCCTGCCGCCCGGCGTGTGGAACGTGGTGCCCGGCGGCCGCGAGGTCGGCGCAGGTGCTCGCCAGCCATCCGGACGTCGCGATGACCGCGCTGATCGGCAGCGTGCCGACCGGCCGCGCCGTGATGAAGGCGGCCTCCGATACGCTCAAGCCGGTGCTGCTCGAACTCGGCGGCAAGAACGCGCTGATCGCCTATCCCGGACGCCGATCTCGATGAGGTCGTCGGCAGCGGTCGTCGACGGCATGAATTTCACCTGGTGCGGGCAGTCCTGCGGCTCGACCAGCCGCGCCTTCATCCACGAGAAGATCTACGACGCGGTGCTCGAGCGCGCGCGAAGCATCGATCAAGCGCTACAAGCCCGGCGATCCCGACCGATCCGGCGACCACCATGGGCGCGATCATCAGCCAGGTGCAGTACGACCGCATCATGGGCTACATCGAGGCCGGCAAGCAGGACGGCGCGCGGCTCGTCAGCGGCGGCGGGCGGCCGGACGATCCGACGCTCGCCAAGGGCTTGTTCATCGAGCCGACCATCTTCGCCGACGTGACCATGGATATGCGCATCGCGCAGCGAGGAGATTTTCGGGCCCGTGCTCTCGCGTGTTCAAATGGAGCGACGAGGACAAGATGCTGGCGGAGGTCAACCAGGTCGAATACGGGCTCACCTGCTCGATCTGGACCAACGACCTCGCCACCGCGCACCGCACCGCCGCGGCGGTCGAGGCCGGCTACGTCTGGATCAACGAGGTGTCGAAGCATTTTCTCGGCGCGCCGTTCGGCGGCTACAAGCAGTCCGGCATCGGCCGCGAGGAATGCTTCGACGAGATGCTCGCCTTCACGCAGGAGAAGAATATTCACGTGCGGTGCACGGCGAGTGAAGCCGGCCCTTCAGGCCGGCGCAGCGAGCCTCGAACGGTGGCCACAAGCAGCGTTGGCCGCCATCCTTCGAGACCCTGTCGCGCTTCGCGGCGCCCACGAGGATGAGCTCGTAACGCGGTTACAGCTTGTACGCCTCGAACGTCGTCGGGTGGAACAGTTCCTCGACGTTGACGAGCCGCGACGACAAGTCCCTGCGCTGTGGTGCTGCGCGAGGAAATACTCGAGCTGCTTGCGGTTCGCCGGAATGCCGTAGGGCCAGAAGTCCGCGCCCATCAGGTCGCGCGCCGCCTTCACCTGCTCCTCCATGAACGGCAGCGTCACCTTGCTGGCGGAGGTTTCCTCGAGCAGCGCAAGGCAGATCGCCTTCGCGCTGCGTGAAGGCCTTGAGCACCGCGGCCGGCAGCCACGGATGCTGCGTCGACCAGCGTGCGGCGCACGCCGATCATGTGCATGATCGGGAAGATGCCGGTCTTGCGTGAAGTAGTCCTTCGCGGCCGCCATCGGATCGGGACACAGCCAGCCGATATTCGGCGTGCCCTGCTCGAAGCATGACGGCGTGCGCGGCCCGATGAAGGCGTCGATCTCGCCCGCTTCCAGCATGCGCGTTGAGCGTCGCGCCTTCCGGCGCGGCATCGAGCCTGCACCTCGGGCGGCAGCGTGATCGCGATCTTCTCGACGCGGCCCGGCCTGCTCCAGCCCGCCGCGGATCCAGTGGATGTCGGACGGCTTCACGCCGTATTCGTCCTCCAGCATCGCGCGCGCCCAGACATTGGCGGTGAGCTGATATTCGGCGACGCCGACCTTGCGGCCCTTCAGGTCCGGCCGGCTTCTTCACGCGGTCGGTGCGCACATAGATCGAGGTGTGGCGGAACGCGCGCGACACGAAGGCCGGCACGCCCGACATAGGCGAAGTCGCCCTGCGCGGTCTTCACCGTGGAGCTCGACAGCGACAGCTCGCAGATGTCGAACTCGGCGTGGCGGAACGCGCGGAAGAAGATCTCCTCCGGATCGAGCGCCATGAACACCGGATCGACGCCGTCGATCGGCACCGTGCCGTCGGTGAGCGGCGCGGGTGCGGTCGTAGTCGCGGACCGCGATGGAGAGACTGAGTTTCGACATGCTGACCGCGCTCGACCATGCGCCTGCCGAGAGCGGCGCGGTGCCGAGTCCAAGCACGCGGGATAACGGCCGCGAGCGTCGATGCCCTGCGCACGGCCATGCAGGTCCGCCTCGGTACGGGATCGTCCGCGTCGCAGGCGTGCGCACTTCACCCGAACACGTCCGCCACGATCGCTGGCGTACCAGTCGACCGACTCCTTGTAGTTCTGCCTTGCGCAGGTCGGCGCCTCCTGCCCTTCTGGCTGACGAACGTCGGTCACGGCCTTGAGCTTGCCCTCGCCCGGCTCGTAGGTGCCGCCGACCTTCACCGTCGTCGTCGGTCTCGATCAGGCTCCAGCAGGTGTTGGTGTAGCGCGCCGGGAAGGTGCGCGCTGCTGGCGAGCTCGCCGCGCGATCATCATCGCCGGCGACCTTGGCCTGGCTGTTGGCCGAGAACGCCGATTTCGGCATGTCGCCGGGAATGCAGGCGTCGCCGACGACGAAGATGTTGGCGTCCATCTTCGACTTCATGTTCTCCGGGTCGATCGGGCAGAAGCCGGTCTGGTCGGCGAGCGCCGGCGTCGCGCGCGATCTTGCCCGCCATCTGCGCCGGAATGACGTTGGCGAGCGTCGCCTTGTAGTTCGCCAGGTCGGTCTTGACCTCGTCGGTGTGGCGATCGACGCCCTTGATGCCGCCGTGCATCTTCGGGTCCTGCCACTCGATCATGCCGGGATAGTGCTTCTCCCAGCCCTCGAGGAACAGCGCCTGCTTGAGAAGTGTCGGCTTCGGATCGATGCACGATGATCCTCGATTCTGTGTGCCCTTCTGTCTTGAGCACGTGCGCGAACATCGAGACGCGCTCGTACGGGCCCGGGCGGGCAGCGATAGCGGATTGGGCGGCGCGATCATCACGATCGTGTCGCCGTCCTTCAGCGCGTTGAGCTTCCTGACCAGCAGCTCGGTCTGCTGCCCGGGCTTCCAGGCGTGCGGCATGACCTCGGCGGCCGGCCTCCGAATAGCCGGGCACCGAGTCGAACTTGATGTCGATGCCGGGCGCGACCACGAGCCGGTCGTAGGGCACGCGCTTGCCGCCCGCGAGCACGACCCCGCTTCTTGTCGCGATCGATCGAGACGCGCCGCCTCGTGGACGACCTTCACGCCCTCCTGGCGCACCTTGTCGTAGCTGTGCGTGATCGACTTGAACTGAGCGGTAGCCGCCGACATGGATATTGGAGAAGAAGCAGGTGGTGAAGCTCTTCTGCGGCTCGATCAGCGTGACCTCGACGGCGCCCCTTCAGGTCCTTGTTGACGTAGCGCGCGACCGTGCCGCCGCGCCGGCCCGCCGCCGATCACCACCAGCTTCGGCTTGCCCTGGCCGAGCACTGCAGGCGCGAACAGCGGTGTGCGATGCGCCGCGCCGAGCGAAGCGCGGTGAACATGGCGACGTGGCAGATCGGTCATGGTCGTGCCTCGCTTGCCTCATGGGGTCGTCTGGTCCTGGCGAAAGTCAGGCCGCGAGCGCCTCGATGTCCTCGTCCTTCAGGCGCCCGGCGATGTTCTGCATCACGGCATTGTCGAGTCGCTTTTCGCGATAGGCCCTGATCACCGGCGAACGTCACCTTCTCCGCCATGCCGAAGATATTCGGGATCGTGCTGGTCGGCCGTCGCGCTGCGATGGCAGTGACGCATTCGCGCAGACAGAGTAGCGGCCGCCAGCGCGACGTCCGGCGCGGCGCGCTGCGGGCGTGAAGCCGCGAAGGCAGCGATCATCGCGATCAGGCGCGGTACGCAGTGGCCCACTGTCGCATGCGCTTGCGCCACTGCGTCATGGCCGCGGCGTCGCACATGCCGGTATCGTGGCTGCCAGGTTTCTCCCAGAGCGCGACCTCTGCCCGCCGCGCCGGCGCGCCAAATTCGTATTCGCAGAATGCCCGCGCCGCAGCAGCGTTTCTGCTGCTGCGACGGAACGCCTCAGTCGCGGGGCGCGCTTGTCGTCCGGCGTCACGTCGATGCCACGCGCGCGCGGCCGGTGATCTTCACGTCGGCCTTGCAGTCCGTCATGCAGGGCTTCGGGTTCCAGAACGCCTTTTCGGTCGTTTCGCGATCGTCGTCGTAGAAGCCGCCGGCGTTCGGCATCTTCACCTGCGCGAACGTCTCTTGCGACAGCACGAACTTCTCGTCCACGATGTCGTTGAGGAACAGCATGTAGGCGACGACCGCGTAGAGTTCGTCGTTGGTGAGCGACTGCGCGTCGCCGAACGGCATGGCGTGGCGCACATAGTCGAACACGGTCGACAGATGCGCGAAGTAGGAGCCGACCGTCTTCACCGGGTCGTCGCGACTTGAGCGAGCCCTGCCCGCCCGCGACCTGCGGCCAGCGCCCGGCGCTCTCGCCGAACTCGCCGTGACAGGCGGCGCACTTGCCCATGTAGACCGCTTCGCCGGCCTTCACCGAGCCCTGAGCCGGGCGGCAGCCCCTGCCCGTCCGGCCGCACGTCGATGTCCCAGCCGGCGATCTCGGCCGGCGTCGCGGCGCGGCCGATGTCGAGCTTGCGGCTCGGCGGCAGACCGCCGAGCGCCGGCGAGCGCGACAAGGACGACGAAGCGCGGCCTTAAGACACTTCGACATTCTCGACCTCGCCATCGCGCCTTCACCAGCCAGGTCTGGATGCCGTTGTTGTGGTAGATCGAGTTGACGCCGCGCATCTTGCGCAGCTCGGTCTTGGTCGGCTGCACGTAGCCGGTCTCGTCGATCGCGCGATTGCAGCAGCATCTCGCCGCCGTTCCATTCGGTCTCGGCGTAGAAGCGCGCGCAGCGCCTTGTCCAGAGCCGAGCCCGTCGATCCTGGCGGCGCGCCAGTTGCTGCCGCCGTCGAGCGAGACATCGACGCGCGCGATCTTGCCGCGCCCCGACCAGGCGAGGCCCGAGATCACCGTGAAGCCCTTGCTGGCGCAGCGGCGCCTGCGGGCTACGGCGCGGTGATCACCGACTTCGCGTCCATCACGAAGGTGAAGCTGGCGCGCTTTGCCGTTCTCCATCAGGTCGGTGTATTTCGAGGTCTCCTCGCGGGCGAACCAGGGCTGGTCGCCGAGCTTCGAGCCGGCGCAGCCACTTCACCCACATGTTGCCTTCCCAGCCCGGCACGCACCAGCCGCGCCGGATAGCCCTGCTCCGGGACGCAGCATCTCGCCGTTCATGCCGGTAGGCGACGAGGCGATCGTCGAGCGCCTTCGGCGAGCGGCATCGAGCGCGTCATCGCGGCGGCGTCGCGCGCCTTCGAGCAGCAGCCACTTCGCGTTCGGCTTGCACGCCCGGCCTCGTCGAGCAGCACGCTTGCAGCGGCACGCCGGTGTACATCACGCAATGCACCATGCCGTGGGTGTACTGGCAGCCGTTGAGCTGCGCGCCGCGCCACTCCATGCCGGAATTCGGCCGCGCATTCGCAGAAAGTGGATGCGGTTGACGCGCGGCATGCGCTTGAGGTCGGCGAGCGTGAAGATCAGCGGCTTGTCGACCAGGCCGTGGATGCATCAGCCGATAGTCGTCCGGATCGATCTCGGCGATGCCGCCGAATGATGGCGCTCGAAGCACAGCCCGTTCGGCGTGATGATGCCGTCGAGCTCGTGCAGCGGCGTGAAGCTGACCGAGACTCGCGGCGTCGCGGTGAGCCACGCGACGTCGCGGCGGACGACATGCGCCTCGTGTTTCGACGGCTTGCCGTAGGGCCGCACGGCGACGCCGTCGCCGAGCAGCGCGCGTCCAGTCCGGCACGTTGGGCGGCAGGTTTGCCGGATTGCCGCGCGCCGCGGCCGCGCCGGTCAGCGCCGTGGCGCCACCGCGGCCGGCGGCGGTGCGCAGAAAGCCGCGGCGCGGAGGCGGATCTTGCGTCGCGATCGTTCATGCCGCCTCCTAGCACTGGCGCGCGCGATCCTTCTACGAATCGGCACATGCGGGAAACAATGTTCCTGAGATATTGCCGCAATGCGGAACAGCAGCCGCTAGGCAGCCACGATGCGCACGCGCTCGGTTTCCTCGGGCGCGACCACGCGCTTGTTCTGCGACGTGATTTCTCGACGACCTCCCAGATCGGCGGGCCCTTCGGTGCCCTCGTTCACGCTCGCCCAGCCGGCGACGACGTATTCCGCTGCCGGCTCGAGCGGCTTGCCGGTCTCGCAGCATGCGTCAGGTCGGAGATGCGGCTGCCCGATCGGCTTGGCCGACGTCGATCGTGTAGCCGAGCCCGCCGCAGCGCACCATGTCGCCGCCCTGCTGGTAGTAGGGATCGGGATTGAACAGGTTGTCGGCGACGTCCTCGAGCATCTCCTTCAGCCGCGCGCCGGTCATGCGTCATGCGATAGGCCGCCGGATAGGTGATCGCGGTCGCGTTGTAGATGTCCTCGACGCGTGATGTCGCTGCCCGGGCAGCAGCGTCGCGCCCCAGCGGAAGCCCGGCGACAGCGCGATCTCGGCGTCGCGCTCGGCGAGCAGCGCGTCGCAGATCAGGTCGTCGAACGTGCCGTTGAAGTTGCCGCGGCGGTAGAGCAGCGACTCGGTGCGGCCGACACCTCGCGCAGCATGCTCGTGCGGCGAACGGCGCGCGCGCTTGCGCGATCGTCGCCGCCATCTGCGGATCGGGCGCGATCGCGTCGGCGAACAGCGGGATGAGCTTGTAGCGGAAGTCCTTGCACCTCGCCGTCGCTGCACGTCGAGGTCGAGCCGCGACACGAACTTGCCGTGGCTGCCGGACGCGACCAGCAGCGTCTTGCCGACCTTGACCGGCCTCGGGCAGCGCGTCGTGGGTGTGGCCGGTCAGGATGACGTCGATGCCCTGCGACGCGCGCGGCGAGCTTGCGGTCGACGTCGAAGCCGTTGTGCGAGAGCAGCACGACCAGCTGCGCGCCGTCGCGCGCGCGCCTTGTCGACGTTGGCCGCGAACGTCGTCCTCGCGGATGCCGAACGACCAGTTCGGGATCATCCAGCGCGGATTGGCGATCGGCGTGTAGGGAACGCCTGGCCGATCACGCGCGATCTTGACGCCGCCGCGCTCGAACATCGCCGATCGGCTCGAACACCGGCTCGTTCCATTCGGTGTCGCGCACGTTGCTGCGCGAGGAACGGAAAGCCGAGCTTGTCGACGATCTCCTTCGACGCGCTCGGCGCCGTAGGTGAACTCCCAGTGGCCGGTCATGGCGTCGGGCTTCAGCAGCGCCATGCAGTCGACCATGTCCTGGCCCTTGCTGCGTCAGCGAGGTGTAGCTGCCCTGCCAGGTGTCGCCGCCGTCGAGCAGCAGCACGCGGTCGCGCGCGCTCGGCGCGGATCGCCTTGACGACGGTCGCGATGCGATCGAGCCCGCCGAGCCGGCCGTAGGTCCTGGCCAGCGCCGCGAAATCCTCCGAGGTCAGCGCATAGGCCGCGGCGCGCTCCGGCGCGATGCTGAAGCAGGTCGAGCAACGCCTGGCCGGTGAGATGCGGCAGCTGCCCCGTCGCCTCGCCGACGCCGAGATTGATCGACGGCTCGCGGAAATAGCACCGGCGCGAGCTGCGCGTGCAGGTCGGTGACATGCAGCGAGCGTGACGTTGCCGAGCGGCGTCGAAGCGCAGCAGTTCGTCCTGCGTCAGCCGCTGCTGCGCGAAGGCGCGCGTCCAGCCGCGGCACGACGCCGCGGTCGCGGCAGCACCTGGAGAATCGCGCCGCGAGATCATGCGGAGCCTGCGACCTGATGCAAGCGAAGTCTCCCCGCCAGGCGACCGAGCGGCAACCTCGCCGCTGCGGGCGCCGGATCCGGGTCGGGATCGCTCTACCGGCTGCTCACCGTGATGCGTCTCTTCGCCGACGATGGTGGTGCCGTCGTCGTCGGTCCAGGTCAGCACCACCGGGCCGGATTCCTGCGCCTCGAACTTGAACTGGATGTAGGGATTGGCGGAGATCGCCGGCTCGAAATCGGCGGCGAGAAGACCTCGCTTGCCGGTCGACCGTGCAGGTGAACTTGTTGAGGATCTTGCGCGGGATCGATGTTGCCGGCGGCGTCGCTTGCGCTGGCCGGTCTCCATGACGTGCGGAGACCAGCGCCTTGACCTCGACGAGGTCGCCCTTCTTGGCCTCGCTTCTTGTCGAGCTTGATGCGCGGCTTTGACGGCCATTGGCCATGTCTCTCCCGCGATCCTGTGCGCGGATCGCGTTCAGCCGCCGCAGCCGCCGATCGTGACCTTCGACCTGCTTGCTCGCCATGAAGAACGAGCCGTCGTTCATCTTGGCGACCGCGATGACGTTCTGCGTCTGCGGCGAGCCGAATGCGCGTGTTGGCTTCGGCGACGCCGCTCGCCGGCGAGAAGTGGAAGGTCGCGACGCCGGCGCGCGGATTGCCGTCCGCCACGACCAGCACGTCGCTGACGTGCGACTGCTCGGTCATCGGGCTTTCGACCGATGACCGTCAGCGGCACGGTGTTGCCGTTCTCGGCGATCTCGGGCAGGTCGAGCTTCACCTTGCCCATCCGGCCGGCGCCTTGCCGCCGGTGAGGGTTTCCTTGATGAGGTCGGCGGCGGAGTCGTTGGCGGCCGGCAGCGGGCGGGAGCGCCACGCAGCCCGCCGTGGCGAAGCGCGCCGGCGCCGATCGCCGGGAACCTGCCGGCGGCTAGACCGGGCCATCCATGATCGTCTACCCGTCGCTTGTCCTGTGCTCCCGGTGCCGCGCGCGTCGGCCATTGTTATTATCATCACCGCCGCAGTCAATGCGGGAGTAGTCATTCCCGTGGCGCGCCGTATTACGACGCGGCACGTAGTCGCAATCTTCCGTTTGTGTAGACGGGGACGTCCGACATTGCAACAAACTCACAGCTGGGCGACGGGACTCAAGCCCCGGCAACAAAGCCATCCGGAGGAGCCGGTCCGTGGCATTCGGGTTGAGGATGCTTGTTGGCGGCGCTGGCCGTGACGGCGCTTAGCGCCGGCGCCGCTGGCGCAGAGACGCCGAGACCGAAAGAGGCGCTCGAGAAGCCACCGCGCGATGATGCGCGAGGACCCGTGGAGACAGTCCGGGCTGGCTCGACGCCCGACCGCGGCGAGGCGCTGTGGACCACGGCGCGCGGGCCGAAGAACGCCACGCTGGAGCAAGTGCGACCACTCGGCAAAGGGAGCCGGCAGGGTCCGCGGGCGCGTTCGCCCGAAGCTGCCGCGCTGGTTCGCGGGCGCCGGCCGCGTGATGGACGCTCGAGAGCGCGCGCTCTGTGGTGCGCGGAGGAAGCTGCGGGGCTTCAGCGCCGCCGACCTGCGTCGAAGCGCCGCATCCCGGCGGCGGCGCAGCCGGTGAAGGACTCGGCGCGATCGCCACCTGTGATGGCGAGGCAAGTCGAGCGGGCATGAAGTTCGCCGCCAAGCTCGCCGGGAGCGCACGAGGGAGCAGGACGCGGTCAGCGCTCGGCGAGAACGCTGTTCCACCGCCGCTCCGGCCGATTTCGGTTTTGCACGGCGCGACCTGCCGCGCGTCAGTCGGGCCTGCGCATCCGCCTGCAAGGGCCTGCCGTTCCTGGCCGAGAAGAGAGAAGCGCTGAGCAAGTCAATCGGCAGAGTGGCCGGCCTACCGCGTGTCGACGACGCAGGTCGCGTGACGATGCGGCGCCGCATGCATGCAGCTGCTACTGGCAGATGCGCTTGCCCGGCTGCGAGCTGGGCTCCGGCGGCGAGCGTTGGCGCTGTTTCAGCGTGCCTGCACACCAAGCAGGCCGAGGGCGGCGAGATCGCCGCCCCGGGCCTGAAAGCGCGAGGCGACCATTGCATCGTCGCATCCGCCTCTCGCGCTGACGTTCGCGACGCCATCCGCGCGAACGTTGTTGATCGTACGAAGGCCGACGCCGCGATCAAGTCGCGTTCCCCTTTGACCAGCACCGACTGGGCCCTCACGCCTCAGCTGGCGACCAGGACGATCAAGCGTATGGCGGCGCATAACATTCGCGAAGGCCTGTCATGATAAGTCCCAAGCCTCCATCGACAATACGTAG
>ERZ1370068.3763-contig-2865_pt1 | contig 26422 bp, 49 predicted proteins | sample MGYA00561227_ERZ1370068 | MGnify/ENA primary metagenome ERZ1370068 (study PRJEB38410, sample SAMEA6850437) | metagenome | study: Metagenomic assessment of the ecological functions of the soil: analysis of the soil microbiota associated with the...
ACGGTGCGGCGGGACCAAGGATGATCAAATGATTCTTAATCTGTGTATAACGATGCGCCGAACCAGCCTGCTTTTCCCCAACACAGCTGGCCCTTTCGGGTTTGTGATTCGAGTCGCGCAATCACTCCACGCAATCGCTCAGTCATGGCCGCATCGCGTTTCATTTTCAATTCTCCGATTGTCCCGAGGCGGGGAGATTAGCACCATTGTTTTTAGCGGAAAAGGCTTTCTGAAGTGAGAGTAAGAGGCGGGACTCCACTTCAAATGAGATAAGAAAAGGACTGGAGCGCAAGCGTCTCGCTTGCAGTCTGTGGCTATCGAGTCCCAGGAAGCAACCGAGGACGGTTGCGCTCCAGTCTGGTTACGCTTTTGCGGCGCCGAGCTATTGGTTATTCGTCGTCGTTTGGTTGCGGCGGCCGCCTCCCAGCTGCTTCATTAGTTCTTCTACGGCAGCGTCGAGTTGGCGATCACGCCCGGCTAAATTATCTTCCGGCGAATTGTCTACCCGAATGTCAGGCTGCACGCCATAAGTTTTCCATGTTCGTGTGTTTCTGATCCGCGAGATAGACGCCCACGCCCGGCGTGCGCACGGTCGAACCGTCAATCAGGAATAGCTGCCGGTTCCGATCACCGCGCCCATCGTCGGCGTGCCGATGACTTTGCCGAGGCCCAGAGCGCGGAAACCGGCCGGAAACATTTCCGCATTCGAAGCCGAGCGCCAGTTTTGCAGCACGACCTTCGGTCCGAAGTATCCGGCGAAAGGACGGCCGGCAGCTTCCGACCCCGCGTGGCACCCAGACCTGATACTCGCGCTGGACAAGGATCGCCAGCAGCTCCTGTTCGATGTTGCCGCCACCGTTCCAGCGCTGATCGATGACCATCGCTTCCTTGTTGCGGAACTCGCGGATTTCTTTCTCGAACTTCCGCAGGCTGGGCTGGTCCATTGCGCTGAATGTGAATGTAGCCGATGCGACCGTCGGACAGTTCATCGACCTTCTGGCGGCGCTCTTTCACCCAGCGTTCATAACGAAGGGTCGAATAGGCCTGGCCGTTGATAGCTTCAATGCGAGTTTTCCAGGCGCCTTCCTCGCCCGGCTTGTTATTAAGGGTGACTTCGATTTTGCGATTAAGACGATCGTTGAGCAGTGCCCAGTATTCGTCACCAGCCTTAACGGGCTTCCCGCCAATCGCGATCAGATAATCGCCGACGTTCACCTTCACCCAGTCTTTGTCGGCCGGGCCATTTTCGTAGACATACGCAACGCGGTAGCGACCTGCAGCCTTATCGGGCTCGAGATCGAACCCGAGACTGGCGGTGGAGACGCCGCCGCCCCCAATCCGCGTGGCGGCGGGGCCGCGCCGGTGTGCGACGCATTCAGCTCACCGATCATCTCGTTGATGATGTTCAGCAACTCCTGACGATCGCCGACGTCTTTGACCAGCGGTTCGTACTTGGCTTTGGCAGCGTCCCAATCCATGCCATGCATGGCCGGATCGTAGAAGCGGTATTTCATCGTGCGCCACGCGTCGCCGAACATCTCGGCCCATTCGGCCGGCCGATCGATGTTTACCCGCACGTTGAAGCTGATACGACGGCGGCGCGCGCCAGTCGCCACCGGCGGCGGGGGCGGTCGTCGCCGCACCTCCACCGAGGGCCACTGAATAGATTCCGTTGCGTTCGCTGAAGAACAGCGTGCGGCCGTCGCGCGAAATAATCAGATCAGAAATTCCGCCGCCGAATCCGCCACCACCGCCGCCGCCGCCAGCTTCACCTGCGGGTGGGCCACCGGCCGTCACGCGCGTTAGTCTCCGGCCATCCTCCTGAATGGAATAGACAATCGGAGTGCTTCCGGCGCCCGCCGGTTCGGTGGTCACAAAGACAATCGTGCGGCTGTCGGGAGCGATCGTGTAATTGAAAACCGGGAAGGGCATGCGCGTGACCTGGCGGGTGCGATGCTTCATGCCGGCCCAATCCATCTTGGTTTCGTGCGGTGGACGCGGTGCGGCCGGACGGCGCGGCGGACCGGCACCTTCAGTTCCGTCTCCAGCCGGTGCCTGGGCGGCCTCTGCATCTGGCCGCTCTTCCGGATCGTCGGGATCGCGATCCAGCTTCTCGAGCCAGACCGAATAAATCTGCACCGAGGCATTGCCGATACCGCCGCCGCCGCCGCCCGTGGCCTCGGATCGAACGAAGAACAGTTTGCGTCCGTCGGGACCGAATCGCGGATTGCCATCGTTGTAGGAATCAAACGTTACCTTGTGCGGCGTCTTGTCGGTGCCGGTCGAATCGAGAATGTAGATATCTGAGGTGCGGCTGGCGTCCGATTTCGAATAAGCCAGCCATTTTCCGTCCGGCGACCATTCCGGCGTCGAGATATTTCCGTAACGGGTTGAATCAAGTTCCGACACTGCTTTGGTGGCGACATTCACCTTCCTCATTTTGCTGTCGGAAGCGGTGAAGGCGATCTCTTTAGAATCCGGTGACCAGTTAAAGCCGGCCTTGAGCGCGTCGATGTCGGTTAATTTCTGCGGCCGTGCCACCTTCAGTCGCCGACCACATAGAGTTCTTCGCGGCCGCTGCTGTCGGAGATGTAAGCGATCCACTTTCCGTCTGGCGAGTAGTCAACACCGCGATCGCGCGCCGAGCCATCGGTAATCTGCCGGATGTCGCCCTCGTCAACCGGCACGGTAAACAATTCGCCGTGCGTCGAGACGACAATCCGTCGCGAATTTGGCGCCAGGTCGTAATCGTCAGCTTCAGAAGTGAACGTGCGGATCTCGGAATCGTTCTCCTGCGTTTCCGCGTCGATGTCGAGCTTGATCGGAGTGGCTCTCTTCGTAGCTGTGTCCAGCTTCCAAATACCAAAATCGTGTTCGAAAACAATCGTGCGGCCGTCGGCGCTGATTGATGGGAAGCGCACGTCGCCGGCCTTGAACGTGGTTACCTTGTCAGCCTTTCCGCCTTTTGTCCGGAGACGCGCCAGATGTTCGTCAGGCCGCCGCCGTCGCGATCACTGACAAAATAGATGTCGCCGTCGCGGCTCCACATCGGCCACGAATCGAGTCCGTCAAAATCTGTCACCTGCGTGAACTTCTTGGCTCGAGACGTCTTCAATCCAAACGTCCGTCGCGTAAGCACCGCGATAGTACTTGCGCCAATAGACCTGGCCCTTGGGGTTGTACGCGATGCGATTGCCGTCAGGAGAGTAGCTCGCCGCGTTGCCCATGTCCGGCCCGGCGCGCCAGGGCATGCCGCCGTCCACGCTCACCACGTAAAGCAGACCCATGAAGTCTTCCCCGCGCTGGCTGCTGAAGAGGACGCCTTTGCCGTCCGGCGTCCAGCCCAAGCACCGTGTCGTCGGCTGAGTGCGCAGTCAACTGCTTTGCAGTACCGCCGCCGGCGGGCATCAGGAAGCACGTCGAGGTTGCCGTTGCGGTCACTCGAAAAGGCGATCCATTTTCCGTCCGGCGAAAATCGCGGATAAGCATCGCGCGCTTTATTCACCGTCAGGCGCTGGATGTTTTGGCCGTTTTCGTCAGCGGTCCAGATGTCCGCGAGATAAGTGAACGCAATCCGCCCGTTTGAATAACTGGGATAGCGCACCAGCTTTGCCTCGCGCGCAAAAACGAAGGACGCAAAGCTGAATAGGAACAGAGCTATGGCGACTGGGTAGAGTTTCTTCATGGCTTTCTCCTGCAGTTGTGACAAGTTAGATACGCAGCCGTCTCGGCTGCAATACGACGAATGGAGCGGGCCTGGTGCCCGTCTGTACTTCGTTAGAGACCAGCCATTGCCTGTCTGCTAATGAACAAGCTCTGGCTTGACTTGCAAGCCCAACAAACTGGTGTTTGCCGGACTCGGGTTCGCCTTTTAAAAGAAAACGGACTGATAAGATCGTTATGACGCCCCGCCGATTCCCGCGGTTACATCGAATATGATTTCGGGGGCCGCATTGTATCACGGGTTCAGGCGCGCCGATGGTGGCACGGGCGTCCCGCCCGTGAGCCACGCGCAAGATGCGCTGCCACATTCAAACTGCCTCGCTATGAATTGACACCGAAATTTGGTTTCGTATAGTCAGTCATCCGCTGCGGCCTGGTACCCTCCCGAACGGAATCTCTGCGGCGAAAACTTCAGTCGTCCGAAAAGAGGTTTCACAATGATTCAGAAAGCCCCTGCGCGGTTACTTTGCGCCCATACTCTTTTTGTTTGTTTTAGTCCTGGTCGGCCCGGCCAGCGTCCAGGGCAAAGACAACTGGACCAGGGTCAATTCTAAACACTTCACTTTGATCGGCAACGCCGGCGAGAAAGAGATGCGGCAGGTGGCCACGCGGCTCGAACAGTTCCGGGACGTCTTCACGCGCCTGTTCAGCAGTGCCAAATTCGACACGCCGGTGCCCACGACCGTGATCGTGTTCAAGAGCATGAGTTCGTACAAGCCGTTCAATCCGGGCAACAATGCCGGCTATTTTCAGCCCGGCGAAGACGTGAACTACATCACCTTGAACGACCGATGCGACCCAGAACCCTTTCAGTGTGATTTACCACGAGTTTGTTCACTTGTTGGTCGAGAACACGACGGGCAACATGCCGGCCTGGTTCAACGAAGGGCTGGCTGAGTACTACAGCACGTTTAGTATTGAAGAAGATCGCAAAGTCCATCTCGGCGAGTTGATCCCTTATCATTTGGAAACTCTGCGCGAAGGTAAGCTCTATCCGCTGCGATCGCTTTTCGCGGTCGATCACTATTCACCCGAATACAATGAAGGAAGCAAGCGCGGGATGTTCTATGCCGAGTCGTGGGCCCTGGTTCATTACCTGATCCTCGGGAATGGCGGGCAGCGCCTGCCGCAGTTGGGCAAATTCGTCGAACTGCTCAACGCCAACGTCGCCGCTGATGAGGCCGCCCGGCAGGCCTTTCAAACAGACCTTGATATCGTTGCAGAAGGAATTCAAAAAGTACATCGAGGGCCACACGTTCCGGATGCAAATCGCCACCTTCGAGCGAAAGCTGGAATTCGACAACGAAATTACTTCAGCGCCGGTTAGCGAAGCTGAGGCGCAGGCCTATCTCGGCGATCTGCAACTGCACACGAACCAGCTAAAGGATGCGGAAACTCGTCTGCAACAGGCGCTCGCACTCGATCCCAAATTGACGATGGCCCAGGCATCGCTGGGAATTGTCAGGATGCGGCAGTCGCGTTTCGACGAGGCCAAAGGCGCTTTACGCGAGGCCGTGAATGCTAACTCGAATAATTATCTGACGCATTACTACTATGCCTATGTGGTCAGCCGGGAAGGCATGGACTCGGCGAGTATGGTGAGAGACTACTCAGCAGAATCGGCCGGGATCATGCGCGCCGAATTGAAAAAGGCGATCGCGCTGAAGCCGGATTTTCCCGGATCGTATTCATTACTGGCGTTCGTCAACATGGTTACCGGCGAGCAACTGGATGAATCGATCGAGCTGCTGAAACGACGCGCTGGCGCTCTCTCCGGGTAAGCAGGATTTGAGTATTCACCTGGCCCAGATTTATTTACGACAACAGAAATTTGATCTGGCCCGGCAGACGCTGGAGCCTTTGCGCAACGCCAAGGATCGGCGATATCAGCAACAAGCCGTCGATGCTGCTGGATTCGATCAAACGATATGAAGGCCAGATGGCGCAATACAATGCGGGCAGCGCGTCGAATGATTCGGGCTCGCCGGCTCTGCGGCGCAAGGACGAGACCGTAACCACTGGCAACGAAGAAAAGAAGACGCGCCGTCTTCAGAGAATGATTATTTGCGCGAGAGTCTGCGTCCGTTGGCAGCAGGCGAACAACGCGTGCAGGGAACATTCCTGAAACTGGACTGCGACAGCAAAGGTGTCGCCTACTTCAGTATTCAGGCCGCGGACCGTGTGTATCGGATTCGCAGCACCGCTCTACACCAGGTCCAACTCACCGCGTACGTACCGGCTCCCGCGAACATGTTCTGTGTGGACCGCGAAAGAGTCCGGAGAATGTCGTGCTGACTTTCCGCCCGGCTGGCGATCCCAAAGACACGAAGGCAAAGATCGACGGCGATGCGATCGCGGTCGAGTTGGTGCCGAAGGATTTTACGTTGAAGAAGAATTGACGTTGACGGTACGCGGGCGTCCTCGCCCGCTTTGAACATGCTTCATTAACCGCGACTGGCGGGCGAGGACGCCCGCGTACCACATCATTCAACCGGCGCGCCCTGATTCCTTCCAGGCGCTCCACCCGCCGGCCATCGACCAGACGTTCGTGTAGCCCATCGTCTGCAAACGATCTGCGGCCAGCGCCGAGCGATAACCGCCGCCGCAATAAAGAATCACTTCAGTTGATTTGTCCGGCACGGTCGCTTCGATGTCGCGCTCGATGATGCCTTTGCCCAGGTGAAATGCGCCTGCAGGCGTGCGCCGCGTCCCACTCGTTGTCTTCGCGCACGTCGATTAGTTTGGTGTCCGGATTGTTTGCCATGCGTTCGCGCGTGTATCGGCGACGTTGACTTCGTTGATACGGCTCTTGGCGTCGTTTACGACTTTTAGAAAGCCTTCGGAATGTTTCATCGAGTTCCTCTTGGTTATGGAGTCAGTACCGGGAGCGATAGCGACCGGGTCAGCGCTCGATGGCAGCGCGACGTACCCGGTCGCTATCGCTCCCGGTACTGACCTCAGTGCTCAATGTGTCAGAAGCCCGACCGTTAGGAGGGCTACCATACTGGAAGACCGACTGGTTCAAGCGAGTCGCAGAAACCTCCTGATCAGGAGACTAGCGCGGCCCTCCCTGACGGTCGGGCTTCTGACACGTCAATTGGCGAAAACCTTGCGCGAGCGATTATAATGCGAGTCTTTCAAATGATCTAAAAATGTAGCGCAAGCTGTAGCTTGCGATCATCAGAACGCAAACTAACAGTTTGCCGTTACATTTTCCGGAGAGGAATCTTCCAAATTGGCTAACGAACAATTCGATGTAACGGTAATCGGCAGCGGTCCGGGCGGCTATGTGGCCGCGATTCGCGCCGGGCAATTGGGCTTGAAAGTCGCCATTGTCGAGAAAGACAAACGGCTCGGCGGCACTTGCACGCTGCGCGGCTGCATTCCGACGAAACAGCTGCTGATGTCGGCGCACGTCTACGAACAGATGCAGCATGCGGCCGATTTTGGCGTGCAGGCGACCGGGATTCAGCTCGCTTTCGCCGACGTGCAGAAGCGCAAAGACAAAGTCGTGATGAAGAACTCGAAGGGCATCGAGTACTTGATGAAGAAGAACAAGTGCACCGTGTTCAAGGGCACGGGCAAAGCTGATGTTGCCGGGCAAAGTCGAAGTCACCGGCGAAGACGGATCAGAAGCAAACCATTCAAACGAAGAACATCATCATCGCCACCGGCTCAGTCGTGCGGCCGATTCCCGGATTCGAAACTGACGGCAAACACGTCGTCAACAGCGATCACATTCTCGAACTGACCGAAATTCCGAAATCGCTGATCGTGATGGGCGCCGGCGCCGTCGGCGTCGAGTTCGCTTCGGTCTATTCGCGCTTTGGCGCTGAGACGACGATCGTCGAACTGCTGCCGCGGCTGGTTCCGCTCGGAAGACGAAGAGGTTTCGGCCGAACTCGCAAAATCGTTCCGCAAGCGCGGGATCAAATCGCAGCTCGACACGAAGCTTGAGAAGTTGGAGAAGACGGACAACGGCGTGGTCGTCACCGGCAAAGACTTCAAAGGGCGAAGACGTCAGGCTCGGAAGCTGAGATGCTGCTGGTCGCAGTCGGGCCGCATGCCTTTCACCGAAGCGTCTCGGGTCTGGAGAAGACAAAGATCAAAGTCGAACGCGGTTTCATCCAGGTTGATGAATATCAGCAGACTGCCGAGAAAGGTGTCTATGCGATTGGCGATGTGGTGCCGACGCCTTTGCTGGCGCCACCTGGCCTCGAAGGAAGGCATCGTCGCGGTCGAGCATCTCGCCGGCAAGAACCCGCGACCGATCAATCTGCGTCTGGTGCCGAACTGCACCTACTGCGATCCGGAAGTCGCTTCGGTTGGTTTGACTGAAGCGAAGGCGAAAGAAGCTGGCTACGACGTCAAGGTCGGCAAGTTTCCGTTTTCAGCGCTTCAGGCAAAGCGCGCATCATCGGCGAAGAAGAAGGCTTCGTGAAGGTCGTCAGCTGAGAAGAAGTACGACGAGGTTCTGGGCGTGCACATCATCGGGCCGCACGCGACGGAGTTGATTGCCGAAGCCTGCGTGGCGATGCAACTGGAAACGACGGCGGAAGAGCTAGGCAACACGATGCACGCGCATCCGACCGTTTCGAAGCAGTGATGGAAGCCGCCGAAGGCGTGCACGACAAGACGATTCATATTTAGAGATCGGATTAAGTCCCATATGTACCATTTGTCCATGGGACACATAGGACGAATGGCGATCCAAGAGACGAATGCCAGAAGAGTAAAAGCAACGCAGCGCCGTCGCCGCTCCGCGCTTTCAAATGCGCATCAGCACCAAGTATGCGCCGCGAAAGCTGGCCGATGGCCAAGACGCTCTCGTTGCATCAAGGACACTTCGCTTACGCCCGAGCAGATGCTCGAGCTTTATCGCTATCTGAAGCTGACGCGTCTGGTCGAAGAACGCATCGTCAATCTCTATCGGCAGACGAAAGTTGTCGGCGGCGTTTATCGATCATTGGGCCAGGAAGCGACTGCGGTCGGATCGGCTTATGCGCTTGCGACCGGACGATTTCATCACGCCGATCATTCGCGATCTGGGCGCGGTGTTCGTCAAAGGCATTCGCCCGCGCGAAATCTTTGCGCAGTACATGGCCAAAGCCTGGGGACCTTCCGGCGGAAAGGATCTCAACGTCCATTTCGGCTACATGGAGAAAGGTTTCATCGGGCCGATCTCGCATCTGGGCGACATGATTCCGGTGATGACCGGAATTCTGCTGGGCGCGCGCATGCAGAAGAAAGACATCGTCGGACTGGCTTACATCGGCGACGGCGGCGCGAGCACCGGCGCGTTCTACGAAGGCATGAACTTCGCCGCGGTCCAGCGGCTGCCGCTGATTGTGATCGTTGAATACAATCATTACGCCTACTCGACGCCGACCAGCATGCAGACCGCCGTGCGCAACCTGGCCGAACAGCGCGGCGGCGCTTTGGCATTCCCGGCCACATCGTCGACGGCAACGACGTGATCGCCTGTTATGAAGTCACCAAGCAAGCCGTCGATTACGCGCGCGTGCGGGTCATGGCGCGGTTTTGATCGAAGCCAAGACCTATCGCCGCAAAGGCCACGCGGAACACGACGATCAGCGCTACATTCCCGAAGGCGAAGATCGAGTACTGGGAGAAAGCACAACGATCCGATCGATCGCTTCGAGAAGTTTCTGCTTGACCAGAAGATCGCGGACCAGAGAAAAGCTGGAAGAGATCACCGCGGACGTGATGCGCGAGATCGATGAAGATTCAGAGTGGGCAGAAAGCTCGCCCATGCCCGAACCTGAAGGCGCGGTGTACGGCGTCTTTGATAACTCGATCGTGCCGCCGGCATTTCCGGCCGAAGGTGCTGGAGAATTGAACGATCGTTTCAGCGAGCTGGCTTATTGCGCTGGTTTGCGGTCAACTGGCGATCTCGAATCGGCTGCGCGCGACGCAGCCTCAAACGCAGCCACTCAGCGACTCAGCTTCGTCCTGCCGTCGCGACGGCTGAGAAGTTATCCGAGCATCTGACGGCGCAGGCGAAGGAGCTCAGCGACGCGCGCTCGGCGCAAGGACTACTTGAAGGTCATCGATCTGACTTATCCGAAGGTCGTTGAAGTTAGGCGGCGGTCGCGAGAAAATGCTGCGCGACGATGAAGCGAAGGAGATGAAGACAGATGGAAGCTGAAGGCGTCGCGGTGCTCTCATCGTCCGATCGCCGGACGCTGAGCCAGTTCGTCCATGACTGCGGACTGGATCTACGCAGTGGTGCCCGACGACTTTGAAGGTCGAAAGCACAGACGGCATGTTTCAGACGAGAGGCACGCTGATTGGAATTTCGACCGACGGCGGACCAGAACTGGACCTTCATCGACGCCACTGGCAAAGATCGATGAGTGAGCTGAAGAAGATCTCTGCCGGCGTCTGTCGACAAGTTGAACGTGCCGCCTGAGAAGCGACGCCGGTCAAAGATAGCAACTAAGAGCATCGCACATGTCTACCGCACTCAAAAAAGAACGCAAACCCGAACGTCCGCCGCGTGGCGGACTGGCTACGATGGTCGAAGCGATTCGCGCAGGGCATCTGGGAAGAGATGGAGCGCGACCCGACGGTCTTCCTGATTGGCGAAGACGTCGGCGCTTATGGCGGCGCGTTCAAAGTCACCGAAGGCCTGATCGATCACTTCGGCAAGGAGCGCGTCATCGATACGCCCATCTCGGAAGCGGCGATCGTAGGCGCTGCTTGCGGCGCAGGCTTTGATGGGAATGAAGCCGGTCGCCGAATTTCAGTTCATCGATTTCATTTCGTGCGGCTTTGACCTGCTGACCAACTACGCCGCGAAGTGTCGTTATCGCTGGGGCGCAAACATCCCGGCGGTCTTTCGTGGACCCTGCGGATCGGGCGTGCGCTCGGGACCGTTTCATTCACTGAATGCGGAATCGTTTTTCCTGAACACTGCCGGGTCTGAAGATCGTCGAGCCTTCGACCGCCTACGATGCCAAGGGATTGATCAAGGCGGCGATTCGCGATCCCGATCCGGTGCTTGTACTTCGAGCACAAGAAACTTTATCGCCTGCCGCGTCTGCGCGAAGAGCTTCCCGAAGACGATTACATTGTCGAGATTGGGAAGGCGCGCACAGCGCGCGAAGGCCGAGACGTTTCCGATCATCACCTTTGGCGCGCATGGTCCTGACCGCGCTCGATGCCGCCGCAGAGTTGGAGAAGGAAGGCCTGGATGTCGAAGTGATCGATCTGCGCACGCTGGCGCCGCTGGATAAAGAAGCGATTCTGGCCAGCGTCAAGAAGACCAGCCGCGCGCTGATCCTGCATGAAGCGTCGCTGACCGGCGGGATCGGCGGCGAGATCTCGGCGATCATTTCGCAGGAAGCGTTTGAATGGCTCGATGCGCCGGTGCTGCGCGTGGCTTCGATCGATACGCCGGTTCCTTATTCGCCCCCTCTGGAAGATTATTATTTGCCGCAGGTGAAAGATGTTGTGGATGCGGCGCGAAAGCTGGCGGCTTATTAGATAGTCAGAACCGGGAGCGGTAGCGACCGGCTAGTCGCTGGTGCTGTACATCAAGGATAACCCGTCGCTACCGCTCCAGTTCTGACTTATGCGGGAGAACAGATGCCTAAATATGTAATTGAAAGAGAAATCCCGGCGCGGGAGACTTGTCGCCGCAGGAGCTGCAGGCGGTTTCCCAGAAGTCCTGCACCGTTCTGCAGAACCTCGGACCGCAGATTCAGTGGGTGCAGAGTTACGTTACCGGCGACAAGATTTACTGCGTCTATATCGCGCCGAGTGAAGACATGATTCGCGCGCACGCGCAGCAGGGTGGCTTTCCGCGAACCGTATTTCGGAAATCAAGACGGTGATCGATCCGACGACGGCTGAAGTGAAGCCACGGCTGCGTACTTTGTACTTAGTTCTTTGTACTTCGACGTCGACGCGAGGTGATTCGGCAAATGATCGGTCTTTGAGTTAGCACGTCAAAGGACCAAGTACTAAAGTACAAAGATCAAAACAACGATGAGTTTGCATAACGACTAATCGACAGGATTAAATATCATGGCTACTGACGTGGTAATGCCGCAGATGGGCGAATCCATCGCGGAAGGTACGATTACAAAATGGCTGAAGAACGTGGGCGATCACGTCGATCGCGACGAGCCGCTCTTCGAAATCTCGACTGATAAAGTCGATGCCGAGATTCCTTCGCCGGCGGCCGGCACGCTCACCGAAATCAAATATAAAGAAGGCGAAACCGTCGAGGTGAATACGGTGGTCGCCGTGCTGGACGGTGACAGGCGCAAAGCCGTCTGAGGAAACAGCTGCCGCGCTGGAAGCAGGAGACCCTCGCCCTACCCGCGCCGGAACCGGAACCTGCCAGTCGAAACCGCCGCAGCTGAGCTCCGGCGCACGGTCGAGCCACCGAAGCCAGTAGAACCACCGGCTAAGCCGGCCGCCGCCGCCTGCGCCCGTGGCGCACAAAACCGAAGTCAAGCACCTCGTGAAACGGAGCGATGTGGGCGCCGCCGAAGCGCCTCGACTCAAGGCGGCAATGGAGGCGCGACTGCGGAAGACCTGCGGCGCACCAAGTCCAGTCCGCTGGTGCGCAGGATCGCCGACGAGCACGGCATCGATATCAAGCAACTCGAAGGCACGGGCATGAGCGGCCGTGTCACCAAGAACGACATTCTCAGCTTTATCGAATCAGGAACTACCGCGCTCCGAAGCCGGCCGCGACGCCGTTGCCGCCGGCAAAGCCGCGCCGTCACCGGCTGCACCCGCAGCTCAGTCCGCTGCCGCTCAAGCCGGCTGAAGGCGATCGGGTCGAACAGATGAGCGTGATGCGGAAGAAGATTGCCGAGCACATGGTGCTTTCGCGGCGCACCTCGGCGCACGTGACGACGGTCTATGAGATCGACATGACCAAAGTTGCGAGGCTGCGCGACGAAAACCGCGAGGCCTTCCAGGAGCGCACCGGCACCAAGCTCACTTTCATGCCTTTTATTTTCAAGGCGGTGACCGATGCCATCCGCAAGTTTCCGATCTTCAACTCCCAGGTCAGCGGCGATCAGATTGTTCTACAAGCGCGACATTAATCTCGGCATGGCCGTCGCGCTCGATTGGGGTTTGATTGTTCCGGTGATCAAGCGCGCCGACGATCTATCGATCTCAGGCTTGGCGCGCGCGGCCAACGATCTGGCCGATCGCGCCCGCACCAAACAACTAAAGCCTGATGAGGTTGCCGGCGGCACCTTTACGATCACCAACCCCGGTGTGTTTGGCGGACTATTCGGGACGCCGATCATCAATCAACCGCAAGTGGCGATCCTGGGTGTCGGCAAGATCGAGAAAGCGCGCCAAGGTCCTGACTTCAGCTGACGATGAAGACTACATCGCGATCCGGCAGATGGCTTACTTTGCGCTTAGCTTCGATCATCGCATCATCGACGGCTCAGATGCTGAGAAGTTCCTCGCGTATCTCAAAGAGCAACTCGAGTCGGCGCAGTTCGCGATCTGAATCGTGTCAGAAGCCCGCGCGCAGGCAAGGGCTTCAGTGCCAATCGATCGCAGTTCTGTTGCGGATCTGCATCGTTGCGATCACGAAGTAGCCTCCTCACGGTCGGGCTTCGACATCACTTTCTTGCAAACCCCTAGCGAAGCAATAATGAATCCCTAGTAACTGCTGTTTATTAGCTGTTTCGCTTCTTTCTGTCTTGACACTCCTATACTGCATTCGTAGTATTCGAGATTCTAAGTTGATGGGCGCCAGCCAAATTGAAGCTCATTAGCCCGACGATCTCTAAACACAGTCTGCTGCAGACTCGCAGACAACGTGATTCAGAGAGTTCATCGTCTGAACTCAACAACTATCCGGCGCGGTCAGGCTGCGCGTCGCTAACATCAGATGAAGGAGTGGAAACAATTATGAAATCACAAGCGATCAGATCAATCGCGCTTGCTTTCGGGTTAGCGCTGGCTCTTTCCCCATTAGCGTTCGGACAGGACTCGACACAGAACAGCGCGCCGACTGATGCGTCAAGAGCCCGCTCTGTCTCGAGCGGACAGAAGATGAAAATCAAAGGCGTGGTCGTGCGTCGCGATGCGGACACATTCACGGTTCGCGATCTTAGCGGCGTCGACACAGTAGTGCGCTTGAACGACAAACCTCCGTTAAGAGCAACGGCGGTTTTCTGCGCGGCGGCACCAACTATGGACAGACCAACATTCTGCGTGGATTGAACCTGGAAGTTGAAGGTCGCGGCGGATCGAATGGCGAGTTGAACGCGCGAGAAGATTCGCTTTAGCGACACTGACCTGAAGACTGCTCGTTCAGTTGAAGCGCGAGCGACGCCGTTGGAAGAGCGGGCCAGTGCCAGTGAAACTCGCATGACTGAAGTCGAGCAGAACGCGCAGAAGCTTTCCGGACAACTTGATGAACTCGCCGCGGTTTCGAACGCCGCCCGCGGTGGCGCGAAAGCCGCGCAGGCAACGGCCGATGCGGCCGTGGCCGGTGTAAATGCCACCAACGATCGCATCTCGGCGATGGATGATTATGTGCCGCAAGAGTCGATCGCGGTGAATTTCAAGACCGGCAGTTCGATACTTCAGCCGGACGCCAAGACCAAGCTCGACGACGTGGCCACGAAGGCGCTGGCCGCCAAGGGCTATGTCATCGAGGTAACCGGCTTTGCGGATTCAACCGGCAGCACCGCCCGCAATCGAGCTTTGAGCAGCCGTCGCGCGGATGCGGTAATTCGTTACCTGGTTGAAAACCATCAGATTCCGCTGCGTCGCATCGTCACGCCGTACGGCTTTGGCGAATCGAACCCGGTGGCGGATAACACTTCCAGGGATGGTCGGGCCGAGAATCGTCGCGTCGAGGTCAAGGTCCTGGTTAACAAGGGCCTGAATCAGCCGGCGCCGACAATGACTCCGGCTAGCGGAGTGGACAGTAACGAGGCAAGTTGTTAATTGCCTGATTACCCGCAAACAGTCTCTATTTGTTTGCGTTTGTTCTACAATGCCAACGATCATGCCGTCGAGCGCGTCAAATACTTGATGGCGAAAGCAAGCGGGCGGCATGAGGAGTTGGTGGATGAACTTAATTAAAAGGAAGTCTCTGGCGCCGGCACTGTCGATGGCAGTGCTGGCGCTCAGTTTTTTACTGGCGGTTTTTTGGCAACCCCGCCCAGCCAGGCGCAAAAAACCAAAGAGCTGGGTCCGCCGCCACCCGCTCCGCGTTACAAACCAAAACCCACACCGACGCCGGCTCCGATTGAGTACGACGTGGTGCGAATTACTTCGAATCTCGTGATGGTTGCCCGTGTCGGTTACCGATGCGCAGGGAAATCCGGTGCTGGGATTGAAACAGACGGACTTTCGCATTGAAGAGGACGGCCGGCCTCAGGAGATCGCCCAGGTCGGCGATCCCGAGCACGTCCCGCTGGACATTGCTCTCCTGATCGACGTTTCTGCCAGCGTGGTTGCTCGCTTCGATTTTGAGCAACAGGCGGCGGCAGAGTTTCTTAAGCAGGTTTTGAAGCCAGAGGATCGCGCGACCGTGTTCGCGATCGATCAATCGCCGCGGATGATCCAGCCGCTCACGACGGCGACGGCCGCAGCGCAAAGCGTGATGACTGTTAAAGCCCAGAGAGGCTATACCGCATTCTTTGACTCTGTGCTGGCGGCGGCGAAGTACCTCGATCAATCGTCGCCGACGGGCCGGCGGCGAATCGTGGTGGTAATCTCCGATGGCGACGATACCGCGCGCATACGTGCGACGCTTCAGTCGGCACGGTACAGTCGCAGCGGCAACGATCTGCGTCTGGTTGGGGTTGATGCCCAAAACCAACTCAACCAAAAAGGCGTGCAGGAGACTCAACAGTGAGGTGCAGCGATCAGAAATTACTTTTTATTCAATTAACCCCAGCGGCCAATCGCTGAGGTTGAATGCGCGCGCCACGCGGGCCGAACAAGGCCTTGAGCGGATATGCCAATGCTACCGGGGGCGCCGCGTTCGTGCCCAAAGATGAAGCCGAGTTGCCCGCGATTTTTAATCGCATCGCTTCAGAACTCCGCTCTCAATACCTGCTGCAATACTATTCGAACAACGAAGCCGCGAATCGTGACCTTTCGGCGCATAGTCGTCAGCACACCTCAACGCGCCGAATTGCGGGTCCGCACGCGCGAGGGCTATTATCCCAAAGCGAAATAATTGCATCTCAGCTGGTAGTTAGCAGTGGTCCGGGTTTTAGAGTACCAACTTTAGTTGGGCCTTCAGCTTGCTCAAAACGGCCGAGCTAAAGCCGGTACTCTGACGCCACTATTCCCGGGTAAAGGTACGCCCCACGAGTTCGTCGAGTTAGACAATGGAACGCACGAATAAATCAGATCGTCCCCGCGTCGGGCTGGCGCTTTCCGGTGGCGCCGCGCGTGGCATTGCGCATGTCGGCGTGCTGCGCGCGCTCGAGGAAAACGATATTCCGATTGATGCTATTGCCGGCGCGTCTGCGGGAGCCTTGATCGGCGGTTGTTACGCTACCGGACTTTCAATCGAAAAGCTGGAAGAGATGGCGAGCAGCTTTCGTTGGCGCCACACGTCACGACTTTCGTTTTCACGGCTGGGTTTGCAGTCGAACGCGCACATGGAAAAGTTTCTGCGCAAACATCTGCCGGTCACGCGCTTCGAGGATCTGAAAATTCCTTTTGCCGCGATGGTAACTGACCTGCAGAAAGGTGAGACGATCGTATTTCGCGACACCGGCGATTTGCCGTTTGCGATTCGCGCCAGTTGCTGCGTCCCGGCCCTGTATACGCCGGTGCGCGATCGGGAAGGGCCGATTTCTGATCGACGGCGGCCTCCTCGCCAATCTTCCGATTAGTCACACACGTGAATTGGGGGCCGACCTGGTGATTGCAGTCGACGTCAATTTTGACGGGGTGCGGTTCTTTGATCGCCCGCGGACCGCCCTCGGCGTTCTCATGCGCGTTTTTCAGCGCCGTGGAAAAAATTGTTTCGAACCAGGAAAGAGACACAGCCGATCCTGATGATTGCTCCGAAAGTCGGCCACATTCGCTGGGATCAGACACGGCACTCAAAGGAATTGATTAAGCTTGGTTACGAAGCCGGCCTGGCCAGCGATTGATCAGATCGAAACTTGATCGATGCACGAGCGATGGCCGATCAAAAAATGGAATCAATGGCCGTTTAGAATAATGCCATCGATAAAACACATATTTCCCCAAACTGATTAGGAAGACAATTTACAATCCTGATCATCGACGGCAGTTCCCCAAGAATTCGAGCCCCATTCGCACTTTAGGTAGAGTAACGGATTGAACTGAAGGATCGCTCGACGCTTGACCCCGTGCCTAACGGCACGGGAACAAGAAAGTGGTGGATTTCCGCAAAGCCTCCTCATCTTGCAGGAGGCTTCGTGGTTTTAGAGCTTCGCCGAAGCCCGATGAAATTCAGGAAAGCAACTCGTTTTAAGAATTCGGCCGTGAAGCCCCTGGGCCGTGTCAGGCTCCGGCGCCTGGTGCGTTGGTCGATCGCAATTCTCGCAGTCGTCTTTATTTCCCTCGGCCTGGTTTTAGTTCAAACGTACCGCTCATACGCAAGGATTGTCGACGCGCGCCTGGCGCATGGCTATCTCATCAGCCGCGCCGGGATCTACGCCGCGCCCGCACATTGCGAGTGGCTCAGAAATATTCCGTGGCCAGCCTGTCCCAGGCACTTCGCTCTGCCGGGTACGCCGAAAGCGATGCAGTCAGTGAAGTCTGGAACGGCAGCTTTTCGGTGAATCAGACATCCATCGTAGTCCGCCCGACGGCCGGAGGATTTCCTTCGGCGGTGCGAATCGATCTGGAAGACGATCGGATTTCGAATCTAACGGGCGACGATGTTTCGCTTGAATCGTTTACTCTTGCTCCCGAATCGTTGACCAATGATGCTTTTACCAAGAGCGGCACGAGGTCGCAGCTCGCATTTACAGAAATCCCTCAGGTTTTGGTGCAGGCGATCACTTCGATCGAGGATCGGCGCTTTTTGATCACCCCGGTCTGGACATTTTCGGGGTAGCCCGGGCGATGTTGCGCAACGCCGGCGACGAGCGCATCGGTCAGGGTGGATCGACGATCACCCAACAGCTTGTCAAAAACACTTATCTGACTCCGGAACGGACCCTGCGGCGTAAGTTTGCCGAAGCGATGCTGCTCGTTCACCATCGAGCGGCGCCTGTCGAAGCAGGACATCTTCGCTCTCTACTGTAACGAGATCTTTCTGGGCCAGCGCGACGCCATCGCGGTGCGCGGCGTCGATCAAGCCGCCCGCATTTATTTTGGAAAGGAATTGAAAGACCTGACGCTGCCGGAAGCTGCGACCATTGCCGGCATGATTCAAAGCCCGGCCAGATACTCGCCGATCCGGCAGAATGAATCGGCTCGTTCCCGGCGGAATACCGTCCTCGGAACGATGGTGCGTGATGGATTCATAACAGCTGGACCAGGCTGCCGCAGCAGCCAGGGAACCGCTTGACGGTTGCTAATTTCGATCCGGCGCGCGAAACGGTTGCGCCGTACTTCATCGATTATGTGAATCGAATGTCGCGCGGCACGGGCGTCCCGCCCGTGAATCATCCGCAGGATGCGCATCCCACAATTACGACGGTCGATCTCGATCTTCAGAAGCTTGCGTCCACGGCAATCAAGCACCAACTCGATCGGCTGGACAAGATTTACGAGCCGCGCGCGGTGCGGCCGCAGGCGGCGTTGGTCGCCCTGATCCCAGGACGGGCAAGGTGCTGGCGATGATTGGCGGCCGGGATTACGCCGAGTCGCAGCTTAACCGGGCGGTCGATGCCAGGCGCCAACCCGGATCAGTCTTCAAGCCCATCGTTTATGCGGCCGCGCTGGAAAGCGGTATGTCGCCGCTGCGCATGTTCAAGGACGCGCCGCAGGAGTTTTCTTACGCTCATAATCAGAAGTATCGTCCGGCAAACTATGGTGGCGGGTTTTCGATGAACGACGTGCCGATGCGCGACGGCCTGATCAAATCGCTCAACGTGGTGACGGTGGATGTGGCGATGCAGACGGGACTCGCGCGAGTGGCGAACACCGCGCTGAGCTTCGGATTGCCGCGGCCAACCCCGTATCCCGCTTTGGCGCTGGGTACGACGGAAGCGACGCCGCTGCAAGTTGCCGCCGCCTACGCCGCGTTTGCGAACGGCGGCAGAAAGATTCAGCCGCTTGCGATTGCTGACGCCGGCGCCGTCGCAGGTGAGCAGGTAATCGCGCCCTCAACTGCATTCATGATCACAGACATGTTGCAGGGCGTCATCGATCACGGAACGGCACGCGCGCGCGCGGCGCGGTCAAACGAACTGCGATTGGCCGGCAAGACGGGCACCTCACGCGACGGTTGGTTTGTCGGCTATCGCCGAATTTGGTCTGCGCAGTGTGGATCGGATTCGACGACAACAAGCAGCTGGGATTGACCGGGGCCGAAGCTGCCCTGCCGGCCTGGGTGGAATTCATGAAAGGCGCGGTCGATTTGCGCCCGGAACTCGGTGGCCGCGCGTTCGATCAGCCGGAAGGAACCACCGTCGTAGAAATTGATCCGAAGACGGACAATCTGGCCACCGGCAAGTGCCCGTCGCATGAACGGGTGGCCATGCTCGCCGCGCAAGCGCCGACCTCAGAATGTTTTCAGCACAATATCTATTTTGATGTGCGGAGCGAATCGCCGGCGGTTGAGACTCCAGCCAACGCCAAAGCCGGAAAGTCAACGCGTGCCAGCTGGAATCGACAAGAAGAGCCTTTCGAGAGGAGTTAGCTTTGCTACGCGGATACGCAAGTTCGATACGGACAAGCAGTGGCAGGAAAGTCTTATTGAATGAGATGAGTGTTCGGTAATGAATTGCTGGCTCTGCCGCTCGATGTCGGAAGGTCCTCGACCTTCCGAAGACTTCTAGATCTCAGACGGGCTATGCCCTCCTCCATTCGATCCCGATCAAAAATCAACCGTCAGGGGTTCATCATCGCTCGGGATCCGGCGCCAAATTTCGCGCGCTCGACCACCGATAGTCGATTGCCCGCTCGACCAATTCAGCTCGCACCGGGTTCAGGTGTATGCAGTTCACTTTCTGCATAAAGACAGCTTCGCTGAAGATTGAAAAAACATTCTTTCTCTTGTTGCCAAAGGGAGTAGCTATGTTTGCGCTTCCATTCCTGGTGTCGCAGTTTCGCAAAGTGAACTCTGATAATCCTGCTCTTGCGAAGTAATCGATTACCGCCGCGCAATAAGGCCCTTCAGCGACGCAGCACGTCCGCTGAGCTTTTTGGGCAATCCGTCAGGAAGTGCAGGTGGTCAGGCATGATGACGTAGGCAAAGAGTAGGAATCCTCCCGACTTGCGGGCTTCATCGAGCGCTTGGCATGTGACCAGCTCGATCGCGTCGCTCTTGAAGACAGGCAGCCGATCTTTGGCTACCACCGTGATGTAGAGAGCCGGCAATCTCTTGAGATTTGGAATTTGGCAGACATCGACTTGGGCGAAGCCCTGAACATTGAGGGCGTTCCCGGAAGGTCAGAGACCTTCCGCACATCAGTCGGCGGAGCCGCCAACGAAGCTGAAGCGCTCGCAGCGTTCAGCGCAGGCTAATCCTATAGTCGATTCTTTGCGTCTGCGTGGAAAAATCTATCTGCAACTTTTTTCCCAAACTCGCACAAGGCTAGGAGATATGAGGGTAGGTATTTTTCAATTCTTCTCCAGAATCACTTCCGCAATCGCATGTTCGGTCGTGTGCGAGATCGAGAGATGCGCAGCGTTGGCCCCGCTTTGTTCGTACAGTTCGCGGGCGCGGCCATGAAACAAAATCAAGGGTGCGCCTGATTCTTTCGCGGTCACTTCGACGTCCTGCCAGCCGATGCCGCCGCTCCAACCGGTTTGCAAAGCTTTCAGCGCCGCTTCTTTTGCCGCGAAGCGCGCGGCATAATGTTGAGCGGCCACCGCGCCACGCGATTCGCAGTAAGCGCGTTCGGCTGCGGTGAACACACGCTGGGCAAAGCGCGGCGTGCGCTCGATGGTTTCACGCACGCGGCGAACTTCGATAATGTCAACTCCGATAGAAATGATCACAGATGAACCTGCTCTGGAAAACTCCGGTTTCTACTGGCGCGAACGCGAGGGCGTGCGCGGCCTGATTTGCGCCGCTTTGGAAGATGGACGGTTTCGTTAACGCCTTCTCAACCCGGATGGGCGGCGTCAGCCTGATGCTGGAAAACTCGCTGAACCTCGCCGGATTCAATGAAGACGACACCGAAAACATTTACGAGAATCGCCGCCGATTCCTCAAACTGTTCGCAGGCAGCTGGACGCTGGCCGGCTGCTGGCAAGTTCATGGCGCCGACATTCGCGTCGTTCATTCCGAAGCCGAGGCGATGCCAAAACCCGGCGTGCTCGGTGATGACCAGTACTGCGATGCTCTGGTCAGCGACACCCGAACGTCCTGTTGACGGTAAAGACGGCCGACTGCGTTCCGATCCTGGTCGGCGACCCGGTGACGCGGGCGTTCGCCGCGGTGCATGCCGGCTGGCGCGGCACGTCAACTTCGATTATCAAACTGGCGATCGCCCGGCTGGAACGCGAATACGGAGCACGGGCGACAGACATGCGCGCCGCGATTGGTCCGGCGGCGAATGTTTGCTGTTACGAAGTCGGCGGCGACGTCATCAACATCTTCAAAGAACGATTTCCCGAGGCCGGTCATTTGTTCCAACCAACTCCGGGAAGGCCATGCGCGAGATTGATTTACAAACGGCGAACCGCAATCAACTAATCGATGCCGGCCTGGCCGCTGAGCGAATTCACGTCGCGCCCTTCTGCACAATGGATCGAAACGATCTGTTCTTTTCCTATCGTCGCGAGAAACATGTGCACGGGCGAGTCGGCCGGCTGATGTCAGTGATTGGACATCGATGAGAATTTCTAAGCGCCTCATGCGTGGTCTGAGCGTAAGACCAGCGGCATTTGTGACTGAATCCGAGGATGGCGGCAGGTGCTTGCCCACGCGTGCACACGCGCAAGATGCGCGTGCCACTCTTACTTTCCGCCGAAGACCCAGCCATTCGCGCTCTTGACGCGCTCAGTCGCGTTCACGACATTGATCCCAAAGTCCTGGTCAACATTCTTTGGCGGGAAGCACACTTCATCGTTGCAGCTTTGATAACGCAAACGCGCCTTCAGATTTAGCCAGCCGTCACCGTAATCTGCCGGCACCGTGACGTTGAAACGGAGGATCGCCCGGCCTTCATAAAGCGCCAGCGATTCATTGTTCGTCGCTTTCAACTTGCGCACGATGGCCCGGGGAAAACTGACTGGACCAACGGTGACTCCTTCGGCGCTTCAATCTTCAAAGTTGTGGGAATCGCGTACTTGCCCAGCGGGCGGTTCGCGTTCACGTGATAACCCGAGGGAATCTCGATGACAATCGCGGCGCGCACCGTGCTGTCCGCGCTGCGCTTTGTCGTTCGAGTAGTAGCCTTTGACGTCAATGTTTGGTTGCGGAGTAGGCGCCGCGATAAAGCTGTGCGGGAAAGCGACGAGCGCAATGGTCAATAGGAGTTTGGTAGCGAGTTTCATGTTCGATCCTCAGTTCTCGGTTAACTTTATTTAGCGGCTGCTTTCGTATTTCGATAGAGCGTCCACCAGCGAAAGCTGTGACTCGATTGAAGTCAGAGAAAGTACGCCCTCAGGGCCGCGGACTTCGGCCAGAGTCCAGGTGCCGTCGGATTCACGATGATGATGTTCGATGCGCACTTGATCCTGCGATACCAACACATAGTCCTGCAGGCTTTCGATCTGGGTTCGGTAGCGACGAAACTTTTCACCTCGATCATACTTTTCCGTTGAAGGTGAAAGCACTTCGAAGATCGACGGTTGGATTGAGCAGAACGTCGTCCCTGCTCATCGTGAAAAGCTCGCTCCGCCGCAAACTATCATCAGAGTCAGGATAGGCATATAAGCCCGCCGATGCCCGCGCGCACTTTCATATTTGGCGAAAAGCCTTCGGCAGTTTTCCGGTTTTTAATCTGCGACCCGATGGTCGGTGGCAAGATTAAAGCAGATCCTGCTGTGGTCGCGACTCTCACCGGCCATCTGCATAGACCAGCCCATCGATGAAACTCGTGACGCATCTCTGAAAGCGCGTTCGAGCTGCAGGTATTGCTCAGCGGTGATAGCCGGCAGGAATTGTTGCTGGTAATGCCATCGGTTACGATAAATGAATGCGACTCGGATTTTACACGTGCGCCACGCGTGTGCGCGCCATTAGCAATCATCGGGTGCTTGAAAGTTCGACCAGGGTGTTGCCGCAAGATTTCCCGACTCCGTCCGCGCCGCCAGTTGTCCGCACGCCGCCAGAATATCCCGTCCCTCGCGGCCGTCGCACGAACGCGTGAACGCCCTTCGCCTCCAGAATCTGCCGGAAAGATTCAACCCGTTCAGCGGATGATGGTTGATAGGGCAAGGGCTCAGCCGGATTGTGCGGAATCAAGTTAACTTTGGCCTGCAGGTGGTGCCGGTTAATCAGTCTGGCGAGCTTGCTGCGCATGTTCGTCTGAGTCGTTAACGCCGCGGAGCATCACATACTCGAAAGTAAATCGCTCGTTACGTTTCAGGGATTTCTCGAACTCTTTACAGGCCGACAGCAATTCTTCAATCGGCCATTTCTTATTAATCGGCATCAGCTCGTTGCGCAGCTCATCATTGGGAGCGGCCAGCGAAATAGCCAGATCGTGGGCGATCTGCGGTCGTTGCCAATTCGCGGATGCGTGGCACGATGCCGGCCGTCGAAACAGTAATCCGGTTGGCGACGATGTGCAGGCCGTCCGGTTCTTTCAGGATGCGGATCGCTTTCATCAATTCATCGAAATTCAGAAAAGGCTCGCCCGGCTCCCATCCCCACGCAGATTGGTTCCGCGGGGCGTCTTCACCCCCACTCCGTAAGCATCGTTGAGCGCGAAAATAATCTGTTCGACAATTTCTCCGGCAGTCAGATTTCGCAGCAGGCCGAGTTGGGCCGTCAAACAAAAGGTGCATTGCAAAGGGCAGCCTGACTGCGAAGAAAAGCAGATCGTGTCGCGCCGCTCTTCGGGAATGAAAACCGTTTCGACGGGAAAATTGTCATGAGTTTTGAAAAGATAACGTCGAGTTCCATCGGTCGAGAGGTAACGCGATTCCAGGCGTTAAAGGTCGAGACGACGGCCTGTTCCGTTAATTTGGCGCGCAGCTCTTTCGGCAAATCCGTCATCTCGGCGAAGGTTGGCAGCCGCCGTTCGTGAATTCCCTGGAACAACTGCTGCGCGCGGTACGTGGGCTCGCCGAGTGACCCGATAAATTCCGACAACTCCGTCGGGGACAAACCTGTGAGATGCGTCTGCATTGATTAATTAGATTCTAACAAAAAACGCGAGCGACCTAAGGAGTCCTGGGAGGTAGTTTTGTCGCAGGTCACGACGGATGCTCAAGCGCGCGATTCGCGGCAAAGCGTCTTCGCGTATCTCTCATCACTGGGCAGTCAGCGGCTAGCGGTCTCCGTCGCGATGGCTTTGCCACGTCCGATGCGCGGCAAGTCCCAGACTTGCCGTCACTGCGCCTGTTCTTTCTTCGGGTCTCCGACCGGCGGTCATAGACTCGAAGCCTCGAGGTGGCAAGGCTTTCCGGCAAGTCAAAGACTTGCCGCGCATCGGAGTGGCAAAAGCCATTAATCGAGAAGACTTGGTTTTTCTTACGACCACTAGAGCGGTCACTGCAGGATTTTGAACTTGCTGCTTTGCACCAGCGTCTGGCCTGCTGACCTGATCGCGTATGCGCATTTCAATCCGATATTCGCCAGGCGTCAGATTGCGGGAATCGATCAAACGAGACAAAGTCAGTCCGATCTCCGTTGGTCCTGGATCCGCGCCAGTCTTCAGCCTGTTTACCTAATTCCTTTCCATCTTTGATCAGCGCGTACTCGACACTCGACTGAGGGCCGCAAAGTCGTCTGATCGATGCCGGCGTTGTAGATCTGAAGGTAGACGCCCACCGGCGAGCCGCGATGAAATGTGCCTGAAATATTCGGGATGACTTTCTGATCGCCAATCCTGAATTGATGAGAAGCTGTCCGGGTTGCTCACAGATTCCAGCACGGAGGCCAAAATCAGCGGATGACGTCGGCTAGAGTCGCGCCGAACTTTGGCACGATGAAGCCAACGTGTCGAACGCCTCCGGCGCCGGTTTTGGGGTCGCGCACGATCAGAGTCAGCCTTGTAATTGCCGGGTGGCAGGATGACAGTCTTTTGGTAAGCGGACTTTCGTTCTTTGGCGTCGATCAATTCCTGCGGCGTGGCCGTCGTTTTAACCACTTCTTCAAAGAAATTAACGCGACGGTTGGAAATGTTCAGGATGCTGCCCGCAATATTCATGGTGGCGACCTGCACTCCGCCGCTATCTTCGAAGTGCAATTCCTTGTTTTCTGTCTGAACTGTAATCGTGGTGATGACGCGATTGTCGTCCAGCTTGAAGAATCCGAAGCTGGTTTCAAAGCTGATCGGATTGTCTTCAATCATCGATGTTGATAGTACTTGGCGCCGAAAGGATCGTATTTCGGCGCGGGCAAAGGCGCGTTCACAATTCTATAAAGATCGAGCCATTCAAAGGCTGAATTCTGCTGGCGCATTGAGAAGGGATTACCAACGCCAAAAGGACGCCTGGAGGTATTCAGCCTGACTCCGCCCGTCGGTGGTCGGCGCGGCTCCGGGAACCGTCAGCAGGGCGTCCTTTGAAACGGATTGAGCGCCAAACGATACTCTCCGGTGCCGGTGGGATCGACGAATCCGAGCTGGGCGCCGGACCGCCCGGGAATACTTCGATAGAACCAGCGCTCAAACGGGTAAGTTGAAGTCGAGCCACCGCCCTCCGACGCCTCGCGTTCGTAACGGCCGCCGGCCGGATGTGAATCGATTTCGTCAGGCTTGCCTGTACTTGAGATAGATCCGGTCACGCGATCAGTTTTGTAACCGGGAGTGGCTGAGCTGAAATGCTCGTTCACGTAAGCGAGACGCTCGTAGTAAGCCTCGCGATACTCGTTTTCATCGGTGTCAGGATCCGGATCGCGCCGGTGCCAGAAGTCCTCGATAAACTTTTCGCGCCCTCGTTGGTTTGCAACTTCTTCCATGCGTCAACCTCAGCGGACGAGCCGGATCGGCTCCACGTCTCGCCGCCAGTCAATGAAAGCCCGGTCTGGCTCAGGCTTAATCTTTCGCTGCTTGTCCTGAGGGTCTTGCAGGCCTGGCACTTTGTGATAAAGCCTGAGGAACGAACAGAGCTAGTCCCACCAGGACCGCAATCCGGATCGAATTTCGGCTGACCATGGTTTTCCTTTCGGAGTGAGTAGGCCGGACGAGGTCAGGGGAGACCACCCCGGTAGGGAGAAACCGGCTCTCAATTCTTTTTGAATCGAGAGCCGGCTGTCTGGCGCTTATGGCAACGATCGTAACTTTTATGCCCGGATCATGGATTGCCGCTGACGCGATCTTTGACCTGCACCGACGGCATAGTCGCCGGGCGCCAGGTTGGCTGAGTTGATTAACCGCCAGCGTCAGGCGCTGTCCCGCGCTGGTGCCGCGCCAGTCTTCGTAGCAATACGTAACTGAACGAAGCATAC
>ERZ1370068.9873-contig-8619_pt1 | contig 26420 bp, 48 predicted proteins | sample MGYA00561227_ERZ1370068 | MGnify/ENA primary metagenome ERZ1370068 (study PRJEB38410, sample SAMEA6850437) | metagenome | study: Metagenomic assessment of the ecological functions of the soil: analysis of the soil microbiota associated with the...
GGTACTTCGTTCAGTTGCGTATTGCTTTCGACGATCGGCGAGGTGCCGAGGTTGGTGTGGGCGCTGATGGTGAGCGCGTGGCTCGCGTCCACCTTGGCCATCTCGTGAATCGTGATGTAGTAGCAGAGCTGGTCCATCCCGGCCCCGCCCAGCTCCTCGCTCCAGGGCACGCCCAGCAGACCCAACTCTCCCATCTGCTTGATGTTCTCCCAGGGGAACTCGGAGTTGCGATCCAGCTCCCGGGCCAGAGGCGCCACTTCCTTGCGGGCGAACTCCCGGACCATCTCGCGGACCTGCTGGTGTTGCTCGGAGAAATAGAGTGAAGGGATCCATGGGCTGCGAATATAACCTCCGGTTTCGCACCCCATCTATCTTTGGATCATGCAGACTGGGCTCGATTTGGCTTCCTCGGCTGGCCCTCCTGGGGCTCGCTGCCGGGACCGCCTGCAGCAGCGATTCGTCATCCTCCCCATCGGAAGGGCACCGGGTGTGGTGCTCACGGCGGTGGACAGTGGCTACGACTTCTCGGTCTTCCTGACCGCGCCGCCAAGCGACACCCATCGCATCATGGTCGTGGAACGCGGTGGGCGGATCTGGATGATCAAGGACGGCATCCGACAGCACGACGCCATTCCTCGACCTTTCCAGTCTAACCGGACAAGGACACGAGTACGGAGTCTACACGCTGGCGTTTCACCCCAATATGCCCAGAACCGGCGCCTCTTCGTCTACTACGTGGACAACAACGCTAATACCAGAGTCGCGGAATTCCTGGCGAACGCCAGACTTCGACAGCGCCGATCACGGCGAGTCGCGAAGGTCATCCTGGGTCAGGCTCAATCCGCCACGGCGGTTCTCTACGGCGGAATGATCGCGTTCGGTACGGACGGCAAGCTCTATGTCGGGCTGGGCGACGGGGACGTGGGAGGGCGCGCCGGTGAGCCGGGCGCAGGACAGTACCTCGCTGCTGGGGAAGATCCTCCGGCTCGACGTGGATGGAGCGGCGCCGTACGAGATCCACGCGGCAGACAATCCCTATGTGGGGAGGTCCGGATGGCGCGGCGAGATCTGGCAGCTCGGTCTGCCGCAATCCGTGGCGCTGGAGCTTCGACCGAGGCAACGGCGACCTCTTCATCGGCGATGTAGGGGAGAACCTCTGGGAGGAGATCGACCACCTCCCTGCCCCGGTCGTGGGCGGCAACAACTTCGGCTGGCCGATCGAGGAGGGGAAGAACTGTTTCCAGCCGAGCACGAACTGCTTCACGCTGGGGCTGGTGGAGCCGGTGTTCGAGTACCCGCACGGGCTGGCCTGCGCGGTTACCGGCGGATACGTGTATCGGGGCCAGGACTTCCCCGACTTACAGGGCACCTATTTCTACGGCGACTTCTGCTCCGGTGTGATCCGCAGCTTCCTAGCTCGACGGGAGTATCCCCAGGAAGAATTGCCGGAAATCGGAATCCCTCCCGTCAATGGCAAGGCGGACAATACCGTGTCGTTCGGCGAGGATGGCCGAGGCGAGCTGCACGCGGTGATGGCGTCGGGGCGGGATCTACCGGGTGGAGAGACTGGTGACGAGGTCGAGGACTCGACAAACGGCGTCGAAGCGTGAGTAATAACCTACCTCATCGCGAGCCAGGATCGCACCGCAGCGGGAGAGGTCACCGGCTTGCTCCAGCGGCTCCGTACCGGAGACGAGAAGGCGGCCGAGCAGTTGTTCCCTCTCGTCTACGATGAGCTGCGCCGCGCGGCGCAGCGGGCGCTTCGCCGGGAGCGGGAGGGACCACACGCTGCGCCCCACCGACCTGGTGCACGAGGCCTACTTCAAGCTGGCGGGCCCGTCTCCCGAACCGCCTGCAGAACCGAGCGCATTTCCTCGGCGTCGCCGCGCGCGCGATGCGCCAGGGTCCTGGTGGACCACGCCCGTCGCCGCAATGCCGGGAAGCGCGGCGGGGCGTTCTACCACACGACGATTGACGGATTGGCGCCGGGCGAGGACATGCCCTCAGACGAGATCCTGGCGCTGGACGATGCGCTGACCCGGCTGGGAGCTCAGGCGCCGCGGCTGCAGACCGTGGTGGAGTTCCGCTACTTCTCGGGCCTGACCGACGCCGAGATCGGGGAACTGCTCGGGAGTGAGCGAGCGCACTGTGCATCGGGACTGGCTCAGGCGCGCGCCTGGCTCTACAAGGAGCTGTATCCGTCTCAATGAATACCGATCCACGCTGGAACCGGCTCGGCGAGCTCTTCGACCAGGCGCTCGAGCTGCCCGAGGAGGCGAGGGCCGGGTAACTGGACGAGGCGATGCGGAGACGACGTCGCGCTTCGGGCCGAAATCAACGCCATGCTCAAGGCGCACCAGCTCCGACAGAGGCATCCTGGAGAGCGACCGCCGTCCCGGACACGCGGGCCGTGCTTCAGGAAACGGTCGCCGAGGCGTTGGCCGACCGGTACGACGTGGAGCGGCTCCTGGGTGAGGGCGGCATGGCGTCGGTCTTCGTGGCCCACGAGCGAAAAGCACGGGCGTCGAGTAGTCATCAAGGTCCTCAAGCCCCAGATCGCCGCCCGCTACGGCGTCGACCGGTTCCTCGGGAAGTCAGGATCGCCGCCCGGCTGGCTCATCCCCACATCCTTGGCTTGATCGACTCGGGCGAGGCGCGGGGACTCCTCTGTACTACGTCATGCCGTACGTCGAGGGAGAGTCGTTGCGGCAGCGGCTGGACCGGGCTGGTCCCCTGCCGATTCGTGATGCGTCTGTCCCTGCTGCGGACATCTCGCGGACGCACTGGCCCACGCTCACCGCGCCGGCGTGGTGCACCGGGACCTCAAGCCGGGCAACGTGCTCTGGGTGGGGAACCATGCCTTCCCTGATGGATTTCGGAATAGCAAAGCTGGTAGACGAGAAGGAGCTCGATGGAGCTGACGGACCACGGCTTCGCCGATGGGCAACGCCGGCCTACATGCCTCCCCGAGCAGCGGGTCTCCGATCCCCTCGCTCGACCATCGCGCCGACTCTCTACGCCTGGGGCACGCTGGCCCACGAGACGCTGACCGGCAGGCTGCCGCTGCCGCCGGAGAAGGCGGGAGAGGTGGACACCGGTGGGGTACGAGCCCATCGGCTGGAGCTGCCGGAACCCGTTGCCCGGCTGGTAGCGCGCTGCCTGCGACCATGGAACCGTCCCGCCGCCCGGCGAGTGCCGGATGAGATCGTAGCGGCGCTGGACGCACTCGGCGTCCCGACTACCGCAGCGATCACCTGCGACGCAGGTCCCGGTCGCGCCTGGCCCTGCTGGCAGTGGCGGTCGCTGCTTTCCCTCGGCGGCTTTGCCGTCTGGCGAGCCACTCGACCGCCTCCGCCAACGCCGCAGGAAGGCTGCCGACGCCGATCACCGTCCTCGGATTCACCAACGAGACCGGAGACCCCAGTCTCGACCCCTGGGGCCGAATGGCGGGTGACTGGCTCACCGAGGGACTGCAGGCAACCGGGCTCGTCCCGGTAGTTCCCTGGCCCACCGCGCTGCAGGCGAGCCAGCTGCTCCAGACGCAACGCGAGGCCGGCCGCAGTGTTAATCCCGTCAGCTTCCTGCGAGAGGAAACCGGCGCGGGCACGGTGGTGACCGGCTCCTACTACCTGCTCGGCGATTCGCTGCAATTCCGGCTCGAAGTGGCAGACGCCGTTCGGGGCCGCGTGCTCGGCACCATCGCGCCGATCATCGACCAGCCGCACGTCCGCGCCCCAGGCCGGAATCGAAGGCGATGCGCGAACCGGCTGATGGGAATGATCGCCCTGTGGACCGAGGACGAGATCACTCACGCGCGACAGCTGGAGCAGCGGCCTGCCCACCTTCGAGGCCTATCAGATCTTCGAGGGAGGAGCAGAGCGATTCCGGAACCAGGACTACGCGGGTGCCATGACCGAGTACCGCCGTGCCTTCCTGGCCGATACCGAATTCGTCGGCGCGCTGCTCAGTGCCGGCATCGCGAGGCTGGAACCTGGGCGATGCGAGAGCTGACCGATTCCATCGTGCGGGAGATCCACCTCCGGGAGGCGAAGCTGGGAGATTTCCAGCGATCGCGGCTCGAATCACTCGATGCGCTGGTCGCGGGAGACGGAGAGGCGGAGGTCATCGCGCTCCGAAAGGCGTCCGCCGAGGCTCCGGCGTCGATGGCGACCTACAACCTGGCGGTCGCGAGCCTGTCAACGGACCGTCCTCGAGGAGGCGCTCGCGGGCGCTGGAGAGCTCTGGAGCCGGAGCGGGGGAGACATGCGCGGCTGGTCATCGTACTGGACTCAGCTCACTCCACGCCCTGCATCTCATCGGAGATCACGAGCGCGAGCTGGAGGCTGCGCGGGAGCTCCAGCACAGGTATCCGGACCGGCGCGTAGGGCCTCACGCTCGAGGTGCGCGCCCTGGCGGCCGCGCAAGGACGAGCCGCGGCGGTCGACAGCGTGCTCTTTGCCTGCCCGCGCGTCTGCCGCCGGCTACCTACTGGTCTCAAGGTGCGGCGATGGTCGTGGCGGGCGAGGAACTGGTCACCCACGGATGGACCGAGGCCGGCACGCAGTACCTCGATTGCGAGGCAAGTCATGGCTGGAGGGACAGCTCCGGGTGCAACCGGGGACGAGTCCCATCTCTATTGGCTGGGTAGCGCGCTTTACGATCTGGGCGAGTGGAGGCGAAGCGCCCGGATCTTCGACTCGCTCGCGGCGGCGCACCCGGACCGGCTGCGGTATCGCGGACTCGCGGCACTCTGCCGCGGCCCGCACCGGAGTCAGCACCCGACACGCTGGGCCCCGTCGCCCCGTCAGGGCGCGGCGAGTACACGATGTTCCGGGCTCGACTGGCTGCGATCCGGGAGACTACACACGGGGCTCTGGCGTTGTTCGGGAGGCCTCGCGGCTGGGACTGCGAGGACTCCCTGGATCCATTCGTCTGCGTACCGCGACCTGGTGGCGTTCCGGGACGACCGTCGAGCGCTACCGGTGTCGCTCCGTCCTGCTCAGGCTTCTCCAGCGAAACCGAGTTGAAGAGATCAGGCGGGAATTGAAGATTTACAGATTTGAAATTGCAGATCTGACGTGTGCCCTGCCCTCAAATCTTCAATCTGAAATCTTCGATCTTCAATTTTTCGTGCCCTTCCTGAGGACTCAGGCGACCGAAGGCTGGGACTTCACCGCGCCCGCCAGGTTCTTCCGCATCCGCAGGCCGCGGGACAACCACCCACCCGGCAGCGTCGCCGCGGTGTGATCGACAGGGAACGTAACCGTTGGCACCGAAGAACGGCTCGCCATTCAGCACGCGACACAATCAGCACTGCGGAATCCCTCGGTCAGCGCCCGCCCTTCGGCCACGGTGAGGAGCCAGCTCGCCGATGCCCTGCCGGGCTAAACTCCGGATCCACATAGAAGTGGCGCATCCCGGGCTGTACCGAATGGCCGGCCCGCGGGACCGTAGCCCGCCAATCCCCAAGACCCTGGCTCCCTGCTCGACCACGAAGTAGGTGCCTTTGGCGAATGGGCTCCCAGTCGGGGCCGACCACCCGGTCGAGCGCCGACCTCCGAGCCGCTCTGAATGGCCGACCTCCGGCCCGTGGCCCAACAACGACCTCGCCACCAGTCGTCGCACTGCGGCGGCGTCCTGCGCAACCGCCCGGCGGATGCGGAAACCCATGGTCCCGCTTCCTGAAATGGTCCGTTCAGGAATGCGCGAAATCGGGCCGGAACCTGACATGAGGGGCCGACGCCTACGGCGTACTCAGGCTGAGGAGGATCTCTCCCCACTATGGCGAGCGCGCGGGGTTCTGGGCCAAACAACCCTTCGGAGGACCGGCGTTCTAGTGCCTTGAGGACGTTCAAGGTTGCGCGGAGCGACGCAGCGAGGCGGCGTTGGCGGTCTTCTTTGCGACGTTGGTGAGCTGGTAAGGATCGACCTGGAGATCGTAGAGCTCCGCGATTGCCATTCTGATACTCGTTGTAGAGATACCGGGCTGTCCGGACACCACTGGACGTGGTGGAGGCGACGCCACTCCCCAGATGTTCGATCAACAGCGCGCTGCGCCATGCCGCATTCGGATTCTGCAGCAGCGGGAGCAGGTTCCATGCCGTTGATCGGTGAAGGGGAGCAATGCCGGCCCACGCGGCGATGGTCGGGGCCAGATCGATGTTGGCTACCAGACTGAGTGTCGGCGCGCGCAGCCAGCCCCGGCATCCTCCACCCAGAACGGCACTTTGATGCATTCCTCGTACGGGCAGAGCTTCCGATTGAACAGACGGTGCTCGCCCCGCATGACAGGCTGTTGTCGGAAGGTAGAAGAGCAGGGTCGATCCCCACCGGCCGGTTTGCTGCAGGTAGCAACAATGCCAGCCACTGCCCGGTCCACGTCTTGAAGGCTCTCACCTGCCTCCGGTGGAACGCGTCCGACGTGGCGATGTTGGTTGCGGAGAGCTTCGGATGGCCTTCACCCAGGCCGGCTTGTCGCTGTACGTCCAGCTTCATTGAACGACTGGGGTCGCCATGCCGGGAGAGTCGGCAAATGAACCCTTATCCGTCGGGTAAGGCGTAGCGGGGCCGTGGGGAGCGAACGGAGTCATCATCAGGAATAACGGCTGGTTGTCCGGCGTACTGAGAATGGTGCTTCGCCTTCTGGATGACCAGCTCCGTCGAGTAGTCGCTGGTGCGGTGCCGTACGTCTTCTGGGTACCGTTCCTCATTCATCCTCTGGTTGTAATAAGCTGTCGTCAGCTGTATCGAATGCGCGGAAGTCATCCCAGCCAGGCGGGACGGCCGGGGTCAATAGGTTGTATTGATTGAGGTACTTGCCGATCAGGCCCGTTCGGTAGCCTGCCTGGTGCAGCCAGGTAGCGATGGTCGACGTCGGGTCGAATTTGGATTGCCCCGCCATTGGGCAGCGCGTTGGTCAGGACGCCATGGTTGTGCGAGCGAACCGGCCCGTCAGGATGCTGGCAGCGGCTCGGGCAGCACAGCGAGGTCGTCCACAAAGCCCCTGAGTAAAGCGCACTGTCTCCGCGTTCAACAGAGATTCGAGGTGAGAGGCATGTACTGCATCAGGTCGGCGCGCTGATCGTCGCGCTCATGATGACGACCACGTTCTGCGGCGGACCATTGTCTACGGTGATGCTCACTTCGTCCGAGGTCGCGGTATTGCCGGCGGTGTCACGCGCCACCGCGGTCAGCGTGTGAGTCCGTTCGCCAAGACATAGAATTGACATCACGGCTGTATGGTGGGAGCGTCACTTCCGCCCCTCATCGTTTCCGTCCACCTGGAACTGCACCCGCCACTTCGCCGTCATCGGTAGGCGTCGGCGGTGATCGTGAAGACGCCGTGCACAGTGGCCCCGTCGGCCGGTGCAGTGATCGCGACCTGAGGCGGCGTGTTGTCGACCAGGGGGGGACACCGAGCCGAGTATGGGCCGGGCCGGAGCAGCGACTTGGTCGGAAGTGCAGGTGGAGATGAGGCTGCAAACCGCGAGAAGTACAACGGTCCGAAGCGAGCGCCGCAGACCAGGGTAGAAATGCGGTACCGTAGGACCGCTGCGCCGTCCCTGGGGCGTGGTTCAGGCTGAATCCTTGAGGTGGGGAACCAAGCGGCAATAGATGTCCGGTACGCGGCGGCTGCAGCACAGTTCAGGGGAATCCGAGGACGGCTGGTACTCGGCACCGCTGAGTCGCAGCTTGAGTGTCACCCCCACATTTTGCCAGGCGCGTGGGCCCAGCCCTCGACCCATGCTCTCATCCTGGTTAGGGCTATTCAGGAATGGGTAAAGGGGGCGGAATCGGACATTGGTGCCTGGCAGGCGGGAAAACTCTACAGAGAGGTGGACCAGTTCGGCACTCCCGGGCTACTGGGCCTTGAGCAGCTGTGAGCTTGGCCTTCAGGGAGGCGACCAACGCGGCATTCGCAGGTTTGGTAACGACGTTGATCAATTGATAGGGATCGGTTTGCAGATCATAAAGCTCCCGGTTGCCGTTCTGGTACTCGTTATAGAGGTACCGGGCGGTCCGGACCACTGGAAGTGGTCGAGGCCACACCGCTTCCCAGATGCTCGATCAAGACCGCTTCGCCACGCCGCATTGGGATTCTGCAGCAGCGGGAGAAGGTTCATGCCGTTGACCGGAGCGGGGGGAACGATGCCGGCCCACGCGGCAATGGTCGGGGCCAGGTCGATGTTGGCGACCAGGCTGGTGTCGCTGCGTGCGGCGAGCCCGGGCATCTCACCCAGAACGGCACTCTGATGCATTCCTCGTACGGACAGGTCTTGCGATCAAACAGGCGGTGCTCGCCCCAGGACAGTCCGTTGTCAGAGAGATAAAGACGAGGGTCGATGCCCCACCGGCCGGTTTGCTGCAGGGTAGCAACGATGCTTGCCACCGCACGGTCCAGCGATTGAAGAGATTCAACCTGATTCCGGTGTAGCGCGTCCGACTTGGAGATCTTTGCCGCGGAGAGCTTGGGGATGGCCTCTTCACGCCCAAGGCCAGGGCTTGTCGGCGACATTCGCTTCATTGAGGCACGATGGAGGCCGCCATGCCGGCAGAGTGGCAAAGGAACCCTTGTCCGTTGGGTAGGGCGTAGCGGGACCGTGAGGAGCGAACGGAGTCATCATCAGGAACAACGGCTGGTCGTCGGGCGTACTCAGGATGAATTGCCTTGCCTCTCTCGCAGCACCAGCTCCAGTGGTGCAGTGGGCCGGAGCCGTGCCGTACAACACCCTGGGTACCATTCTCGTTCATCCGTTGCCTGTAATAAGTGATGTCGAGACCATCGAACGCCCGGAAGTCATCGCATCCGGGCGGTACGGCCGGCGTCAACAGCTCGTATTGATTTAAGTATTTTTCTCCCGATGAGGCTCAGGTACGGCAGCTGGCTTGCTGCAGCCAGGTTGCGATTGCCGACGACGGATTGAACTTCTGGTGGCCCCGCCATTGGGCGGCATGTTGGTCAGGACGCCGTGGTTGTGGGCGAAACGTAGCCAGTCAGGATACGCTGGATCGGCTCGGGACAAGCGCAGCGAGGTCGTCACAAACCCGCTGGCAAAGCGTACCGTCTCGGCGTTCAAGAGATTAGAGGTGAGAGGCATGTACTGCATCAGGTCGGCGCGCTGATCGTCGCTCAGGATGACGACCACGTTCTGCGGCGGACGATTGTCTACGGTGATGCTCACTTCGTCCGAGGTCGCAGTATTGTCGGCGGTGTCACGCGCTACCGCGGTCAGGGGTGGTGGGTGCCACTGGTGAGAGTGTGGGAATCGAGGTCGAGGCTGCAGGGAGCGCGCGACTTCCGTCCCGACATTGCCACCGTCCACCTGGAACTGCACTCCGCCATCTCGCCGTCATCGGTAGCGTCGGCGGTGATTGTGAAGACACCGTGCACCGTGGCCCCGTCGGCCGGTGCAGTAATCGCGACCTCAGGCGGCGTATTGTCGACCGGTGGGGCCAGCCTCCACGACCAGCGCCAGGTCGTCGAACCAGGCGGCGCCAACGTCATCGGACTCAAGCGCCACCCGCAACTGGACCCGGGCGATCACCGCGCCGCTCGGGGCAACGAAGGACTCGCCACACTGGTCCACGCTGTGGTGCCGTTCAGAGCCCAACCACGTCGGTGCCCAGCAGGTCGGCCGGCGGAATCGCCTCGGGAAGCCGCTGCCATCCAGCCAGAGCAGTTCCACTACTCTCGCCGAGGTCGCCCAGGTCCTCCGTGAGGATCCAGGCTGAGGCGTCATAGGTCTCCCGCCGGTCACTCCCACGTCCTGATAAACGCGCGTTCCCGCTTGCCGCGGAGGCCTGAATCCGCTGGGCAAAGCCGCCGCCATGGGCCTGAGCTGCATGGACCGAGCGCCCAGCCGCGGCGCTGTTCTGCCAGTCGGTACCGCCAGCCTCAAATCCCGGATCCAACAAGAGGTTGAGACCGGTTAGCACCGAGCCGAGTGTGGGCCGAGCCGGAGCGGCGACTGGTCAAGTGCAGGTGGAGATGAGGAGGCAAACAGCGAGAAGTGCAACGGTCCGAAGCGAGCGCCGCAGACCCGAGAGTAGAAGGCGGTACCGTGGACCGCAGCGCCGTCCCTGGGCGTGGTTCAGGCTCACAACCCTTGTGAGGGTGGGACAAGCAGGCCGCAATATGAATTCCGGTACACACCCGCGCAACACGGCTCATGGAGAAATCCCCAGGAGCGCAGGTTCAACGGCGCCACTGAGCCGCAGCAGTGCGTCACCCCATTTCGCCAACGCACGCGGTCCCAGTCCCTCGATCTGCCGCAGCGGAACTCGATCCCGAGGCCGCTGTTCCGCAATCCGCCCAGGACCAAATCGGGGAGGACGGTGTAGTCGGGCACCCCCATCCCGTCGGCCACACTCCTGCGCCAATCCCGAAGGGCCTGATGCAATGGCAGGCAGTCGGGTGATTCAGCGCGGGGTTCCACCTCTCCAGGGCGCGGAGGATGACCGCTCCAAGGCGCTTCGGCAAGCGAAGGCCCCACTCCCGGGACCGCGGCCAGCTGATCGGAGCTTCCGGGCGGTCTCTCGGCGAGATCCCGCAGGACCTCGGTTCAATCAACGCTCCGCCCCATGGTGCCTTACCGTCGGCCGAAGAGGCGCAACAACCGGCGGGATACCTTCCGGCAGCGATCGCGTCGAGCCGACCGTTGTGCCCTGCCGCCTGCAGCGGCCGCAACCGGCACAACGTTCGAGTCTTTCCCCGGAAATAGCCGAGCAAGGCGGCTCGACGACATCCCGTCCCTTCGGAATAAGCCTCGACGGCGGCGATCTGTTCCGCCGCCTTCTCCCGACGGGCCAGCACCGGTCGCCAGTCCACAGAACCTCTCTCCGGGTGGAGCTCGCGGGCGAGCCGGTCGGCCGGACGCCAGGACGCTGGCCGGAACGCCGCGTCTCCCATCTTTTCCGTACCAGATCCGCTGCAGCAACTGCCTTGGTGGAAAGGTGACCTCGAGCTGGCGGCGATGGAGCAACGCATCATTGGCGACCGGCGAGTAGCACCACACCGGGCGAACATCCGCCGCGGCCGTCCAGCGCCTGCCAGCTTCCTGATAGTAGGACTCAGGAGTCGGGCGGCATGGTCCAGTGGACGACGAGCTTGACCCGAGGCTGGTCGATTCCCATCCCGAACGCACAGGTCGCGGTGACTACCTCGAGGTCCTCGTCCAGGAAGCGGCGCAGGACCCGACGCGACCGGCCTTGTTCAGGCCGGCGTGGTAAGGCGCGGCACGAAGTCCGGCCCGATTGAGAGCGCGGGTAAAGACCCTCGGCGGTATTCCTCGGTGGGGGCGTACACGATGGCCAGCCGGTCGTCCTGGCGGAGGAGGGCGAGCAGCCGCTCGAGCCGTTCTCTTTCATCCGGACCCGGACGACGCCGAACCAGAGATTGGGCCGGTCGAATGAGCCGAGGTGGAGATCGGGCCGGCGTAACCCGAGCGCGGCGGTGATGTCCTGCCGGACTTCGGGAGTGGCGCTGCCGGTCAGGGCAGACCACAGGCGGTTTTACCCAGGGCGAATCGCAGTCGGCGCAAAGGCGCGGTAGGCGGGCGGAAATCGTGGCCCCATTCCGTGATGCAATGCGCCTCGTCGATCGCGAGGAGACGCGGCGCGTCACATGTTTCTGTCGCAGGCTGGCCGACAGCCCGGCCAATCGCTCCGGCGAGGTATACAGAAGGGGAACCTGTCCGGCGACGACCTCCTCGATGACGCGCTGCTGTTCGGTGCGGGTTCAGGCTGCTGTTGAGCAGAGCCGCGGAGATCCCGCAGCGCCCGCAGGGCGGCCACCCGATCCTGCATGAGCGAAATGAGTGGGGAGACGACGAGCGTGAACCCGCCGAGGACGAGAGCCGGGATCTGGAAGCAGATGGACTTGCCGCCGCCGGTAGGAAGGACTGCGAGAGGTATCTCTGCCGGCCAGAACCGACTGAACCACCCGCCGCTGGGCCGGCCGGAAATCGGGGTAGCCGAAGTGACGCTGGAGGAGCGTCCGCGTTCGTCCAGGCGCTGAGGGACGACGCTTGAGCCATGCCACAAACTGGCCACGGCTGCAGCATTGCACCTAGGCATCAGTGCGATCAGATCCTAGATAACAGAACGACACAAGAGCACGAATGAACTTTCTTACTGCAAGGTACACAGAGGTATTGGGCTCACAAGAAGGCCACAGAGGCATCTGATGATTTGGTGTCTTCTCTTAGTGCCCCAGTAACTCTGTCTTTGATTGTCTGAGCCGTCCCTCAAGTGCATCGAGCTAACCAAATCGTCAGTTCCTCTGTGTTCGATCTCTGTGTCTCTGTGTTTGTTTTCTGGAACTGTCCTGAACCCAGCGGTGGCGTAGCGCCTGGGAGTCTTACTTCAGGAAGGCCGCAATCGCGGTGCGGAAATCGGGGTGGGCGCGGGCCAGGGCGTTTACCCGGGCACCGAGTCCGATGCCCTCGGCGAAGGAAACGCCGTCCAGTTCGTAAAATTGCCGCTTGGTGAGGGCGAGGGCGTTGGCACTGGTGGCCGCCAGCCCGTTCAGCACCGAGCTCACGGTTTGTCTCGAAGTCGGCGTCAGGAATCGCGCGGGAGATGAGGCCCGCGGTCTGTGCTTCGGCAGCGGTCAACACCCGGCCGGTGACCGCGAGGTCGAAAGCGACCTTTTCTCCCACGGCGCGGCGAAGCATGGTCATTACCATCGCGGGCACGAAGCCGCGCTGAATCTCCGGATAGGCGAATTGCGCCGAGCTGGTCGCGAGCACGAGATCGCAGGCCGTGGCAGAGCCCGCGCCACCGGCGAACGCCCGCCCATGTACCACCGCGACGACCAACTTGGATAGGGTCCGGATCCGGACGAAGAGTCCTCCCATCCGGAGCGCCGCGGCTTTCGTTCTCCGCCAACGATTTCTCCGCCGAGGCGAGCAGCTCATTCAGATCTGCCCCGGCGCAGAAGTCCTTCCCCGCCCCTCTGATCGCGACCACACGGACCTGGCTTTCGAGCTCCGGCCTGATCCAGCGCGGCTCTGGAGTGCGTCCAGCGTCGGCGTGTCGAGCGCGTTCCGCTTGTCGGGGCGGTTGAGGTGAGGGTGAGGATGTCCCCTCGGAGATCGATGAGATGAGTCATTCGGGGTTAGGTGTCAGGTTGTCAGGTTGTCGGGTGGTCGGGTACCGGATGATGATGTCGCACCGCCTGCGTCGTTCGGCATCACCTGAGATTGTCACCTCACTACTCCACAACCCTGACACCCGTCACCTGCACTCTGACACTTTCTTGCCGACACCTGCCGGCACCGGAATCTCCATCCGCAGCAAGCGCCGTCGAGTAGACCTTCCCCTGGGCATCGGTCTTGAGCGAGATGGTGCCTCCCCGTCGAGCGCACCGTGCAGCAGGAAGTTGAGGGCGTTCAAGTTGGGCAAGACGAAGCGATCCACGCCCGGACGCATGCCCCTTGAAGTGTGCGCTGGACCCGCGCCGCGGTCACCTGCTTCACCAGCAGCGGAAATACTCCGGCTCCAGGGCGATCAGTCCCACGTTCGCCGTGTCGCCCTTGTCCCCGAGCGGGCGTGCGCCAGCCACCGTAGCTGGACGGGGACCTCGCGCTTCGGGCCGGGGACTTGGATGCCATTCCAGGACTCCTAGTCGGGGAACGGTGAACGGTGAACAGTGAACGGGAACTTCTCTAACTCCGGTTACCCGCGAGTCTACAGAACAATTACCTCGGGCCGTTCCTGATTCGCCGTTCCCCTTTCACCGTTCACCGTTCCCGTTCGCCGCTCCCCGCTCACGCCCTCAAGAATCTCCACCCTCACCCCCGGCTCGATCTCCCGGCGATCGATGAGCGCGGGCCAGTAGGCGACCACTTCTTCCACCTGAGGGCGGCCCTCCGGCAAACCCGGTCACACTGGGTGGTCCGGTGAGCACCAGCGGGGCGATCTCCCGGGTGAAGCGATCTACCGGCGCCTTCTCCCGAGCCCGCACGCCGACGCGGAGCTGAACCTCCGGAGTGTCGGGATGGGGCTTGCCCGCTCAGCCGGCCGTGCGTGGCATCCACCCCACGAACTCGGTCAGAATCTGCTCGAAGCTGAGCCCGAGATCCTTGAGCCGCTGGCGGAGAATCCGGTCGGCCGCCTTCGCCTTGTCGTAGGCCTCGGGCCAGGAGTACACCAGCGTCCCGACCGCCTTGTAGCCGTAGAAGTACGCGATGCGACACCTTGAGCATCGGAGTCTTGGGCCCACCGCTTGATGCCGGTCACCCGCACCCGATCCGTGCCGGTTCTGTCGCAGCATGATGGTGGTGAAATCGGCGACGCCGTCCGGGCGTGATAGTAGGAGTGCGGGTCTCCCATCTCATACACCAGCTGCTCGGTCACGCTCGGCAACCGTTCACGACACCGCCGGTGCCCGGATGCTTGGTCACGACGAATGATCCATCGGGCGAGGCCTCGACGATCGGGAAATCCCGATTGGCGAGACCCGGCACCTTCCGCCAGTCGCGCAGCAGGTTGCCGCCGCGCGACTGCGCGCCGCACTCGATGATGTGTCCCGCCACGGTTCCGGCGGCCACCTTGTCCCAACTCGTCCGCCCGCCAGCCGAATTCATGAAACAGAGGACCGAGGGTCAGCCCGGTGTCGGTCACCCGCCCGGTCACCACGATATCGCGCCCCTTTGAAGCGCGGTCACGATCGGCGCCATGCCGAGGTAGGCGTTGGCGGAGAGGACCTTGGTCGCGGATGTCGGTCAGCGGCCGGCCCGCTATCCATGTCGCGCAGCGGCGTGGCCGCGGGCCAATCAGCGTCGTCGAGACGCGGGAGGATGTCGTCTCCGGACACCAGGCCCGACCTTCTGACCTGGCCTGCGAAGCCATGCTTGCGCGCGACTGCCGAGTACCGCTTCGGCGCAGCCGCCGCGGGTTCACCCCGCCGGCATTGGATGTCACCCGAATTCGGCGCGACACCAGGTGGAAGGATCCGTTCAATCAGGGGAACAAAGTCCCGGGCGTATCCCGCGTTGGGATCGCGCGATTTCTGCTTCTGCATGATGGACATGGTCACCTCGGCGAGGTAATCCATCATGCAGGTAATCGATCGGGCCGCCTTCGACCTGACGGACCGGGGCCTCGAGCCAGTCTCCCCAGAAGCCCTGGCCGGCTGCCACCCGCACGGTGGTCTTGGTCATGGAGCGAGGGCGCGCCCGACCTCGGGGAAGCCGATCTCCCGAGTCCAGGTTCGGTCTCCCACCGGCACTACGACAATTCCCAGAGGAGCGAAGCCCGGTCCGAGCTGAACGGGCGACTGGCTGGGTAGGGCGATGTGTACCGAGCCGGTTCCCCCGGGTGGCAGAGTGATTTGCGACCCCGGAAGCCGTCCGACCCGAGCGGAGTCGGCATAGAGGCGGATCGAGAGGGACGCAGTCCCACGGCGCGTCGCTCTCCGGCTCCGCCAAACCCGGAAAGAGCCGCACGACTCCCGCGAACGAGGCCCGCCCCGGTAACTCGACGTGCAACCGGCCCAGCGCATAGTTGAGCGGGGACTTGCCGAGTTGCCGACCAGCCGGAGTCGAACAGGGATGAGCCCGAAATCGGTGAAGCTGGAGCCATGGGCCGGATCCATGCTCAGGTCCACCGTCGCATGAATGGCCCAGTCCGGTACACCAAAGCTGACGGGATCGACGGTTCCCCCATGGCCTGTAATGGTCGCTGCGCGTTGCGGCACCGACCAGCACCACGAAAGGCTCGGTGGTTACGGAGCTGCTGTCGGCATTCTGCAGCGTGATGGTGATGCCCGCGGCATCGCGTGAACCGGTGATCACGAGCGGGCTCTGCTCGATCACGGTGAGCGGGTCGCGGCCTGGAGTGGCGGAGCCACGGTGACTGCCTTCGTACAGACCGGTCACGACGTCGCGCCCGTCCACGACATAGAGGGCGGCGTCGTCACTCGATCCCGCGGGGATCCCATTCGCTTCACGATAGGGCTGCCCGCCAGCGGCTCATGGAGAAAGCGCCTCGCGCCTGCTCGGTGCGGGAGGTAGTCGCCGTGGCGACGAAGAAGGGTCGGCCCGCCTCGGCACGGAAGAAGAGCCGCCGTTGACCTCCGGCAGGAATCTGCGCCGGATCGGTTTCGATCCGTTCGCCGGATAGCCGGAACCACGATGGTGTTGACCAGCCGGAATGCCGGCCCGGCCATGGTATCGCTGGTCCAGCCGAGACTACTCCGGTGTACACGCCCGGGTTCTTCAGGGCGTCGGGCCGGTACCGCAGGTCGAGCGCGTGCGGAGGAGCCGTGCATGTCCACGGCGGTCGGCGTGAGGAGCCAGCCCCGCATTGCTGCGGAGCGAGAAGGACTCCGGGCCGCCAGCGCTGCGCTGCAGCACGAAGCTCTGTACGGCGTCTCCCGGAGCCTCGAGCCCGTTGGGCCGGAACGCGGCAGTTACTCCGTGGTCGGCAGGACGAGCGTCCACCTCGGAACGGCATGGGCGCCCTCCAGCCAGCGCATGGCCGCCCTCACATCGGGAACTCCCCGTCCCTTCGTCCAGCATGGACTGGTCGGGCACCGGCCGCGCAGTGACCATCAACGCCTGTTTGATCAGACGGGCGTCGACTCTCCCGCGCTGCGTGATGGCCGAGGCGAGCAGCGCGGTGAGTCCGGCGGCATGAGGCGAGGCCATGCTGGTGCCGCCCTTCCGCTCATCGCCCACATTCCAGTGAGGCACCGTGGAATAGGCGCAGCCCCGGCGTCGCGATGTCCGGCTTGGCGAGTTCCCCGCCCCGGGGCGCTGAAGTAGGCAACCGGGTCGCTGGTCTGCCGCGTGGTCGCACCGAGACCATCCCGGCGGGGAATGTCGCCCTGACGGTGAGCGCTCGACTGGCGGATCCGGGGAATCCCGGCGGTGGAGAGCCCGGGTCCGTCGTTGCCGCGCACTGATGGTGAATACCACGTCGGATGGGCCTGCAGCACCGAGAGTCGATCAGCTGGTCGATGCGCGCCTTTCCTTCCCGCCTCGTTGCCGACGCCGAAACTCATGTTGCAGCAATGAGCGGCATCCGGCGCTGGTGGGCGAAGGTGATCGCGTAGTCCATCGCCCGCAGCACGCTGCCGGTGGTGGAGATGCCACCCCGGGCACGTTCGCGATCTTGAGCCCGAGCAGCTGGGCGCCCGGGCGCCACGCCATCAAATCCCTTGACTCCGTACATGTCGTGCGCGCGGCGATCCCGCGACGTGTGACCCGTGCGCGCTGGTGTCGAAGTGCACAGATCGAGCGCAGGCACCCCGCGCGTCTCCCGGAAGTTGGCGGCGAGGGTGATGTTCGGGGTCGCTTTCCCGGGTGGTCCAGGCGAAGACTTCGCGGGCAATGAGGTAGTCGTGAACCGGCCGTTCATCGCCGAGCGAGCCGTCCCCGTCGCTGTCGATAAACAACACCCAGCCATCGCTGGCTCGAGTTACGACGAGCGGGGGCATATCCACATCGGTCCGGTTCCCGTTGAGATCGGACGCGGGCATGTCGCCGAGCGGCAGCTCAGCGATCGTGCCCACGTACCAGGGACCCGCGGCGTTCGTCGTTCGTACCGGGAAAACCCCTAGCCGCTTCGCCCGCGATGACAACCGTATCGCCCGCGGGAGCGGCCTTCTCCAGGCGTACCTCGCCTTCACCGGAGAAGTCTCTGAGGTCGAGGATCTTCCGCTCTCCGGTCGTTGTGGCGGTGAGGCCGGGAATGCCGGGATCGATCCCGCTGTCGAGAATGCCGATCAGACGCCGCGGCCATCATAGGTGGGATAGGTCCGGCGAAACTCGGTCACGCCTGTGCTGGCGAGCGCATCCAGCCGCGAGAGAAGGCTTCCCGAGCCGGCGGGATCGGTTCCGATGGCCCCGTCGTGTCGGCTGAACCGGCGCAGCCGATACGGTGGCGGGATCGTTGCCTGGTCGCGCTCGCTGGGTTGCGCCAGCGCAGGAAAACGAAAGCGCCACCAGGCCCAGGCGAGATCGCTGGCTCGGAAGAGTTCTCACGTGGTCGTCGTTATCAGGAAGCGCCAGGTCGAGCGGATCCAGGACGAAGGGCCCCAGATGCGGGCCGGCGTAGTTGCTGCTCACCCGAGGGAGAAAGGCGAGGCTGGTGCACGGAGTCTCCTCCGCCGTGATGATCGCGTCAGACGAAGCCCCGGGCCCCGGCATACTTGGCGTCGAGCTGATGTTCGCTAGTCGGCGCGCATCGCTTCGACCGAAGACTGCACCTCGGGCGGCGGAGCGCCCTTGGCGGCTCGGGCCTCTGGCCAATTCGGGCCCGTGGAACCGCTTCGACGGCCGACTCCCCTTCCATTACCGCCATGCGTCCGGTGGGCCAGGCTCAGGATGAAATCCGGATCGAACCCTGGCCTCGCCATCGCGTAGTACCCCGCGCCGGAGGCGTGGTTGAAGGTGAGCACGATCTTGGGCACCACCGCGGTGGCCATGGCTTCGACTGTAGCGCGCCCCAGCCCGGATGATCCCGGACTGCTCGGCTTCAGGGCCGACCATGAACCTGCTCGACATCCTGCACGAAGAGCAGTGGCAGACGCTCTCGGCTTGCGGTCTCGATAAAGAAGGCGGCTTTCTCGGCGCTCTCGGTGTAGATGATGCCGCCGAACCGGGACGCTCACCGGGTTTGCCTTTGATGATCCCCCGCCCGTTGGCGAGGACCGCGACGGGGCGGCCTTCGATGTGCGCATGGCCGCAGAGCATCTCGCGCGGCGACGCCGGGCTGGAACTGATCCAGCGTTCCGCCATCGAGGATGCAGGACAGCACCGCGGGCATGTCGTAGGACATGCGGTGGTCGTGGGGCAGGAGATCGTACAGGTCGGGTGGGCGGGCGAGCCGGCGCCTTCGACTTCCGCAAGCGGTGCTGGACACCTTCATGCCGGGGCAGCCGGCCGACATACTCCCGGATCTTTACCAGGCACTCTGGTGTCGGCTTCGCGGCCAGATGGTGCGACGGCGCTCACTTCGGTATGCATGCGCGCTCCGCCCAGCGACTCGGCATCGACCGTCTGACCGGTGGCGCCTTTGACCAGGGTTGGGGCCGCCCGGCATGAAGCTGGTGCCATCCACCATGAAGATCACATCGGACAAGGCGGGCAGGTACGCGCCGCCGGCAATGCAGCTCCCCATGACGCGCACTGATCTGCGGCACGTGGAGATAGCGCCGCATGATCGAGTTGTAGTGGAAGATCGCGCCGCGCCGAATTGGCCGGGGAAGACGCCGCCCTGGTAGGGGAGAGATTCACGCCCGCGCGAGTCCACCAGATAGATGATCGGGAATCCGCTGGCGCATCGCGATCTCCTGAGCCCGCAGAATCTTGCGTGATCGGTTTCCGGCCACCAGGAGCCCGCCTTCACTGTCGCGTCGTTGGCCACCACCACGACCTCGCGGCCCTCGACCACGCCCGAGCCCGGTGATCACTCCAGCGGCCGGGGCCTGACCCTCGTATTGGTCGTAGGCGACGAGGAGCCCGATCTCGAGCCAGGGCTGCCGGGATCCAGCAGCTTCTCGACCCGCTCGCGGGTGCGAGCTGCCCTTCTCGTGCATCTTCGCGATGCGTTTGGCTCCCCGCCCTGCCGCAGCTCTGGCGGCGAGAGCGAGGTACTCGTCGCTCAAGGTGCGCAGACGCGAGGTCCGCGGATGGACTTGGGAGGCAGTCACCTGAATCAGTCCTCGAGGTGTTCCGCGGCCCAGGCCTTGATGTAGCTGACGAGATCCGACGCTCGGGGTGCCGGGGCCGAACAAGCGGCCCATCCCGCCCTGTTCCAGGGCGTCCATGTCTTCCTTGGGAATGATCCCACCCCCGGTCACCAGGATGTCCAGCGCGACCCTGTTCATCGAGCAGCTTGCGGACTCGGGGGAAGAGCGTCATGTGAGCCCCGGAGAGAATCGAGAGGCCCACGACATCCACGTCTTCCTGAACCGCCGCATTCGCGATCATCTCCGGAGTCTGATGCAGTCCGGTGTAGACGACTTCCATGCCGGCATCTCGGAGTGCCGCGGCTACCACCTTGGCTCCACGGTCGTGGCCATCGAGGCCGGGCTTGGCCACTGCGGTGACGCGCGATCGGGCGGACCGGGTCCCTCTTGTGACGAGTGGCGAACATGGATCGGGTCAGGCTCAGGGGAGTGTGAGACAGGATCAAGTCGGCGACCGCGGCAATGCTGGCGGGCAGCCTGGCATCGTCGCGTCCGGCATGATTGCCGGCAGGATCGAGGAGCACCACATCCAGGGCCGGCCTGCCGGGCGCCGACGACATCCACTTCGTTGATGCCGCCCACGTAGAGCGCACCCTCGGGTTCGATGCCCAGCGGCCCAGAATGCGGCCTCGAAAATCCGGGGTCGGGCTTTTCGAAGCCGACCAGCTGCGGGAATCCACGATCACTTCGAATTCCGGCCCGGAATGCCCGCCGCAGCCAGGGGCCTCTTCAACCCAGTCTCGTCGCATGGCTGGAGACGACGCCGAGGCCGGATGGCCGGCCCGTCTCATGCGTGCGAGCGCAGCCGGCGTTTCTGGGATGCATGGCGCTCCAGAGGTGGCGCTCATGGTGCAGGCGCAGCAACGTGTCGCGCACGATCCCGAGACGTCTCGCGCGGCACTCCGGCCAGAAGGAAAGAGGCTTTCGAGGTAGCGGGCGAAGTCCGCGGTCGTGGTCGGTGGTATCCGACCGCTCCAGGGCGAGTGCTGCCCCTCCGGCCTGAGCCTCGAGACCCCGCGCGGTGAAAGCGGCAGCTCGACCGCGGCACCGACCTCCCGCGCCAGGCGGTCGTGGTTCGGTGCGGAACAACAGGGTATTCCTGGCGTCGAAGAGAACGGCCGCGATTCTCACCGGAACCTGAGCAGACCGGCCAGCCCGTTCACCGCGCGACGGGCCTCGCCGTCATACACCACCCTCGACCTTGACCCGCTGGCGGAGCGCGTCCTCGATAGCCCCGTCCACCAGGTCGATGACGGGAACCGGGTCACCTTCACCGCGAAGCAAGCTTCGGTCGGCCTCACTCACCAGGCGTCCCGATTGCGAGGCACGAAACCCGGGACCACCGGCGTCGGCGTCGGCCAGCAGGTTCGCACCTGGCCCTTGAAAGCGCCAGGAGACTCTCCCCTCCAGGCCGTTCACGGCCCATCCATTCCCCAGGCTCCTCGGTCAGGTCGCGCGCCGCCTCCCGCTCGGTCGCGCGCTCTCCGAACGCCTCGCGCATCGCGAGCGTGGCTTCATGGACCATCGACGGTGTCGCGTCTTTTGGGATCGAGCCGGAACTGATCCCAGGAGCCGCTCTCGGCCAGGTACGGATGCAGGAAGGCCTCGACCGCCTGACGTCGCCGCGGCCGGCCAGAATCAGGCCATGAACCGGATGTTTCCGGTGCAGATCGAAGAGCCGTTGTGCCACGGCGCCTGCAATGCAGCCGCTGGCGCCTCATTCCGGATCCGGTTATTCCAGGCTCGCTCTCCCATGCCCGGCGGCCCTTCGTGACTCCGGAATTTCGACTCCGCTTCCGCTCCGCCTTGAGGCTGGCAACTCCTCGGCCCCGAACGCGGTGACCTGAAAGAATCGCGCGGTCGTACGGTCCACCACGACGGTGAGCAGCGAGCCGAATTCATCCTCGACCGATGCCAACCGCGAACCAGCGCGGTCCGATCCACGCCCAGCCGCGAGCGATGCACCGCGGGTAGCGGCACGCCCGTCAACAGCTTCAGGGCTCGGCACCCGAAGATGGCAACCCCCCGTGGGTCGAGGGGAGCCTGGCCGGTTCGCGGAGATGCTCCACGATCCGCCGCAGGTCGTCCTCGACTTCCTGCTGTACCGCACGGGAGAGCCCGATCCCCGGCAGCGCGGCTTCCGCCCGCTTAACCCGGTTCTTGAGCTTGATCAGGCATTTGCCCCGCGACCGATCGCTCAGTTCCAGCTTCAGGTAGCAGGTGACTATTCGATGATCGTCCGTCTTCAGCCTGGTGAGACGGGCGAGGGTCTCGGCGATTTGTTGGTCGTTCATGGTTCGGTATGGGAGTCTGGAGTCTAGAGTCTGGAGTCTGGAGTCACTGGCTCAGGCACTCCAGACTCCAGACTCCACGACTCTGACTCCGCTAGAAAAACACCGGCTCGCGATACGTCCCGTACACCGTTTCCAGCACGTGACGGATCTTCGTAGAGGGTGCAGTAGGCCCGTGCGCGCAGTCCAGCATCGCCGGGATGACATTCTGATCTGCGGGCCGCGGCGGCTCTCAGACCCTCGAGTCTCTGATCGACCGCCTTGGCATCGCGAGCCGTCTCCCGAGTCGCGCCATCCGCCTCCTTCTTGAGACCGCTCCGCCTCCTCGCCGATGCGGGAGGATTTCGGGCGCGCCCGCGTTCCCCGGTAAACATGTTCAGTCCGGACAACCACCTTTGCGGCCTTTCTCGACCCTCGTCCTGGGAACCGGACGCCGATCTGGGCAATCTGGCCGCTGGAACCAGCCCGATCTCGATGGCGGGGACCACACCGCCCTGGGCCTCGATCTCGGCGAACAACCCGGCTCCGCTTCGCGCTCCAGACTGTCGGTGAGCGCCTCGATGTAGTACGAGCCGCCGAGCGGGTCCGCCACGTTGGGGACACCGGTCTCGTAGGCCAGAATCTGCTGGGTGCGGAGCGCGACCCGAACCGACTTCTCGGTGGGCAAGCGCCAGCGTCTCGTCGAGCGAGTTGGTGTGCAGCGACTGCGTGCCCCCAGCACGGCGGCCAGCGCCTGGTACGCGACCCGTACGACGTTGTTGCATCGGCTGCTGCGCGGTGAGGGTCACGCCGGCGGTCTGGCAGTGGAACCGCATCTGCCAGCGCCGCGGATCTTGGCGCCGTAGCGCTCCCGCATGTGCCTGGCCCAGATCCGGCGGGCGGCGCGCAGCTTGGCGATCTCCTCGAAGAAGTCGTTGTGCACGTCCCAGAAGAACGAGAGCCGCGGCGCGAAGCCGTCCACGTCGAGGCCGCGCGCGCCAGCCCGTGCTCGACGTAGGCGAAGCCGTTCGGCGAGCGTGAACGCGCAGCTCCTGCGCCGCGGTCGCACCGCTTCGCGGATGTGGTAGCCGGAGATCGAGATCGTATTCCACTGCGGCGTGTGCTCGGCCGCCCACTCGAACATGTCCACGATGATCTTGAGCGCCGGCTCGACCGGGAAGATCCAGGCGTGCTGGGCCATGTACTCCTTCAGGATGTCGTTCTGGATCGTGCCCCGGAGCTTCGCGCATGTCCACGCCCTGGCGCTCCGCCGCCGCGACGTAGAAGCAGAAGAGCATCGCCGCCGGGCCGTTGATGGTCATCGAGGTCGAGACCTGGTCGAGCGGGATGCCGTCGAAGAGGATCTCCATGTCGCGCCAGCGCTGGAGATGGCGACGCCGCACTTCCCGACTTCGCCCTCCGAGCGGGGATGATCCGGAGTCGTAGCCCATGCAGCGTCGGGAAAGTCGAACGCGACCGAGAGTCCGGTCTGGCCCGCGCGCGAGCAGGAACTTGTAGCGTTCGTTGGTGTCCTCGCGCCGTGCCGAACCCGGCGAACTGCCGCATGGTCCAGAGCCGGCCCCGGTACATCGTGGGGTGAATGCCGCGGGTGAAGGGGAAATCTCCGGGAGTGTCGTGGCGCTGACACTGTGCGATCGAGATCCAGCGCGGTATAGACCGGCTCCCACATTTCGGCCGGAGACCGAGGCGGTGAAGGCGACGTCCTCGCGCATGGGAGCCGGGCGACCTCGCTCGCGCCAGGCGCGCAGCCTCGGCCTGCGAGCTGCCTCCAACTCCGCGCCCTGGTCTCGAGCCGGTCGGCCATGTGCCGGAGCGCCGAGAGTCTGCGTCGAACGTGGTCATACCCGTGTTCCACTTCCTTGTTTGAGCCCGTCCAGCACCCTTCGGCCGCTACCTCATACGGACTGGCACGCCTCGTGCCGCGAGATCGTCGAGCCGGTCGCTGATCAGCTGCTCCGCGGCCGTCTCCCCGCCAGATCCACTGACGGGCGGCGCGGATCCGCGACCCTCCCGGGTGCGCTCGGAACAGCGCCGGCGGCGCCGCACGCCCACGCCCACCTGACCTCCGTCAGCCGCCATTGGTGGTGCCCGTCGAGCGCATCGGCCAGCACCTCTACTCCTTCTGCCCTTCGAAGCGACGGCACCCCAGCACCGGATGCTTCCAGTCCGTCGGATCGGCGGACCGGCGGACCGGCGGACCGGCGGTCATTCCGCCCGCCGCGCTCGCCTTCGCCCGCCGGTGCTTGCTCCGACACCGTGATGCGCCTTCACATGCCGATATGCATTGCCGAGCCCGGAATGCCCAGGGTAATCTCGATCTCCTGCTCTCAGGCGATCGGCGCCCGGGCGATCCGACTTGCTGACCACGAACACGTCGCCGATCTCCATGACACCCCGACTTGAGGGTTCGGATCCCGTCTCCCGATTCCGGTACCAGGACGAGAACAGTCGGCGAATCGGCGGAGCGAGCGACGTCGAGTCTCGACTGACCTGCACCCCGTACCGTACTCGATCAGGATGCGATCGAAGCCCGCCGCATCCAGAACGTCGCACACCTCGCGCGTCGTGGTGGCGAGCCCGCCGAGGGAGCCACGGGCTGCCATGGATCGGATATAGACGCCGGGATCCAGCGCCACCTGGATTCCATGCGGATGCGATCTCCCAGCAACGCAGGCAATCTCGCCGGTGAACGGGCTGGTGGGATCAACCGCGACCACAGCTACGGTATTCCCTCTGGCCCGCAACACCCCGCACCAGCCGCTCGGTCAGCGTGGATTTCCCGGCGCCGGGCGGGCCGGTGATGCCGATCCGTCGGGCATGGCCCAAGGTGGGATGAATGGCGGAGAGTAAAGCGCCTCGAAAACCCGGCGCGGCCATTCTCGACCTGAGAGATCGCCCGGGCCAGCACCGGCACATTCCCCACCCCGGCAGTGCTGCGACCTGATCGTGCTTGGGCCATGGTTGTAAGTTCGCAGGGTGGCAGGCAGTTAGCCACCCCGGCCGACCCGGTGTCCGGGGGTTTGGTGTTGTCGCTCGTCCCGCTTCACCTCCCAGGTCGTGAAGGCGATGACCACTGCCGCCACGACCAGCGCGATCAGCAACCCGACCTCGAGTCGCCTTACCATCGTCCCAGGAGGCAAGTTCCACCCCCTGGCTGGTCAGGTATCCCAGCAAGGCGAACCCCGTGGACGCCAGGAAACAGCCCAACAGGTCGGTGAGGGCGAACCGTTGGAACGGGAGGTGGGCCTGGCCCCAGAACACCATGCTCGCATTGCGGGTGCCATACACCACGCGGGCGAGCAGCAGCTGCCAACTGCCAAGGCGTGAGGCGACTCGCTCGATCCAGGGGCTTCGGCCCGGCGGTAGATCGCGGTGTCGCGAAGACGGGCACGAGCCCGTGCTCGTACCGAGGAAGTACCAGGCGCAGTCGCCCACAGAAAGTTCCCCGGGCCGCTGCCCCCGCGAGGATGACGGCTTGTGCAACGACAGGACGCCCAAAGCGATGGGCCAGCATCCCGGGGCAGAATCAGGCTGGCATCGTGCCTTCGACGGTGCGCGAGCAGGAAAGCGGGCGATGAGCCCGTACTGGGACAGGAACTGTTCGAGGGTCATCGGTCAGCGATGGGGCTTGCTTCTGACGGACGACCGATTGCGCCGTATCCTCGCGAAGCACCTCTGCAGCACTCTGCCAGAACAACATAGACCTCGCCCACCCACCTGGAGTGGTTCGATGTCGCCGTCTCTCGTCCGACAATCCTTTCTGACTCGGCTTGGTCGCCGCACTCCCTGTGCCTGCCTCCTCGTGAGCCTTGCCGCGCAGACCGGGACGGTCTCAGGGCCAGGTGGTGGACAGCGCGGGTGCTCCCGGTTGTGGGTGCGATCGCAACGGCTGATCGCACCAGCCTGGGCACCACGACGCATTCGGCCTCGGACGGTACTTCGCTGCGCGCCGTGCCGGCCGGTTCCTTACGATAACCGTTCATGCCATCGGTTTCGCCGCGGCCTCTTCCAACGTGACCGTCGTCGAGGCTGACGTGGTGGAGCCTGAACTTCACCCCTGAACCGTCCACCGGTCAGGAGATCTCGGCACCTGGGCTGACGTGGTGGTCGGTTCTCGCGCCCGCCACACCGCGGCCGGAGGAACCTCGCCGTCCCGGGCGGACGCTTGTGCTACACCGCAGAAGATATCCAGCAGCAGGGCACCACCGAAACCAGCCAAGTTCTCCAAACGCTCTCACCTCGGTCAACTTCCCCGGCAGAGCGCGTCACGGATGCGAACGATATCGTCCGGCCCTTCTCAATACGCTTCGCGGTCTGAGCCCCGATCACACGCTGGTCCTGGTGAACGGCTGGCGGCGGCACCAGATGGCGGTGCTGGGAACACCTCGCTCACGGTGCACGGAGCAATACGTAACTGAACGAAGTATTAC
>ERZ1370068.2389-contig-1542_pt1 | contig 26418 bp, 42 predicted proteins | sample MGYA00561227_ERZ1370068 | MGnify/ENA primary metagenome ERZ1370068 (study PRJEB38410, sample SAMEA6850437) | metagenome | study: Metagenomic assessment of the ecological functions of the soil: analysis of the soil microbiota associated with the...
AGTTACGTATTGCTCGCGACGGCGGGCGCGAGGAGATCAGCCAGGCATCGCGCGACGGCGCGACCGCCATGATCCCCATGAAGGGCTGCAGCGGCACCTCGATCTCGGGTGAGAACAGCGCGACGCCGCGCGCCGCATCGAAGCGGATGACTTTCGGGCACAGGAGCGCTGAGCAGCTCCGGTAGCACGCCGAGTGCCGCGGTTGGAGCCGTTCACGCCGTAGGGCACCCGATAGCTCGAGCGCGAGGATGCGCACCTCCAGCATGTCGCCGGGCTCGGCTTCCTCAACGTAGATCGGGCCGGTCAGGATGTGCGCGCTCGCGCCGCGCAGGCGCCTCACCTTCTCATAGATGTCGATCGCATCCTTGAGCACCTCGCCAGCCGCGACGCCATGCCGGCTGAAGAACGTGACCGGATCGACGCCGGTGTTGACGCCGCCGTGCGAGACCGTGTCGACGCGTACGGCCTGAGCCCGACTTGATCCGCAGCGCCGGTGGAGTGTCGGCGGCGAAGTAGCCCCACACCACTGTCGTCGGGTGTCCGAGCGCAAGGTCGCATCGGGCTTGTTGTCGGGCGGCGCCGGGCTGCGCAGCGCGTTGCCAGCACTACAGCAACGCGACGGCGGAGCGACTGTCCAAACGATCATGAGCTCACCCACGCTTCGGATCGTTTGATCGTGATGAGGCCGATCCGCGCTGCCATAGCCCGGTGTGCAGCGCGTGCCGCCATGCCGGAGTACCGCACCCACCACGCATGCGCGAATCATCGTGATTGCATTGATTGCAGTGCAATCATATGGCAGAGTGCGCCCCTGGAGGGCACCCAATGGCCAGCATCACCATCCGGCAGCTCGATGAAGCCTCAAACAGCAATTGCGGCTGCGGGCGGCAAGCCACGGCCGCTCGATGGAGGACGAAGTCCGCACCATCCTGCGGCAGCGGCGGCCGCCGACAGCTGCGCGGTGCCGGTGGCAACGCGCCGCGCCGAGCGCTGGCGGAAAGCCCGGTGTCTGTCTCCAGGCCAATCGAGCCAGCCGCGCCGGTCGTGCCGGCGCATCTCTGATCATCGGCGGCGGCGATCGCGGCCTACAGAAGTCAGCCGACCTCATCCGGCGGCTCGACGAGCGCGGCATGGCGGTGCGCTGCATCCTCACCGCCGCGGCGCAGAATTCGTCACGCCGCTCGCGGCCGGCGCGCTTCAGGCGAGCGCGCCTTCACCGGACCTGTTCGATGCCGCGAAGCGAGTTCGACGTCGGCCACATCGGCTCGCGCGCGATACCGATCGCGATCGTGGTGGCGCCCGCGACCGCCGACCTGATGGCCAAGATGGCGGGCGGCCACGCCGACGATCTCGCAACGCGCCGTGCTGCTCGCGACCGACCGGCCGATCCTGATCGCGCCGGCGATGAATCCCGGCGATGTGGGCGAATGCGCGACGCGGCGCAATCTCGCGCAGCTCGCTCGCCGATGGCGTCGTGACGATCGGGCCGAACGCGGGCGAAATGGCGGAGTCGCGGCGAGGCCGGCGTCGGCCGCATGGCGGAGCCGCTCGAAGATCGCGGCGCGACCGCAGGCGCTGTTCGGCGACGCCGGCGAGCGGCCGCTCGCGGGCAAGCGCATCGTCGTGACCTCGGGACCGACGCACGAGCCGATCGATCCCGGTGCGCTACATCGCCAACCGCTCGTCGGGCCGGCAGGGCCACGCCATCGCCGCCGCCGCGGCGGCAGGCGGCGCTGAGGTGCGTGCTGGTATCCGGGCCCGGTCAGCATTCCGGACCCTCCCGGCGTCAGGACCGTGAAGGTCGAGAGCGCACGCAGCCATGTTCGAGCGCTGTGGAGGCCGGCGCTGCCGGCGGACTGCGCCGTGTTCGCCGCCGCGGTCGCGGACTGGCGTGTCGCCACGCCCGGGCGCTGAGAAGATCAAAAAGGCAAGCAAGGGCGACGCACCGCGGCTGCTGGCGCTGATCGAAAACCCGACATCCTCGCCACGATCGCGCAGCCGCAAAGCAAAGCGTCCGCCGCTCGTGCGTCGGCTTTGCGGCCGAGACCGAGAACGTCGATCGCGAACGCCAAGGCGAAGCTCACACGCAAGGGCTGCGATTGGATCATCGCCAACGACGTCTCACCAGAGACCGGCGTCATGGGCGGCGAAACCAACAGCGTGCATTGGTGACCGGCCGACGGCGTTGAAATCTTGGCCGTCCGCAATCCGAAGGATGGGGTGGCGCGGGCGCTGGTCGCAAGAATCGCGGACGCGCTGACGGGAGATCAGGCGTGGAAAAAGATCAATGTCCATAAGATCAATGTCCGAGTGAAGCGTCTCGCGCACGCGACTGGCCTGCCGCTGCCGGCCCTACCAGAGCGAGCTCGCGGCCGGGCTGGACCTCGTGGCCGCCGTCCCCCACGACGCTCCCGATGGTGCTCGCGCCCGGCAAGCACGCAATGATCCCGACCGGCCTTTGCATGGCACTGCCGCCCGGCACTGAAGGTCAGGTCCGCCCGCGCTCCGGACTGGCAGCCGCGGCATGGGGTGACCGTGCTCAACGCCCCGGAACCGTTGATGCGTGATTTTCGCGGGGAAATTCAGGTAATCCTCATAAACCATGGTTCTGATGTATTTACAATTGAGCGTGGTATGCGCATAGCGCAACTCGTCATTGCGACTACGATGCAAGCGAACATTTGCGAGATCTGCAATTTTAATGATACCAACTCGGGGCTCGGGGATTCTGGAAGTACGGGCGACGTCATCCGGGGGAGCGGCGGCGACGGCTAGCGCTTGTCTTAGTTGACGGCGCACGGAGCCCCGTGAGTCCGGATTGCCGTCGTGGATAACTCACATGCAGCTATTGCCTCGCAAAGGCGTCTTGGCTATCGCGGCGGTCATCGACATTGCGCTCAATGCGCGGGGACGGCCTGTCGCTGCCAAAGCGCTTGCACATCGTCATCGCTTGCCGCCGCGCCATCTTGAGCCTGTCCTTCAGGCCCTGGTGCGGCAATGGCATCCTCAAAGGCGTCCGCGGGCCGCGCGGCGGCTATGAGCTCGCGCGCGGAACAACGCCGCATCACCGCAGACGACATTCTGCGGGCGGCCGGCACCGTCGAAGACGTCGACGATGTGCCGATCAACGGCTCGGCGCTGCTGGGGCAAGTGGTGATGCCCGCGCTCGCCGAAGCAGAGCGCTCTTTCGCGATCACGCTCGGTCACATCAGCGTCGAGGACCTCGTGCACTCGGCCGAAGGCCTGCGCAAAAGCGCCGAGTAGCGCACCGGGTAGAGCGTGGAGCGCGCGCGAGTCGTCAGCGCTGACGCGCCACCTTCACGCTGTTCTTTGTCACGCTGTCCCAAAACGGGCAGACCCCAGGCATGACCTGGTAGTTGCCTTCCATCACCTGCACCGGCCGGCGCATGCCTTGCTCGGCATTCGCGAGCCGCAGCTTGCGCGCCGCGGCCTGCGTCCTCCGGCCGAGAGCCACGTGCGGTCGTGGCCCCACATGCTCGGGCCTTCGCGTGCGCTCGAACGCCTGCCAGGTGTCGGGATCGATCGAGCGCGCGCCCCAGCCGTATTCCACCATGAAGCCCGACGGCGTGAAGGTGTAGAACGAGGTGATGAAATCCTGAGTGTGGCGGCCGAGACGTGGTCGCGACCTGGTCGCTGCCGAGCGCGATGTCGTAGCCCTGCCCCATGTCGTCGAAGCGAGAACACCTCCATCATGATGTGATGCACGGCGGTCTTGCCGGTCTTGATGAAGGCGAGGCTGTGGTGGCGCGGATTGACGTGCAGGAAGCGCGCCTCGAACGGATGCGAGTAGTAGTCGGTGAGCCGGAAGCCGAGGAGCTCGCGGTAGAACGGCAGCACGCTGATCGATCTGCTCGACGCTTTCGACGTTGAACACGACATGCCCGAGGCCCGAGCGGCCCGGTGCGGAAGCCCGAGATCGGCGGCCCGGCACGAACGGCTCGGACGCGACCTCGGCGCCGTGAAATATCTCCAGCCGGTTGCCGAGCGGGTCGTTGAGGACGATCAGATCCTTCACCAGCCGCTCGTCGGCAAGCGCGCGCGTGCCGCGCGCGACCTTCACGCCGCCGGCATCGAGCCTCGCCGCCAGCGCCTCGAGCGCAGCGGCGTCGGCCGACCTCCCAGCCGAACACGATCGATGCCCTCGCCGCCGTCGGCGTTAACGATGATGCGCTGCTTGCGGTCGTCCATGCGGAACGCAATCGTCGAGCGGCTCTTGTCGACGCGCTGCAGGCCAAGCAGCCCAGGGCCGAAGCTTGCCCAGTCGCCCAGGTCCTTCGCGCGGGCGCGGACATAACCTAGAGATTCGACGCGCATTTGGCAGTCCCTCGTTCGGCGATCGAGGTCTCTGCATTGAGATAGACGGTAGCGGCCGAAACCGCCAGCCCGCTCAATCAGCCTCGCGGATGCCCGTGCAATCCCGCTTCAATCGCCCTTGATGTTGGCCGCGCTGATGACCTCGCCCCATTTCTTGTCTCTGCGACCATGAAGGCCGCGACATCCGCAGGCGAGCCGACCTTCGCCTTGGCGCTCAGCCTCGACAGGGTTCCTCCATCTCCTTCGATGTGGTGATCGCGTTGATCGCCGCGTTGAGCTTGCCGATGATCTCCGGTGGCGTGCCGGCGGGGGCAGCGACGGCCGTCCAGTAGGTGCCCTGCAGCTTCGGGAACCCGCTCTCGATCGTGGTCGGCACGCTGGCGAACTGCGCGCTGCGTGCCACGTCGGCGATCGCCAGCGGCCTGAGCTTGCCGGCTTCGACATGCGGCAAGAGAAAAGTGACCGTGTCGAAGAACACCTGCACCTGTCCGGCCAGCAGATCGGTGAGCGCCGGCGCGGAGCCGCGGAACGGGACGTGCACGATGTCGGCGCCGGTCGCAAGCTTCAGCATTTCGCCAAGCAGGTGCGGCTGTGTCCCAAATCCGGGTGATGCGTAGCTCACCTTGCCCGGATTAGCCTTGGCGTGGGCGACCAGCTCCTGCATCGAGATCGCCGGGACCGCCGGATTGACGACCAGAACCTGCGGGCTCGAGAAGATTGTCGCGACCGGCGCGAAGTCCTTCACCGGATCATAGCCGACGTTCTTGTAGATCAGCGGCGCCGTCACCAGTGGACCCGGCGGCGTGAACAGGAGCGTATAGCCGTCTGGTTCCGCGGTTGCGACCGATTTCGCGCCGACGGTGCCGCCGGCGCCGCCCGCACGGTTCTCGATCACAACGGTCTGGCCGAGTGATGCGGAGAGTTTCTCGGCGATCAGCCGCGCCGCACCGTCGGTTGGCCCGCCCGCCGGGAAGGGCAGGATCAGCTTGATCAGTCGGTTCGGATAGGATTGGGCGGAAGCCGATACCGCCGCGAGCGAGAGCGCGGAAAATTGCGATAACTGCCCTCAGAACGACGCGCTTGGTCGACATGTGATGTCCTCCCGGCGTGACTTTCCTTTCGAAACCATAACAGCGCGCGGCATCGTTGACTTGCCAAATCCAGGTGCCACAATTCCAGCCGATCACGCTGGCGCGGGCAATTCGATCGCGACCGCAGCTTCGCTCGTGATCCAACAATAGTCCGAATCTTCATCAGGGAGGCTCTCATGATTACCCGGCGTCACTTCTGTGCTACCGCCGCCAGTGCGGCAATCCTCGCCCACGCTCCGAACGCGCTCGCGCAGACGACAGTTACGAATTGATCATCAAGGGCGGTCGCGTCATCGATCCCTCAGTCGGCATTGATGCGGTTCGCGATGTGGCCATCAGCCGGCCGGCAAGATCGCAGCCGTCGCGCCCTAACATCACCGGCAGGCGCCGCCGACACGATCGATGCGCGCGGCAAGATCGTGGCGCCCGGCCTGATCGACATCCACACCCATGCCGGCCGCAGCAAGGAAGGCCCGCCGATGTGCCTGCAGGACGGCGTGACAGGCTGGGTCGATGCCGGCTCGGGCGGCGCGGACAACATGGACGCAGTCGCCGCCGTCGCGCGCGGCGCGCCGCAGATCGGCCGCTGCTTGATCAACATCGCGCGCACCGGCGTGGCTCCCGGCGGCGAGCTGCATGACCTCAACCGCGCCAACGTGGACCTCGCGCGCGGCGCGATTGCGCGCAATCGCGACGTCGTCATCGGTGTCAAGGCGACGCATGTCGAACAACGTCGCCGGCGCCAACGATCTGGAGGCGCTGCGGCGCGCGCAGGCGGCGGCCGACGGTCTGCCGGTGATGATCCACGTCGGGCAGAACTACTCGCCGCTGCGCTCATATCTTGCGCTGCTCAAGCGCGGCGACATCGTCACGCACATCTACGCGCCGGCGCCGAACGGCCTGCTCGACGACAAGGGCAAGCTGATCCCCGAGCTGATGCACGCGCGCCGCCGCGGCATCTTGTTCGACTTCGGCAATGGCGTCGCCGACCATTTCGATTGGGCGACGGTCGAAGCCGCGACCAAGCAGGATTTCTGGCCCGACACGTTCTCCACCGACTGGAGCGTGACGTCGCGCACCACCGGTGTCGTCGACATGCCGAACGTCATGTCGAAGCTCCTCATGTTCGGCATGCCGCTCGAGCGCAGGTGATCGCAGCCGGCACGGTCAATGCCGCGCGCATTTTCCCGGCGTTCGACGACCGCGGCACGCTCAACGTCGGCGCACCGGCCGACGTGGCGATCCTGGAGCTGCGCGAGGGTGAACTTCGAATTCCTCGACAACTACAAGGGCACGCGCAAGGGCAAGCAGCGCCTGTTCCCGATGGCGACCGTCGTTGGCGGCAAGAAGGCCCCGGCGCGGGCGTAAGCAACCGATAGGCGGAATGGCAAAGCTATTCCGCTCGTTCATGACTCCTCCGCGGATGTCAGCGCCTTGACTGCGGCCTATGTTTTGCTTCCCGTTGTGCGCAAGCCAGTGCCCAACAGGGAGGATCGCCATGCGTTGCCGAAGCTTGATCATCGCCGTCGTCCTGGCGGCGGCCTGCTGCGTATCTCCCGCCGCCGCGCAAATCGTCGACTTCGGCAAATATCCCGACCTGAAGGGCCAGTGGCGACGGTTCGTCGTACCGGGAATTCCGGGCCAGCAGGGTCACGACCAGACCAAGCCTTGGGGCCATGGGCAACAGGCGCCGCTCACCCCGGAGTACGAGGCGATTTTCAACGAAAGCCTCGCTGATCAGAAGAGGGCGGGCTCGGCCTCATCTCCACCGCCCGCTGCCTGCCGGCCGGAATGCCGCACATGATGATGGCGTTCGGACCGCAGGAATATCGTCATCACGCCGGACACCACGTATATCCTGATCGATTGGGACGACCACAGTCGGCGCATCTTCACCGACGGACGTGACTGGCCGACGAACCTGGAACCGACGTGGTCGGGCTATTCCATCGGGACATGGATCGACGAGGACGGCGACGGCCGCTACGACGCGCTCGAAGTCGAGACCCGCGGCCCGTTCAAAGGGCCCCGCTCCTACGACCCGAGCGGCCTGCCGCTGCACTTCGACAATCAATCAGTGTTCAAGGAACGCATCTTTCTCGACAAGGCCGACAAGAAACATCCTGCACAACGTCATGACCGCGATGGACCACGCGTTGACGCGTCCCTGGACGGTCGACAAGCGCTATACGTCGCAATCCAAATCCGCGCCCGCAGTGGTCCGAATATTATTGCGGCGAGGGCAATGCGCAGATCGTCATCGGCAAGGAAAACTATTTCCTTGCCGATGGATTTCTGATGCCCGGTCAGGAAGGGTCAGAAACCGCCAGACTCGCGATATTTTGATCTGAGACGCAGCAGTAGATCGGAGCGTGTAGGATCGGGCGCTACGCGTTGCCCCTGGCCTGCTTCTCGATCTGGGCCTTGAGCCGCGGATAGACCTTGCAGGGCATTGCCTTCGAACACCTTCTGCTTGTCGGCGGCGCGACAGATTCGCGCGTCCCGTCGACATAGCGCTTGGTGTCGTCGAAATAGTTTCCGGTCTGCGGGTCGATGCCCTTCACGGCGCCGACCATCTCCGACGCAAACAGAATGTTGTCGACCGGCACCACCTTGGTGAGCAGATCGATGCCGGGCTGGTGATACACGCAGGTGTCGAAGAAGATGTTCTGGCCCATGATCTCGGCAAGCTCGGGCTTCTTGTTGTCGAGCGCGATGCCGCGGAAGCGGCCCCAGTGATACGGCACCGCGCCGCCGCCGTGCGGGATGATGAGCTTGAGCTTGGGGAACTGCTTGAACACATCTGACAGGATGAGCTGCATCACCGCCATGGTGTCGGCGTTGAGATAATACGAGCCGGTCGTGTGCTGGGCCGGATTGCAGCAGCCGGAGACATGGATCATCGCCGGCACGTCGAGCTCGATCATCTTCTCGTAGAACGGATACCACCACTTGTCGGTGAGCGGCGGCGCGTTGAAATAGCCGCCCGACGGATCGGGATTGAGATTGCAGCCGACGAAGCCCAGCTCCTTCACGCAGCGCTCGAGCTCCTGATCGATGACGTCGGCGCCTCGCCTTGCGTCTGCGGCAGCTGGCACACGCCGATGAAGTTCTTCGGGAACAGCGTGCAGACGCGATGGATGAGATCGTTGCAGATCTGCGTCCATTCCTGGCTGACCGCGAAGTCGCCGATATGGTGGCCCATGCCGGAGGCGCGCGGCGAGAAGATCGTGAGATCGGTGCCGCGCTCGCGCTGAAACTTGAGCTGCGCACCCTCGATGCTGGCGCGGATCTCGTCGTCCGACATCTTGAGGCCCGCGCGCGGCGGCAGCGCGGACTTGTTCTTGACCGCCTCGGTCTGGTCCTTGCGGAAACGGTGCAGGTCCTTGGGTTCGGTCGTGTAGTGGCCGTGACAATCGATGATCATGATACCCTTCGCCGAGGATGGTGGGCGCGAGCCCCGAACGCCAGAGTTGGAACGCCAGAGAACGCCGATCGCGGCCCCTATCGCGGCGGGATGCTACGAACCGTCGCTTCCCCATTGTCAAACCTTGACCCCTGTCTGTATTGATGCGGTGACCAGACTTCGCCGGGGGATTAAAGGCATGGCCGAGCTACCGCGTCTCAATAATGTGATCAAAGCCCTGGAGTCGGGCAAACGTGACGTTCACTTCGTTCTGCCAGGCCGACCCGGAAAGCGCGATTGCGATGGCGACCGCCAAATACGACGGCATCGTCTACGAGATGGAGCACAATCCGTGGGACATCCGGGCGCTGCGCGATAGCCTGCAATACATGCTCAACCGCGGCCAGATCGCGCGCGCCGGCTCGGTCGCGCCGGCCGTGACCCCGATGGTGCGCATCCCGCCGAACGGTGCCGAGAAGGCGCCAGTTCCATGCCAAGCAGGCGCTCGACCTCGGCGCCTACGGGATCGTGTGGCCGCATATCTCGTCGGTCGAGGAGGCCTACAACGCGGTCGCCGCCTGCCGCTATCCGCGCCTCAAGGACAAGCCGCTCTACGAGCCGCAGGGCATCCGCGGCGACGGCCCGACCGCAGCGGTGCGCTACTGGGGCGTCTCGCAGCAGGAATATTACGACCGCGCCGACGTCTGGCCGCTCAACCCGAAGGGCGAGATCTTCGTGCATCCTGATGATGGAGGACACCCGCGGCATCGACAGTCTCGACCGCATCCTCAAGGAGGTGCCGGGCATCGGCGCGATCCTGATCGGCGAGGGCGACCTCTCGCAGGAGCTCGGCTATCCGCGCCAGTACGAGCACCCGGAAGTGCTCGAAGTGGATGGCGCGCGTGGTCGACACCTGCAAGAAGAACAACGTGCCGGTCGGCCATCCGCATGTCGACGGCAACAATGTCGAGCGCATTCTCAGCGAGGGCTATCGTTCCTGATGGCGGCGCCGGTGCGCAGCTATGCGGCGCTCGATAAGGGAATGAAGCTCGCGGGCAGGGCGTAGTCAGACGCGAGTAGTAACAAGTAGCCAGGGTAGCTAAGGGGCCGCGATGATCTACGTCGCCATTCTGACCGAGAAGACCTTAGACGAGGTCGTCGCAATTTCTCAGCAGATTGAGGCGAAAGTCTCGCGGTTCCTGGAGGACTATCCGGATCGAGAAAACACCTTTGTTGAACCCTGGCCTGAACCTCGCGATGTTTATGTCCAGCAGGCTCGCAGCCGAACAGGTCTGACGCTCGAGATTGGACGGCGGCTCGATTGCCGCAGGAGCGTTCTTTACTTTGAAGGGCCGGGAAATCCTCAGGAATGTCCTGATCAGGTATCGGTTCTGAAGCTTTATCTGGAAGCTCTTGCAGGTTCGGTTATCGATTGGGGCGATATTGATTACGGTTGGCCCTGATACAGACGTCCGAAGACGCATTGCAGTCGTTGAGTGAGCTTCCCGACGAGCCCCGACTTCTGTCGGAAGAGTCGGAATAGCAGGCTCCGCAAGGCGCCAAGGGCTCACTCCACCTTGATCCCGGTGACACGCACCGCCTCCGCCCACTTCGGGCGCCTCCTCGGCGATCATGGCGGCGAACTCCTGCGGCGAGGAGATCAGCGGCTCGATGCCGAGCTTGTCGAGCGCGGCGCGGCTCTCGGGCGAGCGCAGTCCGTCATTGATGGTCGCGTTGAGCCTTGCCACGATCGCGGCCGGCGTTCCGGCTGGCGCCACGACACCGAACAGCGTGTCATAGGGCTTGTCCAGATAGCCAAGCTCCAGCCATGCTGGGCACGTCCGGCATGTCGGCCCAGCGACGGGCGCTGGTCACTGCAAGCGCGCGCACTTTGCCGGCCTGAATGTGCGGCAGCAGCACCGACTTGCCGTTGATGGTCATGTGGATCTGGCCGGCGATGAGGTCGGCGATCATCGGCGCGCCACCACGATAGGGAATGTGCACGATGTCTGTGCCGGACTTGATCTTGAACATCTCGACCGTGAAATGCGGGCCGATGCCGATGGCATTGCCGTAGTTGAGCTTGCCCGGATTGGCCTTGGCGTAGGCGACGAGCTCCTGCACCGACTTCACCGACAGAGCCGGGCCAGCCACCATCACCAGCTTGTCGACCACCGCCGAGGCGACCGGCGTGAACGCCTTCATGGGATCGTAGTCGAGTTTGTAGAGCACCGGATTGGTGCCGAACGTGCTGAGCGACCCCATCATCAGGGTGTAGCCGTCAGGCTGCAGCGATCGCGACCTGCTTGGCCGCGATGGTGCCGCCAGCGCCGCCCTGGTTCTCGATGATCACCGACTGGCCAAGGCCAAGCTGCAGACGCTGCGCCACCAGCCGCGCGGTGGTGTCGGTCGCCCCGCCAGCCGGGAACGGCACCGACCAGCTTGATCGGCTTGACCGGATAGGTCTGCGCCATGCCTATGTCGCCACCGCCATGCTCGCCATGGCGATCGCCGCAACCGCGAGGATCAGGACCCGCACCATCGCGCTTGCCGCTTTCACCGCTTTATTCCGGCTTGATGCCGGTCACCCGGATGACGTCGGCCCACAATGGTCCCTCCTTCGCAATGATGGCGGCAAACTCAGCCGGCGTCGTGATCACGGGATCGATGCCGAGCTTTGCAAAAGCTCGCCTTCATGTCAGGCGAGCGCAGCCGGTCATTGATCGCGGCGTTGAGCTTGGCAATCACCGGCTGTCGGCGTTCCAGCCGGCGCGACGATCCCGAACAAGGTGTCGTAGGGCGCGTCCAGGTACGACTTTTCGACCAGCGTCGGAATGTCAGGCAGATCGGACCAGCGTTGCGGGCTGGTCACGGCCAGCGGCCGCACGCGCGCGTCGCGCCCTGCGTGAACGGCAGCAGCACCGACTTGCCACTGATGGTGAGGTGGACCTGGCCGCCGATGAGGTCCGGCACGACCGGGCCGCTGCCGCGATAGGGAATGTGGACGATGTCGATCCCGACCTTGCGCTTGAACAGCTCCATCATGAAGTGGGGACCGATCCCGATCGGGGCTGCCATAGCTGAGCTTGCCGGGATTGGCCTTGGCGTAGCTCACGACCTCCTGCACCGTCCGGGCCGGCAATGCCGGTCCGCCAACCATGAGCAGCTTGTCGACCACGACCGTCGCCACCGGCGCAAACGCCTTCACGGGATCGTAGTCGAGCTTGTAGAACACGGGCGCGGTGCCGAACGTGTTGGCGACCGAGATCATCAGCAGGGTGTGGCCATCCGGGGCGGCGGTCGCGACCTGCTTGGCGCCAATCGTGCCACCGGCGCCAGCCTGGTTCTCGATCACGACCGGCTGGCCGAGCCGCGCCGACAGCGCCTGCGCCACGACGCGCGCGGTCGTGTCGGTCGGACCACCGGCCGGGAACGGCGCAACCAGTTTGATCGGCTTTTCTGGAAAAGACTGGGCATCAGCCGCGCTCGTCAATTCGATCGCGAGCATGCCGCCGATCGCAAGCATGCCGGCCAGAGCAACCGGGCGCAAATCATCCTGGCCTCCACCTGCATCGATGGTGATCTTAAAATTCTATCACCGCGGCCACGCGCCGTATCCCCCAAAACCTGACCACTTTACGACCAGAGCGTGCTGACCCCACCACGTTCACGGTCTGGACTCTACAGCTGCCACGTACCCTTGAGTTAAAGTGAACCGATCTGCGAGTCGGGTTGGCGTGTGGGGCGCCAATGGTCGGCTTTCGCACCGGCGATGGCGCTCGCCGGTCTGATGCGGTGGGGCAAACGGTATGCCGGACTCGATCCGGATGACCGGCGGGAGCTTTAGGGCTCAGCCGCCGCATGATAGGCTGTGCGCAAGCATTGCGGCCTCCTCTATCTCGTTGACCTAGTTTTCGGGACCCTCTGCGGCGTACGCAGCTACCGGCGAGACCGTCTCTGCCCTGGATTCGCTGCTCGCCATTCAGATCGATCGGCCCGAGCTCATTGCGGTCGCGCTGACGCTCGGCATTCTCTGCTTCGCGGTGGTCACCTCGATCATGCTGGTGCGCACCAGCCGCAGGCTCGCCGAAACCGAGGCGTCGGCCCGCGACGGGATCATGGCGGCCCGCGCCGAGACCGACCGCGTCAACGCGCTCCTGCGCTCCGACCCGCAGGTGCTGGTGGCCTGGGCGGCCGCGGTCGACAAGCCCGAGGTGATCGGCGATACGGCGCTCGTCACCGGCGACAGCGCGTCCCACCGCCTGCTCGCCTTCGGCGCCTGGCTTGCGCCCGAGGAGGCGCGCACGATCGAGCGGCTGGTCGCCCAGCTGCGCGCGCGTGGCGAAGGCTTCGCCACCACGCTCACCACCCGCAACGGGCCGGCCGATCGAGGCGGAGGGCCATGTCGTCGGCGGGCGCGCGATCCTGCGCCTGAAGGACGTGAGCGGGATCAAGCGCGAGCTTGCCGATCTCGGCGCGCTTCAGAAGCAGATGGACGAGAGCGAAGCGCTGCGCGACGCTGGTCGAGGCGCTGCCGTCTCCGATCTGGGCGCGCGACGAGGCCGGCAAGCTCGTCGTCGTCAACCAGGCCTATGCGCGCGCGGTCGACGCGCAAGGACAGCGCCGAGGCGGTCGAGCGCGGCATCGAGCTGTTCGACCGCGCGCGCGCGAGGAGCTGTTCCGCGCCCATGAGAGCGGCAAAGCCTTATGCGGGCCGGCTGCCCGCGATCGTGGCGGGCAGCGCGCCGTACCTTCGACGTGCTCACGTTCCCGACCCGGCGCGGCAGCGCCGGCATCGGCATCGAGCCGACCGAAGCCGACACCATGCGCGCCGAGATCAAGCGCATGATCGAGGCGCATCGGCGCACGCTCGACCAGCTCGCGACCGGCGTCGCCATCTTCGGCTCCGACCAGAAGCTCACCTTCTACAACACCGCCTACCGGTCGCTCTGGGACCTCGACGCCGAGCTTTCTCGACCAGGCGCCGACCGACTCCGGCCGTGCTCGAGCAGTTGCGCGCGCGCCCGCAAGCTGCCCGAAGAGCAGGATTTCCGGCAGTGGAAGGCGCAGCTGCACGAGGCCTATCGGGCGCTCGAGGCCAAGGAGCATCACCTGGCATCTGCCGGACGGGCGCACGCTGCGCGTCGTCACCACGCCCAATCCGGAAGGCGGCGTCATCTATCTGTTCCACGACAACACCAAGCGGCTCGATCTCGAGCGGCGCTACGACGCCATGATCAAGCGTGCAGGGCGAGACGCTCGACAACCTCGCCGAGGCGGTCGCGGTGTTCGGCAGCGACGGGCGGCTGCGGCTGTTCAATCCGGCCTTCGCACGCATGTGGAAGCTCGACCCGGCGGCGCTGCGCGAGCATCCGCATATCGAGGCGGTGATCGCCTGGTGCCAGCGCGCTCGCCGGCGACAACCCGATCTGGCCGGCGCTGCGCACCACCGTCACCGCGATCGACAATCGCGATCCGGTCAACGGCCAGCATCGAGCGGCGCGACGGCAGCGTGGTCGATTGCGCGACCGGTGCCGCTGCCGGACGGCGCCACGCTGGTGACCTTCCAGGACGTCACCGACTCGGTCAACGTCGAGCGCGCGCTGCGCGAGCGCAACGAGGCGCTGGAGGACGCCGACAAGCTCAAGATCGACTTCGTGCACCACGTCTCCTACGAGCTGCGCTCGCCGCTCACCAACATCATCGGCTTCGCGCATTTCCTCGGCGATCCGGTGACCGGGCCGCTGACCGAGAAGCAGCGCGAATATCTCGGCTATATCCAGGTCTCGACCAACGCGCTGCTCGCCATCATCAACAACATCCTCGATCTCGCCACCATCGATGCCGGCGCCATGAAGCTCAACCTCGGCCCGGTCGACATCCGCGCGACCATGGATGCGCGCCGCCGAAGGCGTGCAGGACCGCCTGGTGCAGAGCGGCATCGCGCCTCAACATCCGCGCCGCCCCCGACATCGGCAGCTTCGTGGCCGACGAGCGGCGCGTGCGCCAGGCCCTGTTCAACCTGCTGGCCAACGCGATAGGCTTTTCGCCCGCCGGGCGAGACCGTTACGCTCTGCGGCCCAGCGGCTCAAGGACGCCGTGGTATTCTCGGTCACCGATCACGGGCCCGGCATCCCGCCGGACGTGCAGGACAAGGTGTTCGATTGGTTCGAGACCCACTCGCTCGGCTCGCGCCATCGCGGCACTGGCCTCGGCCTGTCGCTGGTGCGCTCCTTCGTGGAGCTGCATCGGCGGCACGGTGACGCTCGATCTCCGCCGTCGGCCGCGGCACCACCGTCACCTGCGTCTTCCCGCTCGGACAGCCACCGAGCGAACGGCGGCGTGACGCTCGATTGCGACGGCCACGGCGCGGCCAGCGGTGCCGGAATGTCCATGCTGCTGACCACCGGCCGGCGCGAGCTTCTCGGTGGTGCTGCCGCGACGAGGACGCCACCCGCCGGCTGATGATCGACATCGCGAGCGCGCTCGAGCCCGGCGACACTGGTCACGCTCTCGGGCGATCTCGGCGCCGGCAAGACCACCTTCGCGCGCGCGCTCATCCGCTATCTCGCGGGCGACGAGACGATCGAGGTGCCGAGCCCGACCTTCACGCTGATGCAGATCTATGATCTGCCGCAGTTTCCGCTGGTGCATGCCGACCTCTATCGCACTGTCGGGCGCGGCCGAGCTCGCCGAGCTCGGCTTCGACGACCTGCCGGAAGACGCCGTCGGTGCTGCTCGAATGGCCGGACCGCGCGGCGGGCTTCGCTGCCGCCGGACCGGCTCGACATCGCGTTCACGCTCGCGCCCAAGCTCAAGCTCGAGTTCCGCCACGCGCGCGTCACCGGCTACGGCACGTTCGCGCGCGCGGGTCGAGCGGATCTCGGCGCGTGCGCCAGTTCCTCGCCGAGAGCGGCATGAGCGAGGCCGTGCGCACGCCGCATGCCGGGCGACGCCTCGACGCGCAGCTACGACCGGCTGCAGCTCGGCGACAAGAGCTCCATCCTGATGAACTCGCCGCGCCGCCCCGACGGCCCGCCGGTGCGCGACGGCAAGCCCTACAGCGCGATCGCGCATCTCGCCGAGAGCGTCGACGCCGTTCGTCGCGATGGCGAAGGGCCTGCGCGAGCATGGGCCTGTCGGCGCCCGACATCCTGCACGCCGACCTCGAACCAGGGGCCTGCTGCATGATCGAGGATCTCGGCGAGGAGCGCGTGGTCGAGCGGCGATCCGCCGGCGCCGATCGAGGAGCGCTACGAGGCCGCGGTCGACGTGCTGATCGCGCTGCACGAGCGTCGCTGCCCGACGCGCTGCCGGTCGCGCCGCATGTCGAATACCAGCATCCCCGCCTACGACCTCGACGCCTTCCTGATCGAGGCCGAGCTGCTGCTCGACTGGTATCTGCCGCGGCTCGGCGTCACCGTTGACGGACGACGCGCGCGCGACATTCCGCAGCGCTCTGGCGCGAGGCGCTGCAGCCGTGCGATCGACGAGCCGCCGACCTGGGTGCTGCGCGACTACCATTCGCCCAACCTGCTGTGGCTGCCGGAGCGCCATGAGCATGCGGCGCGGCTCGGCTTCTCGACTTCCAGGACGCCGTGATGGGGCCGCGCGGCCTACGACCTCGCCTCGATCGCTGCAGGACGCCCGCGTCGACGTGCCGGAAGCAGACTGGAGGTCGCGCTGCTCGGCCGCTACGTCAGCGGCGCGGCACGCCGGCGCACGACCCGAATTTCGACGCCGGCCAGCTTCATCAAGATCTACGTCACGCTCGCGCGCGCAGCGCGCCAGCAAGATCCTCGGCATCTTCGCGCGGCTCGACGCTGCGCGACGGCAAGCCGCAATATTTGCGACACATGCCGCGCGTATGGGGCTATCTGCAGCGCTCGCTGGCCCACCCGTCGCTCAGGCGACGCTCAACGAGTGGTATGGCCAGCATGTGCCGGCGTTGAAGACGATCTGATTCGGGGCTTGTGACGTCATCGCGCGCAATCTGCCACAGTCTGCGCACGACACCCGCGATGGCGATCGCCAGCTCGTCCGCGCGCGCCATGGTGCTGGCCGCCGGGCTCGGCACGCGCATGCGGCCGCTCAACGGTCAGATCCCAAAGCCGCTGGTGACGGTCGCCGGCAAGGCGCTGATCGACTACGTGCTCGACCGGCTGGCCGACAGCCGGGCGTCGAGCGCGCGGTCGTGAACGTGCATTACCTGCGCGGATCAGATCGAGCGGCACCTGGCAGCCGCGCCAGCGTCCGCAGATCGTCATCTCCGACGAGCGCGGCGAGCTGCTCGGCACCGGCGGCGGCGTGGTCAAGGCGCTGCCGAGCTCGGCGGCGGGCCGTTCTTCCACGTCAATTCCGACACGATCTGGATCGACGGCGTGAAGCCGAATCTCGAGCGGCTGGCGCGGCGCGTTCGATCCGCACGCGCATGGACGCGCTGCTGCTGCTCGCCCGCGACCGCGACGAGCGTCGGCTATACCGGCCGCGGCGATTTCGCCATGGCGCCGGACGGCCGCTCGCCCGCCGCGCGCGAGCGCGACCGTCGTGCCAGTTCGTCTATGCGGGCGCCGCGATCCTCACGCCCGCCTTCTTCGCCGGCGTGCCGGCCGGCCATCCTCGATGTCGCCGCTTGTTCGATCGCGCGATCGAGGCCGGGCGGCTGTACGGGCTGCGCGCTCGACGGCGTGTGGATGCACGTCGGCACGCCCGGAGGCGGTCAAGGCGGCCGAAGACGCGATCGTCGCCAGCGCGATGTGAGCTGTCGGCGCCGGCCGCGCCTGACCAACAGCAGCTGCGTTGTCGTTTGAGCATGATCTTTCGGCCGGTTTCGGCACGCCCGCGCGAGACCATGCATGATTCGGCGATGGCCGGATCGCCCGCCCGCGTCTTCACCATCCCGGCCTCGGCGCCGTTCCTGCCGACGCTCATCGGCGCGCTGATCGACGGCACGCTGGTCGAGGCTTTGCGCCGGCGCGCGATCCGCTCGCGCTCGCGGCCGCGACCCTCTACCTGCCGACCCGGCGCGCCTGCCGGCTCGCGCGCGACCAGCTTCCTCGACGTATCGCGGGCGGCAGCGCCGCGATCCTGCCGCGCATCGTTCGCGCTCGGCGATATCGACGAGGACGAGATCGCCTTCGCGCAGGCCGCGACCGGCGGATCGCGGCCGAGCGCTCGACCTGCCGCCGGCGACTCGACGGGCTCGAGCGGCGGCCTGCTGCTCGCCGAGCTGGTGACCCGCTGGGCGCAGTCGCCGGCGCTGCGCGGCGACGGGCAGCCGCCGCTGGTCGTCACCGGCCCGCGCCGCCGCGCTCGCGCTCGCCGACGACCTCGCGCGCCTGATGGACGACATGACGACGCGCCAGGTGCCGTGGCAGCAGCTCGACGCAGCTGGTGCCGGACGGAGCTCGACGCAGTACTGGCAGCTCACGCTGCAGTTCCTGAAGATCGCGCGCGAGGCATGGCCGGCCATTCTGGCCGAGCACGGCGCGATCGAGCCGGCCGCGCGGCGCGACCTGCTGATCGCGGCCGAGGCGCGCGTCGCCTTGCGACCAGCGACGGACCGGTGATCGCCGCCGGCTCGACCGGCTCGATGCCGGCGACCGCCGAGCTGCTCGCCACCATCGCGAAGCTGCCGCATGGCGCGGTGGTGCTGCCCGGCCTCGACACCGAGCTCGACGAGCCATCCTGGACCATGATCGCAGGCGACGCTGACGAGGCCGCGCCGCGCCACGGCCATCCGCAATTCGCCATGCAGGCGCTGCTTGCGCGCATCGGCATCGCGCGCGACGAGGTGACGACTCTGCGCCGCCCAGCCGGCACGGCCGCGAGCGGCTGGTGTCGGAGGCGTTCCGGCCCGCCGCCGCGACCGCACCTCTGGCGCGAGCGCGTCGCCGAGGTGGCGATCTCGCGCGCACGCCGACGCGCGCGCTCGAACACGTTGTCCGTCGATCGAGGCCGCCAATGCCGAGGAGGAGGCGCTGGCGATCGCGATCGCGCTGCGCGAGGCGGTCGAACGAGAGCTGGCAAGACCGCGGCGCTGGTCACGCCCGATCGCGCGCTCGCGCGCCGCGTGCTGGCCGCGCTGGCGCGCTGGAACATCACGGTCGACGACTCCGGCGGCGACGCGCTCGCCGACACGCCGGCCGGCGTGTTCGCGCGGCTCGCCGCCGAGGCCGCGCTCGAGCGGCTTCGCTGCCGGTGACGCTGCTGGCGCTGCTCAAGCATCCGCTGATCCGGCTCGGCGCGCCCGCAGGCTCCGCACGCGCGCGCCATCGCGGCGCTCGAGCGCGCGGTGCTGCGCGGGCCGCGGCCGCGGCGCGGCACCGATGGCCTCGCATCGCGCGCTGCAGCCTTCCGTGCGGAGCTTGGCAAGCTCAAGCGCGGCGAGCGCTGCGACCTGCATCCGCTCGATCCGCGCGTCACGCTTCGCGGACGGACGAGCTGCAAGCTGCCGACGCCTCTTCGTGATCGAGCTGATCTCCGCGGTCGACCGCTCGAATGCCTGCGCGACGCGCCGCACGCGCTCGCCGAGCTGGCCGAGCGCCACCAGCATGTGGTCGCGCTTCTGTCCGACGACGGCAGCGGCGCGCCCGCCGCATTCGCCGGCGCGACGGCGCGGCGCTCGCCACCGCGTTCACGGAGATCGCCACGAGCCCGCCCGCCGAGCACTTGCGCGTGCCGCTCGGCGACTATCCCGAGACTGTTCGCGATCGCCATCGGCGGCCGCAAGGTGCCGGCCAGCCGCCGCGCGCGGCGCGCGTACAGCGTGCTCGGCGTCGCTCGAAGCGCGCCTCACCAGCTTCGACCGCGTCGTGCTCGGCAGCCTCAACGAAGGCAGCTGGCCGCCCGAGACGCGCAGTCCGACGCCTGGCTGAGCCGGCCGATGCGCCGCAATCTCGGCCTCGATCTGCCGGAGCGGCGCATCTCGCTCTCGGCGCACGACTTCGCGCAGCTTGCTCGGCGCCCGCGAGGTGATCCTGAGCCGCGCCGCCAAGCTCGCGCGGCGCGCCGACGGTCGCGTCGCGCTTCCTGCAGCGGCTCGCCGCCGTCGCGGGCGAGCGCTGGCAGGCCGTGCTGCAAGCGCGGCGACCGCTACGTCAGCTTGGGCGCGCGCGCTCGACCGGCCCGACAGCCGTCAGCGCCGATCGCCAAGCCCGATGCCGCGGCCGCCGCGCGAGCGCGCGACCGCTCGCCTTCTCGGTCACCGACATCGAGCACTGGCTGCGCGATCCCTACACCATCTATGCCAGGTACATCCTGAGGCTGCGCGAGCTTGACGCCATCGACCTCGCGCCGGGCGCGGCCGACCGCGGCAGCATCATCCACGGCGCGCTCAGCGAGTTCACCAAGACCTTCGCGCGGCGCGCTGCCGGACGATCCGGTCGCGCGAACTGCTCGCCATCGGCCGCGAGCATTTCCGCGGCAATCGAGGATTTCCCGGAGGCGCGCGCGTTCTGGTGGCCGCGCTTCCAGCGCATCGCGCGCTGGTTCGCCGGCTGGGAGCGATCGCGGCGCGCTCAACGTCGAAGGCGCTCGCGGCCGAGACCTGCGGCAAGATCGCGATCCCGCTCGACGGGCGCACGCTGCACGCTGCAGCGCGCGCGCCGACCGCATCGAGCAGCTGCCGCGACGGCAGCTACGCCATCCTCGACTACAAGACCGGCCAGGTGCCGACCGAGAAGCAAGTGCGCGCCGGCATCTCGCCGCAGCTCGACGCTCGAAGCCGCGATCCTGAGCCAGGGCGGCTTCGCCGACCTGCCGCCAGGACCGATGCGCCGAGCTTGGTCTATGTGTCGCTCAGGGCGGCCCGATCGCCGGCCTCGCCTGGCCCGATCGACTTCAAGGAAGGCGACGCCAACATGCATGCCGAGCGCGCGCCTGCGCGCTTGCGGGGCTCGCACTCCGCTTCGAGGACGAGGAGCAGGCCTCATCTGCCGCTCGTCCTCACCATGTGGAAGACGCCGCTACGGCACCTACGACCATCTCGCCCGCGTCAAGGAATGGTCGGTCGGCGGCGACGGAGGAGGCGGCGAATGACCACGCATCGCCGTCGGCGAGCCGTGCTCGCCGAACCGTGTCCTTAGCCGAACCTGCGAATGCCTGGCGATGCGAGCAGGATCGGCTTCTTGCTCCGATCATCGGCAAAAGCAGATCGATGGGCACACCGAGCGCCCGACTGATCTTCTGATGCAGCGCTACCGGACCCTTGCGCTTCCCTGCTTCGAGATCGAGAGATAGCCCTGGAGTGATGCTGACGGAGGACCGCAAGCTCGTCCTGCGTCAGGCCGCGCCATTCGCGCAACACCCGAATGGGGTTCTCGTGAGCCGCCAGCCGATCCACAACAGCCTTTGGCAACATAACCTCGAGACCGGACGCGATCTTCTACGCGCGCGTTGCGCACGACGCGAGCTGTCCTGATATCTTCGTCGGCGACGAGCCTGGCAAGCCGATCGTATCTCGCTCTTAGGAATGAATGGCGAGCTCCTCGCCGCCTGCGGTCTTGATGAACTGAACCTTGGTCACGACACCCTCAATCATAGATCTCGCGTCGATGACCGGCCGCGACGACAACAATCGTATTGGCCTCGGTATAGAGAACGATACGCCAATCGCCTACCCGCAGCCGGGAGCCCGCACGCCCTTCAGTCGCTAACGTCGTCCTGACCGGTCCGTGCGAAGATCTCGAGCTTGGCGTTGAGTCGCCGGCGCACATCGGCGGAGAGATCGAGCCGACCGTCGATCGCAGCGGCGGTGAACCGATCTCCACGGCATGGACATAGCGCATCGCGATAAGCGTCAATCGCGACATCGCGCACGCGATAGCGAGGCGGGCGACCATGAGCCGCACCATCCCTGACATCGTGCTGCGCCGGCAGGTCGAGGCGTCAGATCCCGACGTGTCGGCCTGGGTCTCGGCCAATGCGGGCTCGGGCAAGACCCATGTGCTGGCGCTAGCGGGTGATCCGGCTGCTGCTCGCGGGCGTGCGGCCCGAGCAGATCCTCTGCATCACCTTCACCAAGGCCGCCGCCGCCAACATGGCGCAAGCGCGTGTTCGACACGCTGGCGCAGTGGACATCGCTCGACGACGCTGCGCTCGACCAGGCGATCCGCGCGATCTCGGGCCTCGAGCGCCGGCACATCGCAGTGCGGGCGCGGGCGCGCCGGCTGTTCGCGCTTGCGCTCGAGACGCCCGGGCGGGCTGAAGGTGCAGACCATTCACGCTTTCTGCACGCGGCTGCTGCACCAGTTTCCGTTCGAGGCCAACGTGGCGGCGCGCTTCGAGCGTGCTCGACGAGCGCCGCCGAAGCGCAGCCTGCTCGATGAGGTGCGCATCGGCGTCCTGCTCGAGGCCGCCGCCACGGCCTGAAGGCGCTGCTCGGCCGCGCGCTCGATCGATCGCGATCTCGACCGTGGCGGACCAGCACCTCAAGGACGTGATCGGCGAAGCCATCCGCAAGCGCGAGCTGATGCGAGGCCTGGATCGAGCAGGACGGCAGCGTCGAGCGACGCAATCGCGGGCCTCTGCAAGCATGCCTCGGTATGCGCAGGTACACGATACGCTCGAGCACGTCGATGCCGAGACGGTGACATGTGCCGCACCTGCCGTCATCGGAATGGGCTCGCGGTCGGCGGAGGCGCTTCGCGCAGGACGGCTCGAAGGCGCGACGACGAGCAGGCAGCGGGCCTGCGGCGCAGCGGCAGGCGCTGAGGGCGAGAGAGCGCGCCGACGCCTATCGCCGCGTTCATCATCAGCGCCGGCGAAGACAAGCCGCGCCAGCGCCTGTTCACCAAGGCGACCGAGACCAACCACCCGGAGCTCGCCGACGACCGTTGCCGCCGAGCAGGACCGCGTGCTCGCGCTGTTCGAGCGGCGCAAGGCGGTGGCCTGCCGCGACCGCACCGCGGCGCTGATCGCCATCGCGGACCCAGGTCATCAGCGCGCTATCGAGACCGAAAAGAACCGGCGCGGCCTGCTCGACTACGACGACCTGATCGACAAGACGCGTGCGCTGCTCGAGCGCGTCGAATCGGCGTGGGTGCACTACAAGCTCGACTCTGCGGCATCGATCACGTGCTGATCGACGAGGCGCAGGACACGAGCCCGCGGCAGTGGCAGATCGTCGAGCGCGCTCGACCGGCGAGTTCTTCGTCGGAGCCGGCGCGCGCGCGGTCAACGCGCACGGTCTTCGCGGTCGGCGACGAAAAGCAATCGATCCTTCTCGTTCCAGGGCGCGGCGCCGCGCGAGTCTCGACGCCATGCGGCGCAGCACTTCGAGCGGCTCTGCCGCGGCAGTCGAGCGGGAGCTGCGACATATTGCCGTTCCGCCACTCCTTCCGCTCCGGCGCAACCCGTGCTGGAGGCGGTCGACACCGTGTTCGCGCGACTCGCAGGCGCATACGGGGCTCTCGCCGGACGACGTGGAAGACCGCGCACGAAGCGCTGCTGGATGACGGCGCCGGGCGTCGTCGAGATCTGGGATGCGGTCAAGCCCGACAGCCAAGCGCGAGATCGAGGCCTGGGACGCGCCATTCGACGGACGTGACCGAGACGAGCCCGCAGGCGTCGCCTGGCGCCAAGACGGGTCGCGCAACGATGTCGGCTCGATGACCCAACAGGGCGCGCGCCGGGCGACATCCTGGTGCTGGTGCGCCAGCGCGGGCGCGCTGTTCGAAGCGATCATCCGCTCGCTCAAGGACGAAGGCGTCGCAGGTCGCGGGCGCCGACCGGCTGGCGCTCGACCGAGCAACATCGCCGTCATGGACCTGATGGTGCTCGCCGACGCCGCTGCTGCTGCGCTGACGACGATCTTGCGCTGGCGACCGCGCTCAAGAGCCCGCTGTTCGGCCTCGACGACGATGCACCTGTTCGCGATCGCCTGGAAGCGCGAAGGCTCGCTGCGCGCGGCGCTGCGGGCGCACGAGCGAGTCGCGACTTCGTCGAAGCCGCGCGAGCGGCCCGACCGCTACGCCGAGTGGGCGCAGCGCGAGACTACCGTTCAGCGCTCTATCGCGCGCGTGCTCGGCCCCGAAGACGGCCGCCGCCGCCGCTTCCTGAGCGCGGCTCGGCCCGAAGCCGACGATGCGCATCGACGAATTCCTGAACCTCGCGCTCGATTACGAGCGCGCGCGAGGCGCCTCGCTGCAGGGCTTCGTTGCCTGGCTGCGCACCGGCACAGACCGATGCATGAAGCGCGACATGGAGATCGCGCGCGACGAGGTGCGGGTGATGACCGTGCATGGCGCCAAGGGCCTCGAAGCGCCGATCGTGGTCCTGGCCGACAGCACACACTTCTCCGGCCGGGCTGCCGCATCGTCAGCCGCAGCTCGTGAGATGCTGGGGCACGCCCGACCGGCTGGTGTGGGCCGCCGCCAAGGCGACCGACACCGACGCGGTCGCCGCCGCGCGCGAGCGCACACGCGGCGAAGCCGAGAATGAGTATCGGCGATTGCTCTACGTCGCCTTGACGCGCGCCATCGAGCGGCTCGTCGTGTGCGGCTATGACGGCGAGCGCAAGCGCCCGGAGGGCTGCTGGTACGATCTCGTGCTCGATGCGCTCAAGGAGTGTCGCCGTGCGCGAGCCGGCCGATGACGGCGATGGCGAGCCGATGGCGCTATCGCAAGGCGGTCATCGCGGCCGTCGGCGGCGACCGGCCACGCCGTCCACGAAGACGACGTGGAGGCCTTGCCGCCATGGCTCAGCGACAACGCCCCGGCTGAGCCGGCGGCGCTCACGCCGCTGTCGCCGTCAACCGCTCACGATCAAGGCGCACGTGGTGCGCAGCCTCGGCCGCGGCGTTGAGCGCAGCAGGCGCTGCGCTGGCGCGCGGCACATACCCATCGGCTGCTGCAAGCATTGCCCGGGATTGCACCCGAGCGCGCGAGCCGAGGCGGCCCGCCGCCATCTCGCTGGGAGCCCGCGAGCTCGACGACGGCGAACGCAGGAGACTCATCGCCAAGGCAGCAGGTGCTCGCCGGACGAGCGCTTTGCCGACCTGTTCCAGCTCCGGCAGCCGGGCCGAGGTCCCGATCGTCGGGCGCATCGACACGGCCAGGGCGGCACCATCGCGGTGTCCGGCCAGGTCGACCGCCTGGTGGTCACCGAGGAGGCCGTCCTGATCGCGGACTACAAGACCAATCACCCGGCGCCAACGCGAACCGCGGAGGTACCGCCCGCCTACGTCCGCCAATGGCGCTCTACCGCGCCGTGCTCGCGAGCTGTTTACCCGGCAGGCCGATCCGGGCCGCCCTGGTCTGACCGATACGCCTGATTTGATGGAGGTTTCGGCGGACCATGGATCCGCCGAGATGGCGCCTCTGACCTCGCCGTAAGGCTGCCTTGACGGGCGCCAGGGGGCATTCCTACGTTCGGCGTCGATCTGCGGCGCGCAGCGCCGCGACAACAACGAGGTGGCCCTATGGCGGTCGGCAAGGTGTCGGATACGACGTTTGAGTCCGAGGTGTTGAAGGCCTCGGGGCCCCGGTGGTGGTTGATTTCTGGGCCGAGTGGTGCGGCCCCTGCCGCATGATTGCTCCTGGCGCTCGAGGAGATCGCCGGCTCGCTCGGCGAGCAAGGTCAAGATCGTCAAGCTCAATGTCGACGAGAACCCGGCAGACCGCTGACGCAATCACGGCATGCAGTCGATCCCGACGCTGATGATCTTCAAGAACGGCGAAATGGCCTCGCGCCAGATCGGCGCGGCGCCCCAAGCAGAAGCTGCGAGCAGTGGATCACCGCAGCGGTCTGATCGCACGAACGCAGACTGCCAGACATGGGAAACGGCCGACCGAAACGGTCGGTCGCTTTGTATGCGTGACAGCTCAGCTCGGCGGCGTGCCGTTCACGGCCAGCACCTGCCGGCGAGATAGAGCGAGCCGGTGATCAGCACACGCGGCGGCTCATCGAGCCCGAGCTGACGGACACGCCGAAAGCGCAGCCGCGATGTCCGGCGGCCTCCTGCGCCGGATCGCGATGGCACGCAGCCGCGGCCGCAACCGCGTCCGCCGGCAGCGATTTCTCCTGGCGCGGGATCGGCACCGCGATGGATGCGGCGCCGAGGCCGGCAAAGTTCTTCAGGAAGGCCGAGCAATCTTTGCGGCGAGCATCCCGCATCCACGAGCACCAGCGGCCGCGAGACACGCGTCCTCGAGATCGGCCAGCGCATTGGCGATGGCGCGACCGCCGTCTGCGTTGTGGCCGCCATCGAGCCACAGCTCGCTCCCGGCCGCAGCAGCGGCAGCAGCGCGCCTCTGCGACAGGCGCTGCATGCGCGCGGCCAGTCTGCCTTGGTGATGCCGACCTCGGAAGGCGGCGGGCGGGCAGCTGCAGGCCGCCCTGGGGCGCGCAAGGCACCGGCGACGGCGGCGCCGGCGTTTCTGGAATCTGATGGCGGCCGTAGAAAGCTTCGGCGCCGGCAGATCGAGCAGGCCGGCGTCGTCCTGATAGACCAGGCCGGCCGCAGTTCCTCGGTCGCCGTCCAATTTTTCCGGCGATCTTGATCGGCGCTCGCAGACGCGGCCTGACGCTCGATCACCTTTGAGCGCCTCGCGCGCCTGCAGTAATACGTAACTGAACGAAGTATT
>ERZ1370068.2948-contig-2074_pt1 | contig 26418 bp, 32 predicted proteins | sample MGYA00561227_ERZ1370068 | MGnify/ENA primary metagenome ERZ1370068 (study PRJEB38410, sample SAMEA6850437) | metagenome | study: Metagenomic assessment of the ecological functions of the soil: analysis of the soil microbiota associated with the...
TAGAGCGCCGGGATCGCGCCGCCGGCGATGAAGAGGAGGTCGCCCGGGAAGCCGCAGCCACTCGATCAGCGTGTTCGTGTCGTTGCGTCAGGAACTTCAGCTCGCGCGCCTCGAAGTAGCCGCGTGTCGACCGACTTGTAGAGCTGCAGGATCCCGAGCGGCAGCAGCGTCGCGAAGCACATCCAGGCCAGGCCGATGTTCGTCGACCAGAAGCAGATCCGCGCCCAGCGTCTCCGGCCAGCTGCTCGGCCGGGATCAGGTAGCGCAGGCAGAACATCGCCAGCCCGAGCGCGAGCATGCCGTAGACGCCCATCATCGCCGCGTGCCCGTGGTTGGCGGTCAGCGCGGTGCCGATCTCGTAGTAGGAGACGATCGGCAGGTTGATCAGGAAGCCGAAGATGCCGGCGCCGAGGAAGTTCCAGAAGCCGACCGCGACCAGGAACATCACCGCCCAGCGGTGCGGGAACGGCGTCTGCGAGCGCGACTGCTGCGCCGCGCCGAGCTGCAGGAACGACCACGCCTCGACGGTCAGGAAGGTGAGCGGGATCACCTCGGCGGCCGAGAAGAACGCGCCGAGCGCCATGTGCTCGGCCGGCTCGCCGGAGAAGTAGAGGTGGTGCATCGTCCCGATCACGCCGCCGACCGAGTAGAGGACGATGTCGAGGAAGACGACCGTGAGCGCGATCCGCTCGCGCACGACGCCGAGCAGCACGAACATGTAGGCGACCATCACGGTCGTGAACAGCTCGAGGAAGTCCTCCACCCAGAGGTGGACGACCCAGAAGCGCCAGAACTCCGTCGATCGTGAAGTTGTCGCCCGTGCTGGGCGAGCAGGCCGACGGCGTAGAACGCCGGGATCGCGCAGGCGGCGAGGAAGAACAGCCACGGCATGTTGCCCGGGTGCTCGGCGGCGAGCCGTCGCCGCAGCACGCGCCAGAGCATGAACACCCAGACGACGAGCCCGACCGATGAGCAGGATCTGCCAGAGCCGGCGCGAGGTCGAGGTACTCGAAGCCCTGGAGCGCCGAACCAGTTCGAGGCCAGCGTTCGTCAGCACGCCGTGGACGCCGAGGTAGGAGCCGATCAGCGTCCCGAAGACGACGACCGCCAGGGCGCCCGAGCAGCGCGAAGGCAAGCTTGCCCTGGTGCTTCGGCTCGCGCCGGGCGATCATCGGCGCCAGGAAGATGCCGGCGGCGACGAACGAGGTCGCGACCCAGAAGATCGCCAGCTGCACGTGCCAGGTGCGCATCAGGTTGTACGGGAAGACGCTGGGCGAGGTCGAAGCCGAAGAAGCTCGTCGATGCTCGGCGCGGTAGTGCTGCGACGGCCGCGCCGACCAGCGTCTGGCAGCAGGAACAGCGCCGCCATCGACGAAGAACCAGGCGCGTCGCGCGCTGCGCCGGGGTCAGCGCGACGTCGCCGGGCGCACGGAAGCGAGGCGTCGCCTGCTCGCGACCGTGCCAGCCGAGCGTCGCGCCCCAGCGGCCGAACGCGCCGAAGAGCACGCCGATCCCGCCGAGCAGCGCGATCAGCGAGAGCACCGACCAGACGATCACGTTCGCGCGTCGGCTTGTTGTCGACCCGCGGCTCCGGACGGCCAGTTGTTCGTGTACGAGTAGTTGTGCCCGGGCCGGTTCGCCGCCGCCGCCCAGGCCGTCCAGGCGAAGAACGCGGTCAGCTGCCGCAGCTGCGTCGGGATCGGTGATCGCATTCGGCCGCAGGCCGTGCTCGGTCTTCGGGTCGGAGAAGAAGCCGGCTGTAGTACGGCACGAGCTCGCGGAACGCGCGCGGCCTCCGCCGCGCTGAACGTCAGCGTGCCGGTCTTGCCGTCGTAGCGGTTGGTGCGGAAGTCGGTCGATCGTCTTCTGCGCGCGCGGCGTCGGAGCCGGGCACCGCCGTGCGCGTCGCGGACGAGGTCCGACGCGCGGCGGAGGTAGTCGGCGGTGTAGTCCGGGCCCGAGGTACGCGCCGTGCCCGAACGCCGAGCCGTACTCCATCAGCCCGTTGTGGAGGAAGACCTGCTGGCCCGGCGCTGATGTCCGTTCCGGTGAACGAGCGTCGGCCCCGCTCGGGTCGACGACCCGCGCCGGCACCGGCGGGTGCGCCATGTAGGTGCGGTAGGCGAGCAGGCCGAGCACGAAGAAGCCGACACAGCGACGACCAACACGACAGCCTGAAGCCAAGCCTTTCGAGATCAGGAGCTCACGCCGTCCGGCAGCCCCGGTCGCCACCCGAGTCTCCCTGGTCGGATGCGCGGGATGATCCAGATCGTCATGCGCCTGGTCTTGTGCGTTTGACGTAGCACTTACGACGTGCTGCCCGGGTTACGCTCTGCAGCATCGTCGCGAATCGAGCTTTCGCGGGGCCCGACATGACTTTGAAGCCGCTCTACTGACATTTGCGCTGCTCGCTCTGGCCGGAGTGGTCGGACTCACCGTCGCGAGCAGCGCGAATGCCCGCCGACAGGCGGCCAAGCGGCCGAACATCATCTTTGTCCTCACCGACGACCTGGCCTGGAACCTCGTCAAGTACATGCCGCACGTCAAGAGCTGCGCGCGGGGCACGACGTTCACGAACTGCATCGTCACCGACTCCCTCTGCTGCCCCTCGCGCGCGTCGACCTTCACCGGCCAGTACCCGCACAACACGGGCATCTTCACCAACGGTGGCGATGACGGCGGGTTCGCCGCTTTTCCACGCGCTCGGCGAGGAGAACCACATTCGCCACCCGCCTGCAGGGTCGCGGCTACCGCACGGCCCTGATGGGCAAAGTACCCTCAACGGCTACAAGCCGGTGGCGCGCGTCGACGGCAAGCTGCACTCACGTCCCGCCCGGTTGGAACGAATGGGATGTGGCCGGCAACGGCTACTCGGAGTTCAACTACAACCTCAACCGAGAACGGCAAGCTCGTCCACTACGGCTCGGTCCGCGCGCGTACTTCACCCGACGGTGCTCGCGCGCAAGAGCAGCGCGTTCGTCCACAGCGCAGCCGCGTCGCGCAAGCCGTTCTTCCTCGAGATCGCCACCTTCGCGCCGCACTGGCGCCGTTCTACGCCGCGCGCCGCGAGACGCGGGGACTTCCCGGGGCTGCAGGCTCCGCGCACGCCGGCCTTCAACGAGGAGGACCGCTGGACAGAGCCGTCCTGGCTGCGCGATCACCCGTTGATGACTCCGACCCAGATCAGCGCGAGGACGACGCCGCGTTCCGCAAACGCGCGCAGGCGGTGCAAGCAGTCGAGCGACCTGATCGCGAAGCTCCAGAAGACGCTCGAGCGCAAACGGCGTCGCCGATCAACACCTACATCTTCTTCGCCTCCGACCAACGGATTCCACATGGGCGACCACCGGCTGGTGGCGGGCAAGCTGACCGCGTTCGAGACGGACATCCGCGTGCCGCTCGTCGTCGCCGGCCCGCACGTCCGCGCGGGCCGCGACGTCGCGCGGGTCACCGAGAACATCGACCTCTGCCCGACGTTCGCCCACCTCGGCGGAGCCGCGTACGATGCCGGGCGCCGACGGGACGAACCTCGGCCCACTCCCGCGCGGAAAGCCCGTGCCTCCTGGGCTCGACGCCGCGCTCGTCGAGCACCACGGGCCGGACTACGGGGACGAAGCCGGGCCGGATGCGGCGCAACCCGGCAGCGGGAATCCGACGACGTACGAGGCGCTCCGGCTGCGACATCGCCATGTACGTGGAGTACGGAAACGGCGAGCGTGGAGTACTACGACCTCGACTCGGATCCGTACGAGCTGACGAACATCTACCCGGAGCTGTTGCCGGAGCGGGTGGACGCACTTCACACGCGGCTTGCCCGGATGGCGAGCTGCCACGGCACGGCGAGCTGCCGGCAGGCGGCCAGGGACTTGCCGTAGCCTCGAGTTAGCCCTGCGGCTTGTACTGCGCCTGCGCTCCGGCAGCCACTTCTGGATCTGCTCGATTCGATGCTGGTCGGAGGGGTGGTGCGCTCGCGATCTCCGGCGGCTCCTTCCCTCGATGCTCGCAGCATGCGCTTCCAGAACGCCAGCGCCTCGTTCGGCCGGTAGCCGGCTCGCCATGTAGCGACGAGGCCGATGTGGTCCGCTTCGGACTCTTGCCCTCGCGTGAACGGGAGAGACGCGAGCGCGACCGCCGACACCGAGCGCTGCGAGGACGTGGACGTACTGGCTCGGGCGTGATCGCGACGCCACCCGCGATGATCGCCGCGGCGACCTTGGTCAGCGCTCGCGCCTCGATTCGCTCGGCGGCGTGCTCGGCGGTCGCGTGGGCGACCTCGTGCCCGAGCACCGTCGCCAGCCCCGCGTCGGTCCTCGTCACGGGCAGGATGCCCGGTGTAGACGACGATCTTGCCGCCGGGCAGGCAGTACGCGTTGGCCTCCTTCTTGCGTGAGCAGCGTCACCTTCCAGACGAACGACGGGCTTGTCGCGAGCGGCGACGGCCTCGATCCGCGCTTGCGACGCGTTGAACCTCCGTCATAGGCGGCGCCCGAGGAGACGATGCGGTGCCGGGACTGGCGGAGAGTCTCGCGTACTGCTCACCTCCGAGCTGCATCTGCTGCTGGTCGCGTCAGGCCGACGCGCTCGGTGCGATGCGTCACCGGTGTCGTCTGGCGGTGCGTGAAGCCGAAGTACAAGACCGCGACCACGATCGCCGCGAGCGCGATCGAGATCAGCGGTCGCGCGACGATCAGGCGGACGAACCCTCTCCCGAAGCCGTTCATCTCACGTTGTCATTGTGACACTGCAACGTCCCGGCGAAGATAGGCCTCGTTGAGTGAACGTGGCCACAGCTGGAACGTCGCGCTGCTGAGCCCGAGCGAGCCCGGGAGGCAGGAACCGTCGGCCGGTCGATGCCTCTCTTCCTCGTCGCCGGGGCGATCGTGGCCGGGCTGACCGCTGTGGTTGCTTCGTCCGGCTCCGGGCGTCGACGCGACGCGTCGCGGAGGCGCTCGACACCGGTGCTCGGGTGGGCGGGCGGCTGGTGGAAGACGGTGCTCGTCGGGCTGCTGGCGCTCGCGCTCGTCGTCGTCGTCGACACGATCGTCCGCCGTCGCTTCGACCTGACGCGCGACGTGGTCGTCGCCTTGCTCGTCCTGGCTGGCACAGGTCCGCCCTGGCGCGGCCGCGGAGTCCGACTGGTTTCCGGTCGAAGTGGTCACGTGCTGTCGCATTGGGGATTTCCCGACCTTCGGCTTCGCCGCTGCGACCGCAATCGTGGTCGTCGTCGGGCCGGAGCTCGTGCGGTCGGTTCGGGTCGTCGCGATATGGCTGGATCCCGCTCGCGGCGCTGAGCGCCATCGTGGTCGGCTCCGCACGTCCGTCCGAGGCTCTCGGCGCGCTGGCTCTGGGCGTCTTCGCGGGCGCGCTCGTGCGTCTCGTCTTCGGCTCGGCCGCCGGCATACCGGCCGGTGCCAATCGTGCGAAGCGAGCTGGCGGCGCTCGGCGTCGCGGTGACCGAGCTCGCGCCTGCGCGGAGCAGAGCGTCGGCTCGGCAGCCTATGTCGGCCGCGACTCCGAAGGGCCACTGCGGGTGCGCCTGCTCGGCCGCGACGCGCAGGATGCGCAGCGGCTGGACGCCAGTGGCGCTGGCGTCTCCTCGTCACGGGATCCACCCACAGCGCTCCGGTCGGGCGCGTCGAGCAGGTCGAGCACGAAGCCCTGGCGACGCTCATGGCGGCCCGCGCCGGAGCACGTGCTCCCGAGGTCGTGATCGCCGCCCTCGGCCCGGAGGGGGACGCGTTCGTCGTCACCCGGCAGCCGGACGTCGAACCGTTGGAGCGCTCGAGCGCCGATCAGGTCTCGGACGAGCGCTGCTCGAGCTCTGGAGTCAGGTCGACCGGCTGCACCGCGCGGGGATCTCGCACGGTCGGCTCAACCTCGGCAACGTGCCTCCTCACCGAGGACGGGCCGATGCTGGTCGACTGGGCCGCGGCCACGCTCGGCGCACCGCAGTCGGCACTGGACACCGACGTCGCCGAGCTGACGGTCGCGGCCTGCACGGTGCTCGTCGGCCCCGACCGCGCCTGGCGCTTGGCCGCCGTCGAGGCCGGCGTGGCGCCGACGCCGTCGGTCGCGTCCTTCCGTACCTGCAACGCTGCGGCGCTCACCCCGCACCTGCGCGACCTGGCGCGCAAGAGCGAGATCGGGCTCAAGGAGTCTGCGCCAAGCAGGTCGCCGAGACCACCGGCCAGTGACGAGCCGCGAGCTTCGTCCCGCTGCGCCGGTTCCGCCTCGAGCTGACGTGGCGCTGCACGGCCGGCGCTCGCGTTCGCGGCCTACCTGATCATCTCGCAGCTCGCCGACATCGGCTTCCAGCACGATCGCCCATCGAGCTTCGCCAGATGGACGTCGCGTGGTTCGCTGCTCGCGCTGATCCTCGCGCAGACGTCGTTCATCGCTTCGGGATCTCGCTGCGAGGAGCCGTGCCTTCGGCGTTACCGCTCTTGCCCTGCATCGTGCTTCAGTCGGCGATCAGTCTCATCAACCTGACGGTGCCCAGCTCCCGCGGGCCGGATCGGCATCAACATCCGCTTCCTGCAGCGAATGGGAGCGCCGACACCGCGAGGCGGTCGCTGCCGGAGCGGTCGACGACATCTCGCGAGACGCTCGTCCAAGCGGCTCGGTCCTGATCACGCTGCCGTTCGTGCACGTCGCACGCTACACCGAAGGCATGAAGGTTCCCCTCCAGTCCGCTGGTCGGGGGGTGCTCAGTCGGCCTCGCGCTCGTCGTCGTCGCGGTCGCGGCGATACCGGCCTCTTCGAGCGAAGATCTTCCTGCCGATCAGGAGCGCGATGTCCAGCCTCTGGGCCGTCATCAGCGACCGCGCGCAAGCGGCTGGGCTGTTCGGGGGCAACATCGCCGCGGAGACGATCTATTCGGTCTCGCTCGGCGCGACCTGCCTCCGCTTACGGCGTGCACCTCTCGCTCGCGGCGCTGATCCTCGCCAACACCGCGGCCTCCGCGTTCTCGGGCCTGATCCCGGTTCCCGGTGGAGCTGGCGCCGCCGAGGCCAGCATGACGGCGGGTGGTCCTCGCGGGGCTCGGCGTCGACAACTCCACCAGCGTTCTCGGGATCGCGCCCACGCAACGCTTGTGCACGCGCTCATTCGCCGCCGCCGGCCTGGGGCTATCTCCTCGCCCGCTGGCTCACACGAAAGGGATACGCTCCAGTGCCACAGCTGGAAGCGGTAGACGCGTGCGTCGCGCCGCCCGGAACCAGTCGCGAAAGCCGCCGCTGGCGACGCCCACCGTCCTGAACGCCTCGATCGTTGTACTCGAACGGACCTCGCCGCCCGTGAGCCTGGCCGGTAGTCCGCTGAAGTCTGACTCGGCTCGCGCTGCCGCGCCTGACGGCGATGACGTAGAGGAAGCCGTCCGCTTCGCGGGTGACGAGTTCGACGTCCTTGGCGGCTCGCTTTGACCCGCCTCCGCGCGTCGGGGCAACGAGCGCGGGCGCGACGGAATCAGACGTGAGCCCTCGAGCAGCGGCCGGAGCACGCGCTCCCAGAACGTCCAGTTCCAGCCCGCCTGCGGCGTCGCCGGGCGCGCTGACCTGCGTGAGATGCCCGCCGAAGAAGCTGAGCCCGCGAGCGCCGTTCACGATCGCCTGGTAGGCCATGAACCGCTCCTGGCGCAGCGTCGGGAAGCGCGGCACGTTGGCTGGGTGCCGCTCGGCGGCGATGCACGCCGCTCCACGCGATCTGCAGCGTCATCCAGACCGGCTTGCCGCCGGCGGCCCGCACCATCTTGCGTCGTGACGTCGCCGACGACGCTGATGTCGCGTGTTCGTGCCGCCGTGCGTGCTTCCCGGCGGGTACGAGACCGGGATAGATGTCGGCGCCGGTGATGTCGAACGCGGGCCGGTATGGCGTGAGCTGGCCACGCGTGCCGATCGGCGCCTGGATGATCACGACCGGATGGTTGGGATCGAGCTGCCCGCAGCGTGCGGTAGGCGCGCACGAGCCCGGCTACGGGCACGCGCGCCGGCCGGCCTGGGGTTCGCGGGCTCGTCGATGCCCTTCCACGCGCCGAGCGCCGGTGTGTCCTTGAGCTGCCCGACGATGTTCGTCAGCATCGGCGGTTGCTCGGCGAGCGCGCGCGCGCAGGCAGGTCGGGCACGTCGCCGAGCTGCAACCAGCAGTGAGAGGCCAGGCGCGCGCGAGCCGCGTCGAGCACCCGCCGCTCCGCCGCGATCTGCTGGTCGATCGACTCGAGGCTCCAGTGGGGTCGACCGACGCGGATGAAGCTGGCACCGCCGGCTGCGACTCTCGGCGAACGCGGCTCTCCCGTCCGGCGCCTCGCGCCCAGCGGCGGACCGTTCGAGAGCACGAGCGGAAAGACCTTCCGTCCTCGACCAACAGTGCCCTTGTACGGCGATCGACGGCCACGACACTCACAGGTTCTCATTTCTCACCTGTTCGCACTCGCTGCGAAACCGAGGAGCGATGATCCCGAAGTACGCACGATGCCACTCAGATCCGAAAGCCGCATAACGATCGGCGGCAGCGTCCCTGACGTTTGGGCCTATGTCTGCGACGTCGGACGCTGGCACGGAGTGGGCGCCGACGGTGCGCGAGGGTTGGGTCGGCCGGAGGGACTCCGCTTCCAGCCCGGCTCGCGGATCGAGCAGCGGGCGAAGTGGACCGTTCGGGACCACGCACTACCGGGCGCAGAACGTGACCGCGGTCGACGCGCCACGCCGCGTGGCGTTCGCCGGGACGATGGGCACGTCCGCGGCGCGTTGGGGAATGGAGCTTCGAGCCGATGGACGACACGCGGACCGAGGCCATGATGTGGGTCGAGGTCGACCCTGAAGGCCCCGATGCGCGCGATCCCCGGCTCCCTTCTCCGGGGCAGGATCCGGCGCGTCATGGACGTCGAGATGGCGGCGATCAAGGCTGCGGTCGAGTCCGCAAGCGGGTGATCGTCGCCGCGGTCGCTGCGGTCGCGCGACCGCTTCCGCCTGACATGCCCTGACGCCGGAGATCGAGGAGACACCGTGAGCCAGGTCGACAGCACGCACGAGCGCCTGATCGCGACCTACCGCAAGAAGGCGAAGCACTACAACATCACCTCCAGGCTCTACCCCGTGCCCGGCTACCCGCAGCAGGCCCAGCGTCGCCGAGCCGTCCGAGCACCTGCGGCTTCCGCCGCGGGTGACACCGTGGTCGACGTCGCCTGCGGCACTGGTCAGAACTTCCCGCTGATCGAGCAGGCGATCGGTTCCGAGGGACGGATCGTCGGCGTCGACCTGACCGACGCGATGCTCGCCCAGGCGCAGCAGCGGGTCGAGGAGCAACGGCTGGAGCAATGTCAGCCTCGCGCAAAGCCGACGCGGCCGCGTTCGAGTTCCCCGACCGAGGTGGACGCGATCCTGTCCACCTACGCTCTGTCCCATCTACCCGAGCCCGGAGCTGTCATCGCCCACGGCGCCGCGGCTCTTCTGGCCCGGCGGGCGCTGGGTCGTGCTCGATCTCAAGGCTCCCGACCGCGCTCCCCGCTGGCTGGCGCGGCCCTTCGGCTCGATCGACGAGTGGATCGCGCGCCGTCCGTGGGAGGCGGTTCGCAAAGCCATGCAGGACGAGCTGAGCGACTCTCCTGGACCAGAGATGTGCTTCGGGACGGCGTTCCTCGCTGTCGGCTGCGCCAATCCGGCGGAGGAGGTTCTCCGTACTCCACGAGGCCCCAGTGACGACAACGACCGCACAAGCGTTCTGGCTGCGAGCGCCGGGTTGCGGAGAGATCCGTCCGGTCGGGCTGCCCGAGCCGGGGCCGGACGACGTGGTCGTGCGCACCGTGCGGTCGGGCGTCAGCCGCGGCACCGAGACGCTGGTGTTCCGGGGCGGCGTGCCGCCGGGCAGTAGCGCCGCGGATGCGGGCGCCGTTCCAGGAGGGCGACTTCCCGGGCCGGTCAAGTACGGCTACCTGAACGTCGGCGCCGTGGAGCAGGGGCCGCCCGAGCTGCGCGGCCGCACGGTGTTCTGCCTCTACCCGCACCAGACCGCCTACGTCGTGCCGGCCGGTGCCGTGATCGGTCGTGCCGGAGGGCGTCCCACCCGCCCGTGCCGTGCTCGCGGGCACCGTCGAGACCGCGGTCAACGCGCTGTGGGACGCCGCCCCGCTCGTCGGCGACCGGGTCGCGGTCGTCGGCGCCGGGATGGTCGGCTGCTGCGTCGCACGACTGCTGCAGCCGGTTTCCGGCCGTGCAGGTCACGCTCGTGGACGTCGACCCCGGCCGGGCGGACGTCGCGGCCGCCCTCGGCGTCGACTTCGCGCTTCCGGACGACGCCGCCGGCGGCTGCGACCTGGTCGTGCACACGAGCGCGACGTCGGCCGGGCTCCAGCGCTCGCTCGACCTGCTCGCACCCGAGGCACCGTCATCGACCTCAGCTGGTACGGCGACACGGAGGTTCGGCTCTCGCTGGGCGGCGCGTTCCACGCGGGCCGCCTCGGCATCCGCTCGAGCCAGGTCGGCACGCTCTCCCCGGCCCGCGCCGCGCGCCGCACGACGGCCGACCGCCTGGCGCTCGCGCTCGACCTGCTGCGCGACCCCGCCTTCGACGCGCTCCTCACCGGCGAGTCGCGCTTCGACGAGCTGCCCGACGTGATGGCCCGGCTGGCCGCGGGAGCCTGCCGGCGCTCTGCCACACGATCACGTACGGCGAGGGATAGAGCCGTGTTCAGCGTGACCGTCCGCGACCACATGATGATCGCCCACAGCCTGCGCGGCGAGGCGTTCGGGCCCGCGCAGGCGGCTCCACGGCGCGACGTACGTCATCGACGCCACGTTCCGGCGCGCGGACCTCGACGCCGACGGCATCGTGGTCGACATCGGTCGAGCGGCCGAGGAGCTGCACGCCGTGCTGTCGGAGCTCAGCTACCGAAACCTCGACGACGAGCCGGCGCTCGCGGGCATGAACACCACGACGGAGGCGCTCGCCCGGCTGATCGCGGATCGGCTCGCGGAGCGCGCGCACGCCGGTGCCCTCGGCGACGCCGCCCGGGAGCTCGACGGGCTCGTCGTCACGCTGCACGAGTCGCACATCGCCTGGGCGACCTACGAGCGCGCGCTATGACCGACGGTGCACGTCGTCGTTCCCGAAGGCATCGACGACCCGGCCCGGCCGAGCGGGGCAACGCCTACGACCGCCGGGTGTGCCGCGGGCCTCGCCGCGGCCGGCTGGGCGGTGCACGTGCACGCCGTGCCCGGATCGTGGCCGCGGCCCGACGCGGCGTCGCACGCCGCCCTCGCCGACGCCGTCCGCCGGATCCCCGACGGCGCCGTCGTGCTGCTCGACGGGCTGGTCGCCTCGCCGGCCCCGAGGTGCTCGTCCCGCAGGCCGGCCGCCTGCGGCTGGTCGTGCTCGTGCACATGCCGCTGGGCGGCACGGCGGATGACGACGCCGGGAGCGGGAGGGCGCGGTGCTGTCGGCCGCCGCGTCGGTCGTCACGACCAGCGCATGGGCCCGGCGAGTGCTGCTCGAGCTCTACTCGTTGCCGGGCGACCGCGTGCACGTCGCCGAGCCCGGCGTCGATGCCGCCGACCTCGCGCCGGGGACGCGCGACGGCCGGGGCGCTGCTCTCGGTCGCGGCGGTGATCCCCGGCAAGGGCCACGACGTGCTGCTCGACGCGCTCGCGACGCTGACCGGCCTTCGCTGGCACTGCCTGTGCGTCGGCAGCCTCGAGCGCGACCCGGCATTCGCCGAGCGTCTGCGTCGCCGGGTCGCGCGACGGCGGGATGGACGGCCGGGTGCGCTTCCCGGGGCCGCAGACCGAGGCCGAGCTCGCCCGCAGCTACGGCGCGGCGGACGTGCTGGTGCTGCCGTCGCGCGCGGAGACGTACGGGATGGTCGTCACCGAGGCGCTGGCACGCGGCCTGCCGGTCGTCGCCGCCGAGGTCGGCGGGGTGCCGGAGGCCTCTGGGCACGGCGCCGACGGCACCCGGCCGGGGCTGCTCGTTCCGCCCGACGACCCGGCCGCGCTCGGCGACGCGCTCCGGGCCTGGCTCGAGGACGCCGACCTGCGCCGGCGGTTGCGCCGGGCGGCGCGCGAGCGGCGCGCGTCGCTCTCCCGCTGGTCGACGACCACATCCGTCGTGGCCGACGTCCTCGCGGGGGCGGCGCGATGACCGTCGAGGCGATCCGGGTCAGCCCGGGCTGGCTCGACCTGCGCGAGGCTGCGGACGCCGCGGCCCGGGCTCGGAGCTCGTCCGCGCATCTCCGCCGCCGTCTTCCGGCCGACCGGCCCCTGGGTGATCCACGACCTCGCCTGCGGCAGTGGGGTCGATGGGCCGCTGGCTCGCGCCGCTCCTGCCCGGGCCGCAGCGCTGGGTCCTCCACGACCGCGACGCCGACCTGCTGGCGCTCGCCGCGGCCGACGTGCCCGGCCCGGCCGCCGACGGGGCTGCCGTCGCCGTCGAGACCCGGCTGTCCGACATCACGCAGCTCGGCGCGGACGATCTCGCCGGCGCGACCCTCATCACCGCGTCGGCGCTGCTCGACCTGCTGACGGGGGACGAGCTGGCGGCGCTGATCCGCGCCTGCGCCGGAGCCGGGTGCCCGGTGCTGTTCACGCTCTCCGTCACCGGTCGCGTCCAGCTCGCCCCGGCGGATCCGCTCGACTCGCGCGTGGCGGCCGCGTTCGACGCGCACCAGCGCCGCATGACGCCGCGCGGCCGCCTGCTCGGGCCGGATGCCGTCGAAGCCGCCGTCGAGGCGTTCCGCCGGCTGGGAGCCGAGGTCATCGTCAGGCCGAGCCCGTGGCGGCTCGGCGCCGCCGAGGCCGGCCTGGCCGTCGAGTGGCTCACCGGGTGGGTCGGCGCCGCGTGCGAGCAGGAGCCCGAGCTGGCCGCCGACGCCGGTCTCTACCGACGCCGGCGTCTGAGAGCAGGCGCGAGCCGGCGGCTCGCCGTCACCGTTGGCCACGCCGACCTGCTGGTGCTGCCGTGAGGACGCGTCCTCCGGTGGGTGCGTCGCTCTGCGGCTCGCAGCGGCCGCGCTCGCCGCCGTCGATCTGGCGTCTCGGCGCCGGCCCGTTCCTCGACGGCGTCCGCGCGGTCGACGGCCGTGCTCTTCTGGCCGCGGCGGCCATCGGCCTCGTCACCACCGTCTGCTGTGCCTGGCGGTGGACGATCGTCGCCCGCGGCCTCGGCGTCGACCTGTCGCTGCCCGCCGCCGTCGCGGCCTACTACCGGTCGGTGTTCCTCAACCTCACGCTCCCGGGCGGCGTCGTCGGCGACGTCCATCGCGGCGTCAGCCACGGGCGCGACGTGCGCGACGTCGGCCGCGGCCTGCGGGCCGTCGTCTGGGAGCGCGCTGCCGGGACAGTTCGTGCAGGTCGATGCTGACGATCGTCGTCCTCCTCGTGCTGCCGTCGCCCGGTGCGCTCGTCCATGCCGCTGGTGGCGGTCGCGCTGGCCGCAGCGGCGCTCGGCGTCGTCGCTCGTCGACCGGGCGCGACCGGGCTGGGCGCTCACGGTGGGCGCGGGTGCGGAACGCGGTGGCGGCCGACATCCGCGGCGGGCTGCTTCGCCGGAAGGCGTTGCCCGGCGGTCGCGCTCGCGTCGGCGCGTGGTCGTCCTCGGCCATGCGGTCACGTTCCTGATCGCCGCGCGGACGGCCGGGCGTCACCGCGCCAGTCTCCCGGCTGCTGCCGCTGGCGCTGCTCGCGATGCTGGCCATGGTGCTGCCGAGCATCGCCGGCTGGGGGCCGCGCGAGGGCGCCACCGCCTGGGTGTTCGCCGCGGCCGGCCTGGGCGCGGATCGTGGCGCCGCGACCGCCGTCGCCTACGGCGTCATGGTGCTCGCCGCCAGCCTGCCGGCGGCGCTCGTGCTCGTCGTGGGGTGGCTCCCGGCGGCGGGCGTCGAGCGCCGCGCACGAGACGCGTCGTCGTCGCGGCCGGAAGGAGCCGCGGATGCGTGAGCGCCCGTACACCCTCCTCTCCTGCAGCGTGTCGATCGACGGCTACATCGGCAACGGCGGCTTCGCGGCTGCTCCTGTCCAACGACGCCGACTTCGACCGGGTCGACGCCGTCCGCGCCTCCTGCGACGCGATCCTGGTCGGGGCGGCGACCGTGCGGATCGACAACCCGCGGCTCCTCGTGCGCTCGCAGGCTCGTCGCGACGAGCGGACCGCCCGAGGGCTCGCCGACGTCGCCGATCGAAGGTGACGGTGACCCGGCGGGCCGAGCTCGACGCGCGCGCCGACTTCTTCACGGTCGGCGACGCCGAGAAGATCGTCTACTGCGCGAGCCCGCGGGTGGCCGACGCGCGCGAGCGTCTCGGGCCGGTCGCGACCGTCGTCGACGGCGGCGACACCGTGGAGATGCGCACGCTCAGCACCGACCTCGCGGCGCGGGGCGTCGAGCGGCTGATGGTCGAGGGCGGCGGCACGGTGCACACGCAGTTCCTCACCGAGGACCATCGTCGACGAGCTGCAGCTGACCGTCGCGCCGGTGTTCGTCGGCGACTCCGAGGCTCCCAGGTTCGTGCGCGACGGCTCCTTCCCGTGGAACCCGGGCCGTCGGGCGGCGCTCGTCGACGTTCGCAAGCTCGGCGACGTGGTGCTCCTGCGGTACGCCCTCTCGTCGCGGTTCCAGGAGCGAAGGCACGGATGCCGACGCGACTCCCGACGGCGACGATCCGCACGCAGGTCGCGCTGCCCCTCCGGTTCGCCGACGGATACGCGACGGACGCCCAGGTCTTCAGCTTCGACGGGCTCGTCGACGGCCGGGAGCACCTCGCCTTCGCGCTGGGTGATCGCACTGCCCCTCCATGCGGCGGACGAGCCCGGCGTGCCGCTGATCCGCCCCCACAGCGAGTGCCTCACCGGAGACGTGTTCGGGAGCCAGCGCTGCGACTGCGGGCCGCAGCTGCGCGAGGCCGTCGAGCGCATCGCCGACGCCGGCGGCTACCTCCTCTACCTGCGGCAGGAGGGCCGCGGCATCGGGCTCTACTCGAAGCTCGAGGCGTACGCGCTGCAGGACACCGGGGTCGACACCTACGAGGCCAACGTCGCGCTCGGCCACCGCGAGGACGAGCGCAGCTACGTCGCCGCCGCGCAGATGCTGCACGCGCTCGGCGTGTCGCGGGTCGCGCTCCTCAGCAACAACCCCGACAAGGCCCGGCAGCTCCGCTCCTGCGGCGTGACCGTCGTCGCGCAGGTCGCGGACCGGCGTGCACGTATCCGCCGCGAACGTCCGCTACCTGGAGACGAAGGCGCGCCGGGGCAGTCACACGCTCGACCTTCCGAGCGTGCTCTCCGGGACGCTCAATGGTCGAACGCGTTGAGGAAGCGGTTCCGGAAGGCGCTCATGAGCCAGACCGGCGCCGTCGAGCTCGGGCAGCATCCCGGGCGTCCAGCCCCAGCCGGCGAGCCTGCGCGATCACCTTCGAGGTCGTGGGCGATGATCGTGATCGGCACGTCGTGGTCCGGGTCGGCTGCTCGACGACTCTCGAGGGCTGGTGGTCGCCCAGCACGATGAGCACGAGTGTTCTTGCTGCCGTAGTGCTCGAACGAACGAGTACAGAGCGCGCGAAGCGCGTACTGAATCGACTGCCGCGTACCCCTGCTGGGTGTCGGTCAGGCCGGCCGCGGTCGATCGGCAGCCGGTTGAAGATCGATCCGTTCCCGAGCCGCTTCCAGGGGATGAGCGGTGGGATGCGGGTCCACGGCGTCGTGGCTCGACGTGAGTGTCGATCTCCGGCGAAGACAGGGCGCCGGTTCGGCTTCGCCAGCTCGAGCTTCTGCAGCGCCTGGAGAACGTACTGGTCGGGCATCGGGGAGAAGCCGTAAGTTCGGGCCGCGATACCCGAGGTTGTCGGCGGTCCGTAGATCTTGGTCGTAGTGGTAGAAGGAGTGGCCGCTCCGGCCAGGGCCGTCGGTCGCCGGCGCGTCGGCGACCGTCCTCCAGCCGGCGCGCCCGAACGCGGCGGTGAGCGTGAGGCGTTTGCTCTGGTCAGCGCGTAGTAGCGGCCCGGGGCTGTTGACCCAGACTCCCGACTGCAGCGTGGCGTGCGCGAGCCAGCTGCCTCCGCCGTACGTCGAGGAGGTGAGCCAGCCGCTGCGGGACGGAGAAGCCGTCGGCGGCGAGCTGCTGGTCGCCGGCGTCGACGAGCGGCGTCGATCGGCGGCGAGAACGGACGTTCCCTCGACGGCCATCTGCCCGTAGCTCTCGACGAACACGAGCAGGACGTCCTTGCCGCGCAATCCCTCGAGGAGCCGGCCCGGCGGCGTGTTGCGGTACCGGATCCTCGCGGGCGATCAGCGTCTGAACTGAGCCTCGCTCGCGGAGGTCGGCTCGCACGGCGTGCACCTCGCTGGACGGCGAGGTCGCGCGCGCTCGTCGGACGCGATGCCCGGCGCCGGACGACCTGCGCGCCTGAACGCCCAGCAGAGCGCCCAGACGACGGCGAGCGCGGCCACCAGCCGCAGCGAGCACTCGGCGGTTACGGGCCGCGACCCGCGTCAGCCGGCCCACCGCCAGCGCCGGGACGACGAGCGCGGCGACGACCGATCACAGTGGCAGCCGCGACCGTCGAGATCGGCGTCCCGGTTGCCGAACGTGTCGCGCACCGTCTCGACGCCGACCGAGAGGTAGCTCCAGTCCTCGACCGGGTTGAACGGCCCGGTCGAAGGCGATGAAGAAGCCGAGGTCGAAGACCTTGACCAGGACGAGCACGCCGAGCAGCGGCCCGGCCAACCACGGGCACGAGGCGCCGCGCGCGGGTCGGGCAGGAGCGACAGCCAGCACGACGACGACGAGTCCCTCGAGCGGGAGCCGCACGAAGGCGCCCGGGTGTGAGCTGCCACGGCCGGATCGGGGACACGAGAGCGACCCACACGACGGCGAGCGGCGAGCAGCGGTGAGCGCGGCGGCTCTGACCGGGTGCCGCGTACGCGGACGCAGCGAGACGGGCGGGCGCCTCGTCGCGGTGCCGCCACAGCCACCAGACGTCGCGGCCGAACGACTCGGCGAGCATCAGCGAGGGCGACGGCCAGCAGGATTCGGCTCACCGCGAGCGGCGGAACGTCCGACAGCCGCGATCACCAGCGCGACCCCTGCGACGCGGTCACCGTCTTGCGCCAGTCGCGCCGCGGCAGAGGCGCCCGCAGCCACGGCAGCGCCCATCCCGCCGCGAGGAACGCGTAGCGCGCCAGACCGATCAGCGAGCACCCAGCCGCCGACCGATCGGGCGACCTCGACGCTGAGCACGAGGATGAGGAACGCGTCGACCTCGCCGTCCAGCCTCGCGCCCAGCGCCGACGCCGTCCCGGTGCGCCGCGCGAGCCAGCCGTCGACGAAGTCGAGCGCGAGCGCGACGGACGCGAGCGTGACCAGCGTCGCGACCGCGACGTGCTCGCTCGAACGAGGCCGCGGTCAGGGCCGCGACTCCCACCGCGAGCGTCGCGCGCGTCAGCGTCACCCAGCTGGCCGGGCCGAGCCTCGCCGAGGGGTCGCGCCAGAGAGCGCGCGCGAGCGCCAGCGTTCAGGGTCAATCCGCTGGCGAGACCGACGAGCCAGCCGGCGCCGCCGATCCCGACCGTCCGCGCAAGCACGGTCAGGAGCAGCGAGCGTGCCGGCGAGCCCGGCCAGCGGACCGAGCTGTTTGCCGAGATCGGGCAGCGGCCTCGGCCGCCCGCAACGTTGCTCCCGCCTCGAGCATCCGAAGGACACTACGGTGCCCGACATGCGCCGGTTTGTCGAGAGGCCGTGAGCCAGGACGAGCGCCGGTCCGTTCGTCGAGGCCCTGCGGCGAGCCCAGGAGGCGGCCTACGGCCCCGGCGAGTACGTCGAGCAGGAGAGCTTCATGCGCGCGGCGGAGATCCGGGCGCTCGCGGAGCAGGCGGCGCATCGGCTCCGGCGTCTCCGTTCTCGACCTGTGCTGCGGAGTCGCCGGGCCGGGACGGTTCCTGACGCGGGAGCTCGGCTGCAGCTACGTCGGAGTCGACTCGAGCGCGAGCGCCGTCGGCATCGCGCGTGAGCGCGCCGCGCGGCCTTCCTTGCCGCTTCGTGGTCGCGCAGGTACCGCCGCTCCCCCGGGCACGTTCGATGTCGTGCTTCTGCTCGAGACGATGCTCGCCTTCCGTGACAAGGAGACGCTGGTGGAGGCGGTCTCCCGTGCGCTCTCGCCCGGCGGACGGTTCGCGTTCACGCTGGAGGAGGGCCTGCCCCTGACCGAGCCGGAGCGGGCGCGCATGCCCGGCGCCGACACGGTCTGGCTCACGCCGCTCGACGAGATGCACGCGCTGCTCGCGCGGGCCGGTCTCGGTCGTTCGCTGGCAGGACGACTGGAGCCGGTCGCACCGCGCCGTGGCCGAGTCTCTGACCGACGCGTATCGCGGCCGACGCGCCGGCGATCGCTTCGCGGATCGGGCGCCGGGCGCTCGACGAGCTCCTGGCCGCCCACCGCCTGTGGGCCGAGTGGCTCGCGTCAGGCCGCGTTCGCAAGATCGCGGTGGTAGCCCGAGCGGCCGCCGCTCAGCCGGCCAGCAAGCCTCGGCGGCCGCCGACGGCTCGGGGTCGCGGCAGCCGGGTCATCCGGAAGCCGCTGACGAGGCCGAGCAGCGCGGCGATGAGCGGGATCGAGCAGCGCGATCTGGAGGGCGATCGGCCGCGCCTCGGTGTTGATGTGGAGGATCTCCGCCTGCACGTCGGGCGGCTTGCCCGACGAGCAGCTCCTCGAGGTGGGTGTTCGTCATCACCTCGGCGTTCTTCTCGAGCGCCGACGACGACCTGCTGTCTGCTCGGCCGCGCGAGAGCACCGTCGCTCGAGTCGGCCATGTTGGTGAAGACGAGCGAGAGCGACGCGAGCATGATCGCGCCGGCGAAGGCGAGCCCGAACGACAGCCCGAACGAGCCGCCGGCGGAGTTCACGCCCGCAGCCTCGCTGACGCGCTCCTCCTCGATCGGCGAGAGCGTGTAGTTGTTGAGCTGCGAGACCAGCAGCCCGAGGCCCGGCGCCGGCGATCATGAGCGGCACGACCGATCGCCCAGCCGGAGTGCAGCGCGCGGCACGATCGGGATCAGCACGGCGACGCCGACGACGAGCAGCAGGAACCCGGCCCGGATGATCTTGCTCGGGCTGCGGCTGCCGGCTCTCTTCGCCGGCGAGCAGCGCGACGCGCGAACATGCTCAGCGACAGCGGCGCGATCGACAGGCCCGCCTCCAGCGCGTTGTACTCGAGCACCATCTGCAGGTAGATCGGCAGCGCGATCATCAGCCCGCCGAGGGCGATCTGCTGCAGCGTCTGCGAGGAGATCCCGAGCCGGAAGTACTTCGACTCGAAGAGATCCGGCGTCGAGCAGCGCCGGCTTGCCCTCGCGCTTGCGCTTGACGGAGCCACCACGCGAGCGAGCCGAGGCGCGACGACGCCGACGGCGATGAGCGCGCCGACGGCCTCGCCGCCCTCCTCCCAGACGAGGATCCCGAGCACCACGCCTCCCATGCCGACGGCCGAGAGGATCGCGCCGACGACGTCGACGCCGCGGCGCCCGTGTACGGGACGTCGTGGACGCGCCTGCTGCCGACGAGCACGATCGCGATGATCACGACCTCGCCGCCGAACGCGACCCGCCAGGAGAGGTACGTCGTGATGAAGCCGCCGAGCGAGCGGCCCGACCGCGGCGGCGATCGCCGCCGCCGCGCCGACCAGCGCGTAGGCCCGCCGCTGCATCGCGCCCTCGAAGTTGCCGTGGATCAGCGACTGCATCGACGGCAGCAGCAGCGACGCGCCGAGGCCGCCGACGATCGCCCAGAAGATGACGATCGGGACAGGCTCTGCGACGAGCGTCATCGACAGCGCGCCGACCGCGTAGCCGAGCAGGCCGAGGATGTACGCGCGCTTGCGGCCGATCAGGTCGCCGATCTTGCTGCCGATCAGGATGAACGCCGCCGAGACCGAGCGCCTCGAGCGCGATCGCCGACTGCACGCCGCTCGCCGTCGTGTCGAGGTCGTGCACGACCGCCGAGATCGACACGTTCATCAGCGACGTGTCGACGACGAGCACGAACATCGCCATCGCGAGCAGGATCGCGAGGAGCTGGTCGCCGCTCGACTCCTCGTGCAACCGTCGCGTGACTTCCATCCAGTGAGGATCATCTGGCCCGACACGTCCGCCTCATCCCGGGCGGGTGATCGGGGCGCCTCGTCCTCACAATCCACGTTGACGTAGCCGGAGCGGAACGGCGCTCGCCTCGCCGGAGTCGGGGTCGAACGAGTGGCGCCAGACGCAGCCGGTGTCGTTCGTCAGCAGGTGGATCGAGACGGACGTCTCGGCGGAGGTCGTGCGCACGCGGTGGATGTCGTCGCTGCGGCGGGATCAGCGACGTAGAAGTCGCCCGGGCCGAGCGCGCGCCGCTCGACCAGCTCGAGGCACGCCGTCTCGCCGCGCGTAGATCTCCTCGTCCTGCGTCCCGCGGTAGAGACCGACGAGACCCCAGGCGAGGTGGTCGTGCATCGGCGTCTCCGACGTCCGGTGGGACGACGAGCGAGAAGAGCGACAGCGACCCGTCGCCGGCTCGGTAGAGGAGCCACTGGCCGATGCCGCCGCCCATGCCGCTCTCCGGCGCGGCGGCGCTGGTACTCGTCCGGGAGCCAGTCCGGGTCGGCGAGCAGCTCGGCGAACCGCGGCCGGATGGCCTCGCAGGCCTGCTCCGGCGACGACGCGGCGGCGATCGCCGCCCGGACGTCGTCGACGAACGCGCGCACGACGGCGTGTCGAGGACGAACTCTCATCCATGACCGCCATTCTGATCCTGTGAGCATCGTTCGGCGACGGGAATAACCGCGGCTCGCAGGAGTCCTTCCTGATCGACAGCAGCCATCGCACCGCGATGGCGAAACGCATCCGGAAGGAGCACGAAATGAAGAGCTTGGTTGTTTCGATCGGCGCCATCGTCGCCGCGTTGTCGCTCACCTACGGGCTGGGCATCGCGTCCGCGTCGTCGAGCTCGACAAGCACCGCCACGAAGGTCGGCACCGCAAGCTCGAAGCTGGGGCGGATCCTCGTCGACCGGCACGGCCGCGCGCTGTACCTCTTCGCCAAGGACAGGCATGGCAAGAGCGCCTGCTCGGGCCTGCAGCGCCGGTTACTGGCCCGCGCTGATCGACAAAGGGCAAGCCGAAGGCGATCAACGGGGCCCGCAAGGCAGCTGCTGGGCACCACGCCGCGCGCGACGGCCGCATGCAGGTCACCTTACCGCCGGACACCCGCTCTACCGGTTCTCGGGCGACACGGGCGCGGAGGCCAGACCATCCGGTCAGAGCGACTGACGGACTTCGGCGGCGGATGGTGGGTGGTCTCGCCGGCCGGAAACAAGATCGTGAGCGGCACTCGCTGGCCCGGGCTACTAGGACAAAGGCTCGAAGCAGAGGTCGCCAGTAAGGGGGCCGTCTGAACGAAGGCGGCCCCAACCGATTTCCCTCATGCGAGAGAGAGGACTCTGATCATGAAAGCGCAATTGGACGAGTTTGTTCAGCCCGCGCGCGAGCTCGCACGCCGCGTCAGCGGCGGGATCGAGGTGGCCTCTCACTGGAGCCCGCTCGATGACAGCACGACGGTGGAGGTCTGGGACGCCGCATCCGAGGAGACGATCGTCTTCGGCGTCCCGCCGGAGCGTGCCCTCGAGGCCTTCTACCACCCGTTCGCACAGGCTCGCCGCGTCGTTCGACGAGCTCGTCCCGGTCGCCGAGGCGTGAGCGCTCGAGGCTGCACGTTGCAGGCAGGCCGCCGCCTATTCCCGCCAGACGGGGACAAAATCAGCCCTGGATCAGCGGGGCGGCGGCCTGCGACAATCGCGCGCATGAGCAAGCAAGAGCTGGGTGAATTCCTCAAGATCAACAGCGGGCGCAGATCCAGCCCGGAGGACGTCGGGTTCAACGATCCGGCCGCGGCCGGCGTGTCGAAGGACTGAGGCGCGAAGAGGTCGCCGCGCTGGCCTCCGTGAGCGTCGACTACGTCTAAGCGGCTCGAGGCAGGCAGGATCACGCCCTCCGACGCCGTGCTCGACTCTCTCTGCCCGCGCCCTCCAGGTCTCGACGTCGTCGAGCGAACGCATCTCTTCGCCCTCGCCGGCCGCGCCTCGGCGCACGACGCCAACACTCTTCGAGGATGCGTTCGGCCGGGCCTGCTCCGTCTGCTCGACGGCCGTCGAGCCGCTGCCGGCCTTCATCGTCGGTCCCTGGCTCGACCTGCTGGCGTGGAACCCGACCGCGTCGGCGCTGTTCACGCGGCTTCGAGCGGCGGCCACCCGAAGAGGCGGAACATGGCGCGCCTCATCTTCCTCGATCCCGAGATCCGCGACCTCTTCTGCGCCGGCGGGTGGACGGGGCCGGCCTCGTCGCGGCGCTCCGTGTCCGCCATGGACGCAGGCGAGCCTGAGCAGCGGCGTCGAGGCGCTCATCTCCGACCTCATCGAGCGCTCGCCGCTCTTCCGGCGGCTCTGGGAGGAGCACGGCGTCGTGAAGAGGATGAACGGCCGCAAGACGTTCAACCACCCGGAGGTCGGCGTGATCGAGCTCGGACTGGGATCGGCTGACCGTTCCCAGATCGGGCGGGCAGGTGCTCGATGGTCTACAGCGCCGAGGCCGGGCACGCGGGCCGCGACGGCGCTGACCTTGCTCTCAACCCTCGCGGCCACGGCGGCTCAGCCGGGCTGAACTCGGTTCTCGCGGATCGGACGAAGAGATGGAACAGGCGACTCTCAGCCGGGTGTGTCCTCCGCCGAGCGGATGCGACCTCGATCCGCAGCGTGCGAGCGACCACATCGACCGGCTCTACCGGGCGGCCTGGGCGCTCTGCGGCTCGCGCGAGGACGCCGAGGACCTCGTGCAGGAGACCTACGCGCGCGTGCTCGCCCGGCCCGCGCTTGCTCCGCAACGAGGACGACCTCGGCTACCTCCTGCGGGCGCTGCGCAACACCTTCCTGAACCAGAAGCGGACGCAGAGCCGCCGGCTCCGTCCCGGCCCGCTGCCCGACGAGCTCGACCTCGTCGCCGACCCGCAGGCGCGCCAGCCGCAGGCCGCGCTCGAGGCCGGCGAGCTCTACGCGGCGGTCGCCGCGCTTCCCGCCGACTTTCGCGACGTCCTCGTCGCCGTCGACATCACCGGCCTCTCCTACAAGGAGGCGGCACGCGCCCTGCGGATCCGCGAGGGGACGGTGATGAGCCGCCTCTACCGCGCCCGCCAGCAGGTCGTGCGCCGGATCGAGGGCGGCCGAGTCAGCCTGATCAGCCCGTGCGGACCGTTCCGACGAGCACCTTCTCGCCCGACGAGGCCTGGTCGCCGTCGGCCCGCTCGCGCGTGACGGTCAGCGTCGTGAAGCTCCTTCGGCGAGACGCCCGCCCAGAGCGTGACGTTCCGGCCCTCGTTGAACGTCCCGATCGGCACGAGCACGCCGGCGCGTTCCGCAGCCAGGCCTCGTAGAAGCGGTCCGCCCGTCGAGGCGCGGAAGTCCCGTGGCGTCGAGCGTGGATTCGCCAGCCCGGAGACGTCTTCGTCAGCGTCGCCTCGCCGCTGCGCCCGCGGGCGCAGCGTGGTCGGCCCGAGCGCGGCCTGGAAGCGCGTGCCGTGAGAGCCGGAGCCGACGACGACCACGGCGATCGATCGCCGCGGCTGCCACCGCGGCGCGCGGCGACTCGCCGAGGCGAGGCGTCGCGGGTGCGAACGGTGCGCGCGGATCGTTGCGCATCGAGGCGCGCCCGCAGTCCGGCCGGCGCTTCGACCTCGTCTCCGGCGCCGCGTAAGCAGCGCAACCGGCCCGTTCCTGCTCGGCGAGTCGATCGGCAAAGGATCGGCGAGACGCCTCGATCGCGCGCCTCGAGCTCGGCGCGACGTTCGGGCGCAAGCTGAACCGTCGGCAAGCGCAGCGAGCTCGGCGACCCGCGAGCTCGGCCTCGTCCTCGCGACTCCGTCTCATCCGCATGACGGCCGCCACGGTAACTCCGGCGGTGACTGCGTCTGGGTTGTCACACCTGCAAAGGACACCGCGCGTCGCTCGCGTATTCCGCCGCGCTCGCGACCGCTCACGACGACGCGCGCTTCGGGGTCCTCTAGGCGGCGGAGGGGTCAGTCTACTCGGAAAGGAACGAGCATGACGAAGCGGCACAGAACGGATTCAGCGCCTCGCGAGTCTTTGCCGGTGGCGGCGGCAGCCGTCGTCGCCGTCGGCCGCAGCGCGCTACCGCCGGCTGCAGGGAGTCGCGGTTCGCCGCCCGGCACGCAGGCTCGAGCCTGCACACGGCGCAGGCTCGAGCACCAATCACACGCCCTGCGCGTCGCGGGGACCGAGGCGAACGATGCGATCGCGCTTCGGCTCGCAGGCCGGCAACCCCGGCAGTCGTCCAGGTCGATCGTCGGCGACAACGGGTCGGCCGACTTCAGCTTCGCGCGGGCCAGCGATCGACGGCATCGCCGTCGAGCGCCGCGGCGGCGACGACCGTCGTGCGCATCGACGACACGCAACGGCGCCTTCACCGACACCATCCCGACGACGATCGACGGCGGACGACGGCAACGACACGCTCGCCGGCGGCGCCGGCGCGGAGCAGCTGCTCGGCGGCTCCGGCAACGACACGATCGACGGCAACGGCGGCAACGACCTGGCGCTTCTGGGCGCCGGCGACGACACCGTTCGTCTGGGATCCGGGCGACGGCAGCGACACGATCGAGGGCCAGGCCGGCACCGACACGATGCTGTTCAACGGCGCCAACGCCGCCGAGCACGTCGACCTGTCGGCGAACGGCGAACCGGCTCCAGGTTCTTCCGCGACGTCGGCGAACATCACGATGGACACCGCACGACGTCGAGCGGTCGACTTCAACGCACTCGGCGGCGCCGACGCGGTCACCGTCAACGACCTGACACGGCACCGACGTCACGAACGTGAACGCTCGACCTCGCCGGCACGCTCGGCGGCACGACCGGCGACGGCCAGACCGACCAGCGTCGTCGTCAACGGCACGCAACGGCAACGACACGATCGACGTCGCCGGCAGACGCCTCGGGCGTCACCGTCGTCCGGCCTGCCGGCGCACGGTCGCGATCCGAGCACCAGGAGCCGACCGACACAGCTCGACGTCAACGGGCTCGGCGGCGACGACGCGATCTCGGCGGCCGGCACTCGCGGCCAGAGCGATCGCCTGACCCTCGACGGCGGCGACGGCAACGACACGATCGCCGGCGGCGCGGGCGTCGAGACGCTGCTCGGCGGCGACGGGCAACGACTCGATCGACGGCAACGGCGGCAACGACCTGGCGCTCATGGGTGCCGGCGACGACACCTTCGTCTGGGATCCGGGCGACGGCAGCGACACGGTCGAGGGCCAGGCCGGCAGCCGACACGATGCTGTTCAACGGCGCCAACGCCGCCGAGCAGCGTCGACCTGTCGGCGAACGGCAACCGGCTGCAGGTTCTTCCGCGACGTCGGCGAACATCACGATGGACACGGACGGCGTCGAGACGGTCGACTTCAACGCGCTCGGCGGCGCCGACACGGTCACGGTCAACGACCTGACCGGCACGGACGTCATCAGCGTCGGCCTCGACCTCGCCGGGCAGCCCTCGGCGGCACGGCCGGTGACGTGCCAGGCCGGCCGCGTGGTGGTCAGCGGGCACCAGCCGGGACGATCGCCTTCGCCGATCGCCGGCGGGGCCGGCGACGTGAACATGCGCGGACCGGACACCGGCGCTCGAGCTTCTGCACGCAGAAGCCACCGACCAGACTCGACTTCGAGAACGTTCGCCGGGCGTGGCGACACGGTGGCCCTGTTTCCGGCGGGCTCGCCGGCAGGCACGACCGCGAAGCTGTCCCTGGACGGCGTCCTCGTTCCGTGAGGACGACTCGATCTGGACTGTGGCTGCGGGGCCTCCATTCGGGGGCCCGCGCACGTTGCCGTGCATCCCAGTGCCGATGGCGGGCGGCGAGGATGATCCGGGTGGGGCGGCGGACGGGTCCGGGTGACGCATCCCGGATCGCGTCCTGCTCCCCGCGCGACGCGGCGTCACGAAGGGCGACCTCGCCAGCCTACTACCGTCGAGGTCGCGCGACGGTGATCGTCCCGCACCTGCGCGACCGGCCGTTCACGATGAAGCGCTACCCGCACGGCATCGACGGGCGAGGCGTTCTTCCAGAAGCAGGCGCCGAAGGGCATGCCCGACGTGGATCCCGACGCGCCAGTTCCGCACGCGGCCGCGCGCAGGGACGGAGTCGCGGCTCGTCGACTTCCGCGCTCGTGAACGAGACTGACGCGTGCTCTGGATGGTGCAGATGCACTGCATCGACATGAACGCGTGGTACTCGCGCGTCGACAAGCCCGACCGGCCCGGACTTCGTCCTCTTCGACCTCGACCACCGGGTCGCGGCTTCGAGCAGGCGATCCGAGTGGCCCACTCATTCAGCAATACGTAAGAAAG